>Ga0224525_1000074_pt1 | contig 52759 bp, 43 predicted proteins | sample CFST100metaG_FD_179874 | JGI IMG/M metagenome (GOLD analysis project Ga0224525, IMG submission 179874) | Peat soil microbial communities from Stordalen Mire, Sweden - C.F.S.T100 | ecosystem: Environmental > Terrestrial > Soil > Wetlands > Peat | place: Sweden: Norrbotten County, Stordalen Mire...
TGATCTAACCGATGGTTCTGCCGGATTCCTGGTGAATGACCTAAATGGCGATGGTGTTGTTGATATCTTTGATTTAATTATTGTTGATGACAACCTCACCAATGGAGCTTCAATTGTTACACCATAAAGGCTGCCCAATTGAGACAGCTTTTTTAGCACGACTTAACTTTGCATTATTTTATTGTATCACCAACGGTTTTGTACTCATTATTTTTCCATCAGCTGAACGAAGTGTAATATAATAAATTCCTTTTTCAAATTTGCTTAAATCAATGGTTCGTATATTGAACCCTTCTATAAAATCATTTGATTCAGTATATATTTTTTGTCCAAGATAATTTCTTAATTCAACCATGCTTCTGTTTTTTTCAGAGCAGTTAATTGAACAAGTTACTTGAGATGAAGCAGGATTTGGATAAAGTGATATTGAATTTGAAAATTTATCATCATTAAATATCCCTACACCGCTCCATGGATCTATTGGTGTGATCGCATTATTGGTGATCATTTGATTACCAGCCACATCAGTAACATTGCCATTGCCTCCCGTTGTGAATTTAACAGCAAGACCTGCAACTGCAGATGCTCCAAAGTTATTTACAGTTAGCATAATCTCAGAATTTGTTGCTCCGGGATTTAATGCTGTTACTGCGTATAATATTGAAGTACTAACCTGATCGGACACTGTAAATCCACCATCATTCGGCTGAGATATCGTGGATGGATTTAACAATTCGTTGCATGTTAATTTAATCTGAGTATCAGAAATACGTTGCGAAGTATTAATGATCGGACGGTTTGCATCAATAGTAATGGTTCCTGTTGCTGGTCCTGTAAATGCTGCGCTTGGTGTTGCACCGTTGTATAACACAACACTAATAGGAACTGCGGCAGCCGATGCTCTGTCGACATCACCTTCCTGAACGGTATATACAACTGTATATGTATTATTGCCATAATCTGTAAAACCAGTAGCAGCATCACCATTAATTGCTATAGCGCCTGCAGTAAATCCTGTGCCGCTGGCCGTAATAGTTACTGGTATCACACTCCCAATTTTGTAATTTCCATTTGTAAATGCAACACCTGAAATTGATGGAACGCTGCTCCATGGAGCTATCGGTGTGATTGAATAATTTGTCATAAGATTATTTCCTGCAGCATCAGTAATAATTCCATTACCACCCCACGTATATTGAATAGAAAGGCCTGTTAGAGCAGATGCAGCAAAATTATTTACAGTAAGCAAAATCTCAGTATTTGAAACTCCAGGATTTATGGCTGAAACTGTATAGTGGGTCGATGTAGTTACCTGATCCGAAACAATAAATCCACCATCATTCGCCTGAGTGAGTGAAGCAGGATCTAACAACTCATTGCATGTTAATTTTATCTGTGTATTGGAAATACGTACCGAAGAACTTATTACAGGACGGTTTGCATCAATGGTTATTGTTCCTGTTGCTGGCCCTGTAAATGCTGCACTTGGAGTCGCTCCATTGTATAGCACGATATTAATAGGCACCGCCGCCGCCGAAGCCCTGTCTGCATCACCTTCCTGGACGGTATAAACCACCGAATAGGTATTATTGCTATTATCCGTAAAGCCTGTTGCAGCATGGCCATTTATTGTAATAGTACCGGCAGCATAACCACTGCCACCTGCAGTGATGGTTACCGGAATCACACTGCCAATTTTGTAGTTTCCATTTCCAAAAGCAACACCTGATATCGTTGCAGCACTTGCTACAACCTGAATGATATTTGTTCCTTTGGCAGATATATTATTTGAACAATCCACAGCATAAGCATAATAATTCCCAACTTGTAAATTTAATGCGGAGACATTAATATTTGTATTAGCGGCAGTAACAATAGTTTTTGCTCCCTGTAAATTGGTAACATCTGTATTTAAATCAGCTAAGGTTGATTGTGTTATTCCATCTTTTATTATATATACATATCCATTGTCCTCGTTGCTTTGGACAATTGCTGATTGACCAGTATTGGTTATTGTTTGTGTATTAGCAAATACTACAGGTGGGGTTATGTCGTAGTTTGTAATGGTCAACTCATCTACAATAAGATTTTCAGGGTTATTGTCGCTTAATATTTTTATACGTATGTTATTACTCGCATCATTTATAGTAATAGTAAATAGTGTATAAGTTTGGCTGCTGAATGTTTGTGTTGCAATATCAGTATATGCGCCACCATTTACAGATTTTTGAACTTTAAATGTTCCACTGCTTGTATTTAATGTTCGGTAATAGAAACTAATTGTCCCAATAGTATTTACAGAAGGAGCAATCATATATGATGTAGCATTTTTATAAAATCTTGCTGCACCACCTGTACCTCCGTATGCATTAGCAGCAAGGTCACCCCTAATTTGTGTAAGATCCCAACTTCCGCTACTTAGGGTAATACTACCCGTGGTATATGTTTGAGGGATATACGGTGATGTGAAACTTTCTGTAAAATGAGGACATGCCTGTACGGATAATGTCTGAAAAAAGAATAAAAATAATAAGGAAAAAGTAATAACACATATTTTCTTCATCATGAATGTTTTTTGGGAAATACTGAAAATCGAGAATTTTATTAATAAGAAATCCTGCTTAAAAAAGCAGGATTTCTTTAATGATTAATTTATAACAAGTTGTTTATAACCCAGAATATTTCCATCCGAAGAACGAACAATAACAGTATAAACACCGGTCTGATAGCCAGAAATATCAAGGGTGAGTAAATTAAATCCGGCTACTGTATTAAAGTTATTCTTATAAATTACAGAACCAAGATAACTGGTGATTTCAACATTTACTGTTTCTTGTGCCTCGGAATATAGTGAACATATTGTTTGCCCTGATGCCGGATTTGGATATAAATTAATGAATTGATCAACATCATCACATTTAATTACAACAGGATCGTAATATACAAACTGTCCATTATAATCGGTTTGCTTCAGACGGTAATAAACGTTATTATTGTCGGAAGCAACGTCAGAATAATTATAATTCATAGTACTGTTTGTATTTCCGCCACCATCTATTTTAGCCACTACTTTCCATGTTTTTGAATCAGTACTCTTTTCGATAGTAAAGTAATCGTTATTTGTTTCGGAAGAAGTTGTCCATGAAAGGGTAATAGTAGTATTATTGCAAGCTGCTTCAAACCTCATCAATTCAACAGGAAGCGGCAGATTTTTACTTGCAAGAGTCCATCGGGAGAAGGAAGATATTCCTGACTTAGTTGAGGTATTCAATCCTGCATTTATAGTACCTTGCTGGGCTGTAAATGCTGAATATGCAGGCCCTGGTGCCTTAAATAACTCAAGATCAGTTTCGGTAAGTCCATTAAGTTCATGATCAAAATAATGGAAAATCATTGTTGCAGATAATCCCGAATTTGTAGTTGGAGTAATATCAAAATATCGTTTTATGCTTTGATTTCCTGACGGCACGGTGATTGCTGTTCCTGTAGTTCTAATAACTACCGTAGAATTCACAGCACCAGTTTCAGTAAGTTCCAGTCCCATTCCTCCAAATGTCTGATTTGTGCTACTGCCAATATTACGCGTTGCTTTGACATTACCTGTTACATACGAAGTGGGGGCTGTTGAACTTGCACCCTCAACAATAGTTCCTCCAGAGCCCAGATCAATAGTGTTTGCTGACTGAGTTGTAAGTATTCCGCTGGTGGTGGTAAGAGTTCCGCCTGAAGCTATAGAAATATTATTATTTAATGTCAGCCCACTGCTGTTATTTAAAGTAAGATTATAGAAAGTTGCAACACCAGTATGGGTTTGAGCTGTAGTTCCCTTAAACGTTACCAGTCCGGCAGTATGAGAAAAATTTGAATTGGTACTGAAATTACCCCATATATCAAGTTTGCTTGAAGAGTTATTTATAGAAAATGTATATCCTGATAAACTGTTTGTAAGATTATTACTTGAAGCCTCAGTGTAATGTGCCGAAGGTTGACCAGTAAGACCAGGTGCACCAATTGTACAACTATTCAAAACACCTGCTGCCGGTAAAGTAACATTTACTGTTTTATCAGGAACCCTTAAATTGTCCCAATTATCACATTGAAACCAATCGGTATTTGCGCCACCAGTCCATAATCCAGGTACATAGCTGCTACCAGAGGTATTAATTCCAATTGAATGAACAGTATTTAAATAATCATAACCATTTGCATTATATGTAGCACATCCAGTGTAAGAACTCCAGTTATCTCCATCTTTAATATAAGAGATCCAATCCCTTTGTGATTTTGAGGTCATATCGCCAACATATTTCAGGTAATCAGTTGCAACCATAGGTACCATATTAAAACATTCCATACCTATTAATAACCCGGAATTTTGCGATCTTCCTGTTCCTGAAGAGTTATTTGCTGTTGAACAAATTCCCGCGGTCCATGTGTTATTTGTATTGAAGGCAAATAAAAATGTTCCTCCGGTATAAGTAGCATCATTACTACCTGGTGTCCCGGGATTCCAGGTACCTCCCTGCATAAAATATATCTGATCACCATTGGTGTTAAAAATCAGTGGACCATCTTCAATATCAATTACCCATGATGTATAGGCAGCGGGTTGTATCATAGTAAAATGCACACCTGAACCCTGGTTCAAACGGAAAGTTAAAACTGTGCCGGCAGGAATAGTTGTTGCGCCGGTATAACGTATCCTCATATATCCTTCTACATTACCCCATTTTCCCGCACTACATTTTTCCCACCCGTTGTCGGTCATATCGAGTGATGTCCCGGTGTAAATATCCTGAAAGGTAACTATGCTTATTTCATCATCGCCACTCTGTACTCCCACTCCACAGGAATATGTATTTGAGTTCACACCAAGTACAGCAATACTCCCAGGAACAAATGTTGTTGTGCCGGCAAGAGGGCTTGCACAATCATATACTCCTCCTGACCAAGTTGTTCCTGCTCTGGTATAAACTTTAAAACAGTAACTGGTTCCGTTAGTCAATCCTGTTACAGTAACATTATTCGAATTGCCTTTATAAACAACATAACCTCCGTTATATGCAGTACCGCTTGTGAATGCTGCATTTGCAGAATAGGCACTGCCATCACCAGAAGGTGCAGTTGTTACAGCTGAGGTCGCTTTGGCTACCACCATGACTTCATCCCAACATGCCCCTGAGGGATTAACCCATGAAACCTGAACGGAAGCATTCAGAGGGGTTGCTGCTAAAGATGTGACATCAGGTGTTCCCAAAGATGTTATTGAAGTAGTCGGACTTGTTGGCGACCATATAGAACCTGTTGTATTTTTAAAAGTATACGCCATAATTTTATAAGGCTGACCAGCTGTTAAACCTGTAACTGAAACAGTAGTGCCGGTTCCTTTATAAACAACATAACTGTATGGAGCAGTTGACCCATATTGTGAAGCGACGTTGCCAAATACGGTATTTGCAGTATAAGTACTCGCATCACTGCTAATAGTATGGCAGTCGAGAGTTGAATTACGAACACCAATTATTACCCCATCATAATTGCCATCTGGTGGAGTCCAGGTTATTACTGCAGTGGTACTTGTTTGACAGTCAACATTAAGATTTGTAACCGGGTTTGGCTTTGTCATTTGGTTTCCTGTAGCCGGGCTTGTAGTATAATATTGCTCCATTCCGCTGGTACAGTTATATTCATAAATTGCAAAATAATAAGTAGTACCTGCTGATAAACCGGTAATCGTTGCCGAAGAACCTGTTCCGCTGTAAACAGCCTTGTTTCCGTTGCCATCTAAAGCTGTTGCAGCTGAAAAATCACTGCTTGCGGAATAACTTGTATTGCTTACCGGAGTAAAGTTCACTGCTGAACTTTCTCTGGCAATAACAATGCGCCGTGAACCATCACCATTTGTCCAGTTCAATGTAATAGAAGTGTTATCAATTGCTGTAAATGTTAATACTGTCGCAGGAGCTGTTGGAGCGGTGCAGGCAGTCATTGAACAAAAAACATTTACATCATCTATATATCGTTCATTTGCTCCAGTAGACCGAGTATCTAAAATCTTCAGATAAACAGTCGATAAACTTGAACAACCTGCAGGTAAAGCAACTGTTGCAAGTTGGCAAGAAGTAGTTGCTCCCGAAATAGTTGTAATATCAGTATATGTGCCGCCTACCGTTGCGCAATATTGTATTTTCACCGACCATGCCGTTGCATCACTACTTCTTTTATACTGGAATGTGAGCAGTGAAGGATATGATAACGGTGGAGTAATTAAATAATCGCCCGCACCATCAAATATTACCTGCTTTGCACCATCACAGCCGCCAGTTGCTTTTTGAGAAGTTCCGCTATTGGTCCATCCGGCTGGTGGATATGTTCCTTCAAAACTTTCAGCAAGACAAGCGCCTGACTGCGTAGTACAAGTAGTTTGGGGTTCGGTAGCGCTTGTTTTATAATCGATAGTAGTGTTACTATTTGTATACGACCATATTTTAAAATAATAGGTAGTTGCAGGTGAAAGACCGCTAGGTGTATAAGCGTGAGTACCCTGTGTAATATTCTTGGTATCGGTTCCGTCAGCTTCTGCTGTCCCATCAGCAGGAGCAGTAATAGCAGCATAACTGGTAGTGCTCCATTTAATCAGATATCCATCAGGTGTGGTTGTGCCAGTAGCATCTGTCCAGGTAAGTGGAATTGTTGAAGATGTGGTAGTGCCGCAGGTAAATGAAGTGGGATAATTGGTAGGTTCGGGTTTTATTGAAAAACACGACGCATTTACATCATCAAGATATAATGTTTGAACATTCATGTTTAAGAACCTAATTTTAATATCACTGCTTGCATCATTTATATAACAGGTATATTGCGTATTAGTAGTGGTGATGGTAAATGTTTGCACATCGGTAAAAGCACCACCGCTGATTGACTTCTGAATTTTCAATCCATTGCTACCAACTGATCCCGCCTTACACCAAAAAGTCATTGTGCCAAGATTACTTAAACTGGGTGTTGTTGCATTTTCTCCACTGGCTTTATGAATTTGCGCACAATAGGTTCCACCATGCTGATCTGTGGAATTTCTCATTGTATTCAATAAAGACCAATCTCCAGAACTTAGCGTATACGTAGTTTGCGAAGCAGGATAAGATGTTGGTAGCCCTGATTCAAATCCTTCAGTAAGTGTGCATGGATAAGAAACAGTTGTTGTTGCACAGTTTGTAGTAGAAACCGTAGCGGCTGTTTTATAATTAATATTCGTCCCTGAGTTTGTGTAAGGCCAGATTTTAAAATAATAAGTTGTGCTTGCAGCAAGCCCAGTTGCAGTATAGGCCTGTGTGCCCTGAGTAATATTTTTTACTCCCGCTCCATCAGCCTGAGCAGTTCCGTCAACAGGATCAGTAAATGTTCCGGATGTGTTCCACAGAATTAAATAACCATCTGGTGTTGTTCCGCCGCTTGCATCAGCCCATGTAAGAGGAATTGTTGAACTGGTGGTCGTACCACAGGTAAAGGCCGTAGGATGATTGGTGGGTTCTGCTTTATAAGTTGTAAAGTTTGCCTGGGTTGTATAAACAGTACCACTTGCACTTAAAGCAAATGCCTTAAAATAGATAACAGTACCCGAAGGCAATCCGGTAACGGCTTCGGTAAATACACCGGTGCTGTATGGTCCTGGTGTTTCAGAAACTTTTGTTCCTGTACCATCGGCAAAACCATTAGTGGTGCTCCAGTATATTCCGCGCTCGCTAACATTAGTGCACCCAATGGCTGTAATATTACCTCCAAGTGTTGCGGTAGTGGAGGTTATTGAAGTGCTGGTAGGTGTAGATATGGTTGGCGTAGTATTAATTCCGATTCCTGTTGTCGCGCAATTTACATTACTTGCACCTCCACCACCTACAACAACATTTCCATTATATGACTGAACTGCTATTGGAGAAAATTTAACATAAATTGTTTGGGAGTAGGCCCCGCCTCCCTGTGTCAAAGACAATGTGGATGTATATGTTCCGCCTGATGTTGTGGAAAAAGTAAAGCCACTTAAAGCAGCGACTGTAACATTGGCAGCAGTCAATGAAGAACCTGTTATAGTAAAACTATTTGGCCCATATGTGCTGTTTATACATTGACTTCCAAAATCTGTTAGTGCGCTTACTGATAATGTTGGCGAACCACCAGCAGAAGTAGTCCCATTTCCAGTAAGTGCTGCAGAATAATTATACGCTTTATCATAAGTATAAATGCGATAATAATAAGTCGTACTTGCAGAAAGACCATTATCTGTAAATGAAGTACCTGTTCCATTGTACACAACTGTCATACCAGCTGCTATTGTATTGCCAACGGCATAAATTCCGTTAACATTAGGAGCGGTTGTCGGATCGCTTGTACCCCTTACAACTAAGTAACCACCATTATCAATACCCGTACCTGGCGCAGTCCAACCAACAGTTAAGGAACTCGTTGTGGGAGTTCCCACACTTGATGCTGTGGGAGAATCTGGAACTGTATTATCAACGGCACCTGCATACATACAAACATCATCAATATAAACCATCCCCGCAGCAGTGTTCATTCTTGTTGTTATTACCCCAGCAATATTTGTATATGTCCAACTAGCACGAGTATAAGTTACTTTCTGAAATGTATTTGCCGGTGAAGGAATAGCATACGTACCCGAACTTAAATCACCAGAGGTTGTACCATCTCCAACGCCGCCCATAGACTCTTGATTATTTGTCGTACTTGAAGTCCGGCGATAAAATTGTATTGTAACCTGAGAAGTGGTACTACTAACTGTCATTAATGGACTCCAAACTCTCCTTCCTGTAGCAGAAGAGTTTGTTGCAGATAAAGAATGCGCTCCGCTTCTAACTACAGTAGTTTCATCAGCAATTGTCTGTGTAGCATTGTTCTTCGTCCATTTATTTGCTTGTGCAGAAGCTTGAACGGTGTTGTCAATAGTTGCAGAACCTTCAAAGCCACCATTTAATCCAAGATAACTCTGCCCCCATCCTAAATTACTCCACAGCAAAGCCATTAGGAAAATTGGAATAACTAAAAAATGTTTCAGTGTAAAATTATTTCGGTTAATGCAGAAAGGTCGCTCTTTTGCAGAGTTGCGGCTTACCGCTGGTGTAATTTGTTTTCGCATACGCTTTAAAATATAACACTGGTACAATTAAAACTTTATCTGTGTTATTTTTTAAGCTGGTTTCAGTATTGCTGCGGGAAATAGGATAGTTTGCAGCAATCATCAAGGGTGCTCAACTTAATAAAATAATTATTATGTTACTTTATTAGCCGGTTTCAGCAATTCCTCCCAAAAACTATCGGGCTCGAATTCATCAAGGGTGATCAGCGTATTGAAATTAAGTAAAAGAACGTATTTAACCAAGCAAATATAAGGTATATAGAGGGGCATACCTATAGGGGATTTCACGTATTTTCCGAAATTTAGACAGATAAAAAACCAATTTCGATTAATTAAAGTAAATAAAGGTATAAATAAGGAATTATAAAATTTCAATCAGGTTATTTTGCCAATTTATTAACAAAATAAGGCGTTTGCAAAAGAGTTCTTTTCCGGAATTTGAAATCCGGTCATGAATAAATTAGTTTAAATCATGCTTTCTTAGTTAGTTTAGACACCAAAAACAGGCAAGAAAAAAAATCGTTTTAACTAACTATTTTTATTTGCAGAGAAGTTTTCATTTTATAATAATCTTCCTGCTTTGAAGTAATGTTCCATCATTTGAGTAAATGGTAATGTTGTATATTCCCTTGTTGTAACGGAAAACATCCAGGATAATATTGTTGAAATCATCTGTCAAATAATATGCTTTTTTGTAAACAACACAACCAAGATAATTGGTAATTTGTAAAATCACATTGTTTTCTTCAATGCTGGATATTGTACAATTGACCTGTGTTTCGGCGGGGTTCGGATATACAACAAAATTTTCAGATTGATTGATGTCGCATACAACAACTATCGGATCAAATGTTTTTGATTCGCCGTTATAATCCTTTTGCTTTAAGCGATAATACAAATTTTTATCCGCAACATTTTTATCAGTATACGAATAATTAATTACTTCATCACTGTTGCCTGCACCTTTAACAATAGCTATCTGCACCCATTTGACTAGGTCAGTGCTTTTTTCAATGGTAAAAAAATCATTGTTGGTTTCGGAAGATGTAGCCCACGAAATAAGGACAGCTGTTTTGTTGCAGACAGCAGAAAAATTTATAAGTTCGATTGGTAATACTTGTGTACATCCAAAATTGCCATACGATAAAGCCCGTGTTGACAAATCAAACATTGCCTGTTCACCATCAACATCAGTGATTGCGTTATCATAAAATACCTGGTCATAACAGCCTGTAGCTTTATCAATAAGTGAAAAACCTCTTGTAGTTCCTGCTGAGGGTTTATTCGAAAAACGACCGGATGTTTCTGTATTATTACAATAAATTACATAAACGGAAGAACCGCATAAACCACTGAAATCATAAGTAAATTCAGGTGTAGCTCCAGTAAAAATAACCAATGTTGAGTTTGCAGGAATAATTCCACCTGGAGGTTCAACTGCAACGGTGCATCCGGCCTGCGTGTTCAGCGCTGATGTATAGGACGCGTTTGTAGTAATTGTTTTTGTGCAGCCAGCGCCAAAACTAAATCCTCCGCTTGTGACCGAAGGGAATGTAACAAATAAGTTATTTACATCGATGCTTGTGTTTCCTGTTTTCACCACAACCAATTCGTTTCGTCCTTCCAGAGTATTATTGCATGAATTCACCAGGATCCTCTCTACCAAAGGAGAAGTTCCTGTGCATTTACCCGAGGCACGAACCATAACATCGTCAAAATAAACATCAGCACCGGAGCGGGTGAAATTAAATCGTATTTGCGTAACGCCTGAATTTATTGAATAAAAATAAGTTTGAGGGATGTTTGAAATAGTTGTTATTGTTGCCAATGTTGACCACGAGCCATTATAGGTTTGAATATCCAAACTTCCGCTTGGCGTGCCCGAAACATTCTGGATCCAGAAACTTAATAAATCACCACTGGAAAATATTGGCGTGGTCAAAGTTCCGTTTGCCGTAAATCTTAAACAATTTGCTCTCCTGTTATAAACGGTGCTGCTGTTCGATATCCAGCCGCTGGTTGACGTGAAACCGGCAGTTGTACTTGTCAGATTAGCATCGCTTGTTGTGGCCGTAAATTCCTCATCAATTAAATACGTTCCCGATAAAGATGATGAACCGGAAACTGAAATATTGTCAACCGCAAAACTCGGTCGGGCCCCCGCACCACTGAAATCTTTAACAACCCACCTTAACTGCACAACAGCACTATTGTTACATGCAGCTGGCAGGACTATAGATTTTGTCTGTGAATTTTGTGGTGCAGTTCCAGAAGTTTGAGTGGTTGTATTGTTCTGATATTCTATCCCGGAAAGTGTAACAAATGAGCCGCTGGTGCCAACCCTGTATTGCAAAGTCATTTCATTGATCCTTGTATTTGAAACACCATCATATGGGTTTCTTATTGTCATAGCATCATAAGCAACAGCAATGCTGCTTAAGCCGGTTGAATTAATTGCTAATACAATTGCACCATCATAACTGCCTGATGTGAGAAGACCAATTTTTCCATTATAATTGTAAACAGTTCCGGTATTCATTGAGGCATCACCGCTTGCGGTCATCGCCTTATCACCGGTAGGAGCTGTAGTTCTATAACTAGAAACCGCACCAGTACCGGTTTGCCATCCCTGCCAGCCGGCAGGATAGGTTGTGGCTGTCCAGGCAAGTCCGCTAAAATCCTGAGTGTAAGGTAATGATTGTGCACCCGGATTGGTTTGACCAATCACATCACTGCAAGAATAAGATATTAAAAATAAGACAGATAAGAATAAGACAAAATTATATATAACAGGTTTTTGCGGCCTGCTGTGCCGGCATTTTATCAGGGAAGGCGTCGGCTTAAGATATCTTACTACCGTAGCCATATAAAAATTAACACTAACACGTTAGTAAAGTGCAATTTTTAAGTCAGTTCTGCACAGTTGCCAAATAAAAAAATAAGATGACAACTTTCATTCAAGGCGCTCAACTTAAAATAATAAAAAATGAACGTTAATAACTATACAAAGATACGATATAAATCAAGCATAGTCAAGCATATCAGTCATTATTTTTAACTGATCTGATTTGCACAAATAACAATTCTTTTAGCTTGGATTTTTATTGGGGAAACAATTCTTTTAAACGTGTAAACAAGCTAATTAATAAAGCAAACCCATTAATGCCCGTTATTTCATTCAATTGAACTCCTGACACGAGAAAGGCAATATGCATATTTCTATGCAAAATTTGCTCATCCAAAAACCAATGCTACTGCAATTATTGCTGCTACAAAAAGAACGTAAATCAGCGTTAATGCATTTTCTTTTATCCTGTATATCATAACCCTTAATTTTAAAGCGGTTTTTCCATTACAAAGTTACGGTATTAAAATACCTAAATCAATTCGTTTACGTACGTATACGGGGATTGTGGGGAGTACGTAGAGCAGACAAAAGTAGTAAGTAACAAGTGGTAAGTGGTAAGAGAAGCAGACCCTGAATGAAGGTGTTTTTTAATGCAATAATTTATTGAAATAAATAATAATTATTTCAAAATAAAAACCAATTTTTGGATTTATAAATTTCTCCTGACAAATAGAATGAAAATAAAAAGAGGATGTCTTTTGGGAGACATCCTCTATCGGAAAACCCTTTATATTTTTTGAATGAAAGCAACAGAGAGTAAGGAAGGCAGCAAGGGAGTTCCGAAAATTCTGTAGCACAGTTTAGTTCATCGTCATGCTGATAATTATGATACTTGAAATGAAGGCCAGGTAAATCAGCAAATATGCGTTTTCTTTTATGACCGTTTTCATGACTTGAGGTTTTTAATGTTATTAATATTTTTCAGTTTATATTTTGTTCTTTTAATTTCTGATGTAAAGGTAAATCGACACTTAGCCTCATACAATGCGGAATCAGTTTACATGGACAGTAAATCAGTTAACGGTATGTTGCTGCAAGTTTCCGGCAGAAATGATTTCAACAAATGCATAAATATTATTAACATTGCAGCAGGATATCCTTATGAAATATTTCAATTTTCACACACACACTTTTTATTGCGACGGGCATGCAACTCCTGAGGCATTTGCAGAGGAGGCAATTCGCATGAAAATGAGCGCCATCGGATTTTCGAGTCATTCACCATTGCCGTTCGATAATGATTACAGTATTAAGGAAAGCACATTACAACATTATAAAACAGAAATACTACGGCTTAAAAAAATTTATAAGGATCATTTACAAATCTATCTCTCCCTTGAATTTGATTATATTCCGGGCATTTCGGATGATTTTAATTTTTATAAAGATATGCTCGGCCTTGATTATACCATAGGTTCGGTACACCTGGTAAAAGCAAATAACTCACAATCGCTGTGGTTTCTTGATGGTCCTGAAATCAATTACTCTCACGGACTTTCACATATTTTTAAAAACAATATTCAACTTGCCGTAAAAAGTTATTATACGCAGGTTACTGAAATGATCCTTACGCAAAAGCCTACAATAATTGGTCATATAGACAAGGTTAAAATGTACAACAGAGATAAATACTTTTCAGAAACTGAAGAATGGTATATTGAACTGGCTGAAAAGACACTGGAGGCGGCATTGTCTGCAGGCTGCATCATTGAAGTGAATACCCGGGGTATTTATAAAAAGAAATGTGATTCATTATATCCGAGTATTGCATTGCTTCAGAAAATTTATGCGCTGGATATCCCTATTACCATCAGTTCTGACGCACATGCACCTGAGGAACTAACTTCATACTTCCCTGAAACAATAAGTATTCTAAAAGATATCGGATTTAAAAAAGTAAAATTCTTTAATGGAAAAGATTGGGAAGATTCTTACTTCTGATTTCATTTTACATACATCATATAGAAGTGCTTGATACCGGCTTCAAAAAAAGGTTCTCCGATAACTACAAAGTCATTTCTTAAATAGAGATTTACAGCAGTATGCTGTGAATGCAGATAAATTTTCTTCTTCATAGGCCGAACTTCTTTCAATACCTCTTTCAGCAGATAATCACCAAAACCCTTGCCTCTATGGACTTTTGGGACTGCAAACCTTTCAAGTTTTATACCATTTGAAGTTTCTCTCCATCTTGCGGCACCAGCGGGAATATTGTTTTCAAGAAGCAGATAATGATGCGCAGTTTTATCGAATTCATCGGCTTCAAGATTCGGATCAATATTTAATTCTTCCACAAATACATTGGTGCGAATAGCAAATGCTTTTTTAAAAAGCGATTCATCAGAATAATCAAAACGTTGAATGGAAAGCATATTTATTTGTTTATACAAATCTAACAATAATTTATAATACTTGAGCCGCCGCAGAAAATTCTGCGGCGGCTCAAGGCAGCAATTAACTAAGTAACCGGGGTAATCTAATCTTTGGTAAACTTTCTGTTTACCCTAAGACCATCAGGAGTCGTGAATTGAATTGTATAAACGCCCATATCGAGATGCTCAGCAATAACAGGCACTTTGAACATTCCGGGACCTGCATTTAATTCGTATTCTGACATCTTCTGGCCAACAATACTATAAATACAAACGTTGATCTTAGTCGACTTCAGCAAAGAAATATCAATACTTCCATCGCTGTTAACTGGATTAGGATAAATGGTTCCGACACTGCTTACATATTCCGAAAGTTCATCATTAACCGAAGCTACAATTCCCGAAGTATTTACAGTAACCTTTATATTATTTACATCCTGTGATGCAGCATCAAGAGTAATAATAGCCGGTGTGCAATTGAGACCTGCAATTTCACCATAGATTTTATAGGTACCATAAGCAAGGTTATTGAACGCGAACTGTCCGTAAACATTGGTGTAAGTTGATGCAAGTGCGTTATTGCTATTGTCGAGTAGCAAAATTTCCACATCAGAAACCGGATCACCGGGACCGGCAACTTTATTTCCACCCTGAACAACACTGCCGCTTATTGAACCAGGACCGGCCACAGGACCATATGTGCTTACCATGTTGATATCATTATAGAGTGATGATCCGCCTGGTGCAACAGTGATCACAGTAGCATCTGCCCAGTTAATGACATCACCAAAGTAAGTTGGCAGATAATCGTTATAATTACTGGAATTCGGGGAAAGACTTGCAAGCATAACGTACGATCCAGGGGATACATTGTTAAAACAATAATGCCCCATGGAATCAACATAAGTGGTGTAGTTATAAGAGTATGCATTGGACAATGAATCGTAGCTTATTAAATCAACATAGGCTGCATTCACACCAACACCATTTGCATAAACAACACCGCAAATATTTACAAGTGATAAATCAATATACTGACACGATGTATAAGTACATCCATTGGGGCCTACTGTTGTAAGGCAAACGGTGTCTGCATAAGTACCGCTAAACTGATGCACAGGGTTCTGATCAGTAGAACCTGTTCCATCTCCAAAGCTCCAGCTATAAGTTGACGCCTGGTTATTAGAAATTTCATAAAAATACACATACGGATAACTTACACTGTAGCTAAAGGTTGACCAGCAACTCTGGGTGTTTGTTGTGTCGACCATAATTGAATCGCAGTATGAACATAACACCACTGCCAAAGTACTATCCGAAATATAAAGACATACAGGATAGATTCCTGGTGTAGAGTAAACATGATAAGGGTTCACCAGATTTGAAGAGGTGCCATCGCCAAAGTTCCAAACATAAACTCCATTCTGGGGAACACCCGAATTAGAATTTACAAACTGATAACCCAGATAATTCGCACTGTCAGCGTAAGCATAGAAAGTAGCCTGACAACCTGATGGATTGCCCAATGCTATTGTCTGGCAATAAGTGTCGGAACAACCATTCCCGTTAGAAATTGTAAGGCAAACAGTATAAGTGCCTTGTCCGTTGTATGTGTGAACCGGATCTTGTAAAGTGGATGTTGCTGAATCACCAAAATTCCAAAAATATGAGACTCCGGAATTATTAGAATACCCGTAAAAATTAACCGTATTATTATTATCCGTATACTGGAAAGATGCCTGGCAGTAAGTAATACTATCGGCAATTACAGAATCGCAGGCCGTAGAACTGCATCCCAAATTGGTGGTTATTGAATGGCAAACAAGGTAGAACCCGCTATCTGCGTAAGTATGAATAGGGTTCTGGGCAGATGAAGTGGTTCCGTCACCAAAATTCCATGCATATGTTGTAATTGTCCCTCCCGATGGATAGGACTGATCATAAAAATGAAAAGTCAGGAGTGAGCCACTTGAATGATTAGAAATGAAACTGGCACTGCATGCTGTTGGATTGCATTGAATTGTAAAATTTGAAACCATTGGTAATGTGCTGCTCACAATAGTATTTGAAGTCATTGCTCCATTGCAGTTAGACGTTGAAATATTGAAAACAATTTGCGAAGGAGACGGAATGGATAATGTATCAACATACAATCCGCTCTGATTCGTAAACACAGTATGATAATATGAGAATATACCGTTAGAAGAATCGGCCGCAATATAAACGGCCTGATTAGGAACAGGCAGGCTGTTCACGCTGTTTGTAATTGTACCACTTATAGTCGTGGTAACCATTTGCCCGAACATGCATTGCATGCCTAGCATCAGAAATGTTATTAATGTGAAAAACTTTTTCATGGCTTATTGTTTTATGATTATAAAATTATGAATTATTTATTTCTTTGACAAATGTGCAAACAATAACAGTGTTATACCAATATTAAAATAATTATTTCTTACTTATTTAAAATTATTTTTTATTTGTCTAATAGCTAATTTAATTGATGTTTTATGCAGATATCTATTACCTGCTAAAACCAATTAACCAATAGTGCAACATATAATAATTAAGCCAGCAATAAATGTTGCATAAATCAGCATGTACAGGTTTTCACTCAGTAATGTTTTCATGATGTTTATGTTTTAAAGGTGAACGATTTTGTTTTCTGATACAAAGTTGCAAAACCTATGAGTATAAAATCAATATCAAATTGTAATATTATTACTCATTCAATTTGATATAATTCATATAATTAACTATTATAATTGATTTATATGATATTTATATTATCTGTTCAAACTTGTATTTTTTATGGTAAAAAATATTAAAAAATCTATTTTTTGTAGCGAATTTTCTTCTAAATTTGTCACTTAATTACACTCCTATGAGCGACCAGGTGAAGCATGAATGTGGCATTGCATTAATCCGCTTATTAAAACCTCTCGAATACTATCTGGCAAAATACGGGACAACACTTTACGGGCTGAATAAGCTTTACCTATTGATGGAAAAGCAGCACAACCGCGGTCAGGACGGCGCAGGTGTTGCAAATATCAAGCTGGATGTGGATCCCGGAATACACTATCTGAATCGCCTGAGATCAAATACCGATGCACCGATTAAAGATATTTTCGACAGGATAAACGAGCCAATTGAAAAAGTTTTTGCAAAAAATCCTGAACGCTTAAGTGATGTAAGATGGCTCAAACATAACCTTGAATTTACCGGTGAAGTATTCCTGGGACACCTGCGCTACGGCACATTTGGCAAGAACGATATTGAGTCCTGTCATCCTTTTGTTTTGCAGCATAACTGGCTTACAAGAACATTAGTGGTTGCAGGAAATTTTAACCTTACAAATGTTGATGAACAGTTTGAAAAACTGATCAACCTGGGTCAGCATCCGGTTGAAACCACAGATACCGTTACTGTCCTTGAAAAAATAGGACATTACGCCGACAATGAGAACGATGATCTGCTAAAAAAATTCAAAGCCGAAGGTTATACAAAAAAAGAAATAAATCCCCTGATTCAGCAACATATAAATGTCCACAACATCCTCGCAAAGTCTTGCAAAGACTGGGATGGCGGATTTGTTATTGCCGGAATGTTCGGACATGGGGATGCTTTTGTACTTAGAGATCCGTGGGGAATAAGACCTGCGTATTATTTTAAAAATGATGAAGTTGTGGTTGTCGCTTCTGAAAGACCTGCCATACAAACTACTTTTAATATTCCTGTGGAACTGGTGCATGAGCTGAAGCCCGGGCATGCAATGATAATCAAGAAAAACGGAAGCGCTGAAGAAGTATGCTGCAGGGAGCCAGAGGAAAAACGCGCCTGTTCGTTTGAGCGCATCTATTTTTCCAGAGGTACTGATAAAAACATTTATCTTGAAAGAAAAAAACTAGGGAAATTACTTGCGCCCACAATTCTGAAAAAAATCAATTTCGATCTGGAGAACACTATCTTTTCTTATATCCCAAACACTGCAGCCACTGCATATTATGGACTGATAGAGGAGCTCAGCAGTTTCTGCAGGAAAGTTCAGAAGGAAAAAATTATACAACAGGGAGCGGCAATTACTCCTGAGAAACTTGAAGAAATCCTTGCTCTGCGGCCGCGCATGGAAAAGCTAGCAGTTAAGGACAATAAACTTCGCACGTTCATTACACAGGATAATAAGCGCGATGACCTTGTAACCCATGTGTATGATGTAACTTATGGAATAGTAAGAGACGGTGTGGACACGCTTGTTGTGGTTGATGATTCCATTGTTAGGGGAACCACCTTGAAACAAAGCATTATCCGAATGCTGGACCGGCTTAAGCCAAAGAAAATTATCATTGCATCCTCAGCGCCACAAATACGTTACCCCGACTGTTATGGTATTGACATGGCCAAATTAAACGATTTCATTGCTTTCCGCGCAGCTATTGAATTGCTTAAGGATACCAAGCAAACTAATGTGATAAATGAAGTTTATAAGAAATGTAAAAAGCAGGAGAATTCGGCAAAAGAAGACATTGTGAATTATGTAAAATTCATTTACAAGCCTTTTACACCTGAACAAATTTCTGATAAGATTGCGGAAATGGTAACGGAAAAAGACATAAAAGCAGAAGTACAGATTGTGTTTCAATCTATAGAAGATCTTCATGAGGCCTGTCCTGACAACAAAGGTGACTGGTATTTCACGGGAAATTATCCCACTCCCGGCGGGAATAAAGTTGTAAATAAATCTTTTATAAATTATATAGAAGGCCGTAACGAAAGAGCTTACGGGATTTCATTTGAAAAAGTAATTAATTCGTAACAGATTTTGAATTATAATTTACTTGCCAGCACAGCTGTCTTTTTATAGTGCTTCTGATTGCCTTCAAGATCAAAAACCTCAAAGTAAACCACATAAATTCCAATCCGTGCTTTTTCGTTTTCGTTGGTGATTCCATCCCATGAAAAAGAACCCGAAGTGCCTAACAATTCATTTTTCTTCAGGTTGCGAATTAATCTTCCCTTTGCATCATAAATTGTGATACTGCCCATGTATCCTGCAACATCAAATGTGTAACTGATATTCAGCACATCATTATTTCCATCGTTATCAGGAGAAAATACTTCAGGTGAAATATTTATAGGATCTGCTGTTTGTGTAGCTTCAAGATATTGTGAATTCTTATATGCTGGCGTTCCGAATCCAACGGCCTCGGCTGCTGAATGCCAGTTTGTTTTATCAGCAGTTGGTCTGTTGAAATCAATTCGTTCCAGAGAAATACCGTCGGTTGAGTTCAGCAGCGGATATTGCATATCGGCGGTATAGGTGAACTTATCAATGATTGTTGTCAGGTTTTTTAATGCGAGCACTACAATTCCGTCATCATTATTAAGCGCTGGAAAAGATTCCATTTGTGCAAACCCATTTGGATTTGTAGTGTAATACAGGCTTTTGACCATTTCCGGGTCGGTAGTCAGAACAACATAATCCTGTGGAAAAACAAGATATCCGTCCGGGGCAATATCTTTGACATCTGTTAATATGGATGTAATAGAATCGTAAGATGAAAGTACAAGGTCGCGCAGATCGATAATTTTTGTTGAATGGTTATAAATTTCAACATAATCAACACCATTGTCTTTGGGGTTTGATAAAACTTCATTGATAATAAGATCGTTTAAAAGTGGAATTTCAGGTATTGCAAACTTCGCAGAACTGCTTACAGGAATAGAATTACCAACACAATCTTTTAATGTGTCTATTACTGATAGTGTGTATATTACACCCGGCTGAACAGTTGGAGAATAATCAAGTATTACTGAAGAATAATCAGTTGACACTGGCTTTGCATTTGTTGGATTTCCAATACTATTATCAATTGTAAAATTTGCAGTATTCATCAAAAATGTACTGTCCATCGGTTCACTGAAATATACCTGTATGCTGTTGTTATTAATCAGGCTCACCCTTACTAAATGAGGTGCAGTATTGTCAGGGTTAGAAGTATTAATTGAATTTATGGCTCCTGGTGTGCCACCTAACAAACTATTTGACGCCCTCCAGTTGGAGGCACCGCCACATGGGTTATTCGGGTCGATCTGTTCTAGAGTGTAGCCACCATTTTTTTTGTAAGAATCATGATACCAGTCGTCTGTAAATTCAACAGATGATATAATTCTGTGTAATGAATCATATAGCGCAAGTTGGTCCGAGGTATTGGATATACTAAAGCCTGCCACGGCCAGTGCCGTTCCGTAATTGGACATTGATGCAACTCCGCCTAAAGTTGTTAATAATAAATACCCGTGTGGATTAATTGTAGCATCGGGAATAGTTTTGATGGTTCCACCCATCTGAAACATCCAGCCTTTTAAGCTTACCGGATAGATTGAGCGATTGTAAAGTTCAACAAATTCATATGCCGGCAGATTAACCGGAGGGTCGGGATCGACCATAATTTCATTGATCTGAATGTCGAATGCTTTGGGTTCATACAAAGAAAAAACGCTGCTGGTTCCGACGACAGTATTTCCGGCGCAATCATGAATGGTGTCAACAACAGTGCATGTATAAAGAATATTTGGCTGCAATGCAGTTGACAACGTGATCACTACTTTTTTATAATCCGGATTAATTATTTTGACTGATGAAGGAATTCCGATCCCGTTGTTAATAGAATAAACAGCGGGATTCAGTAATGACAGGCTATCCAGACCTTCACTGAAATTTAGCTGTAAGCTTGTTGCTGACAACACATTTACACTAAGCAGCTGCGGAGCAGTAAGGTCGGGGTTTACAGTGTGTACTGAATTTTTTCTACCGGGGGTTCCGCCACTTGGATCGATGGAAGCAATCCAGTTTGATGTTTCACCACAAGGGTTTGCGGGGTCAATCAATTCAAGCGACCAGCCGCCATTAGCTTTTGAAGCATCCTGGTACCAAGTATCTGCATAGGTCACGCTATGAATTATATGACCGAGAGAATCTGAAAGAAATAATGTCTGTCCTGTATTCGTTAAAGAAAAACTCGACAAGCCTACAACAGCGCCATAGCCAGCCAATGCAGCAGAAGCTGTCTGTGAACAGATAATTAAGAAGCTGTCAGGTTCAATAATTACCGATGGGAATACTTTCAAAGATGAACCCACATGCATTGTCCAGTTTTTCAAATTAATTGCATAAGGCGTGCGGTTATATAGTTCCGCATATTCATAATTGGGAAGTCCGACAACAGGATCAGGATCAGGCATGAGCTCATTGATCAGGATATCATATGTTTTCGGAGCATACAAAGCAAACACGCGACTGTCGGGCAACATCGTATTGCCGCTAAAGTCCTGAATATTTGAAACTGTAAGTGTATAAATTGTACCAGCATTAAATGGCGAAGTAAAAGTCATATGCACAAGAGAACCGTCGCTTCCGTCTTTTACCACCGCAGACGGGTTTCCAATACTATTACTCACTAAATAGTTTGCAATATTAGATGCAGAAGAAGTACTGACTGTTTCAGAAAACTGTATATCGAGCTGCGTGGCAGAAATTACGTTAACTGCGCTAATAATAGGTTTTGTAGTATCAACCTGAATTGGACCAACATAAAAATCATCAAAATAAAATTTGGTTGAATTGCTTGTAGTGTATTTGCAGAAAATCCCAAACCATGATGTAGTTGTAATGGAATTATCAAAGCCGGATCCTTCAAGCAGAAAAGCAGATCCGCCGGTGGGATCAGAATACAATCTCCAGTTACCGAGATTATCGCGTGTTACTTTTATCCTTAAAGTATTTGTTGAATTATTCGTGTTTGCTATTGTTCCATTAATAATTTTCAACAGAGTGTTGCCTGTTTGTTTATATAGTGCGATACTGTCATTTGCCTCACCAACCTGTACAAAATAACCGTTTAGAGACCCTGTAATTGTTTGCTGGTCGGACACTATGTAAACACGGGCATTATTATTTGCTGAAGTAGCAAAAGAAAGCTTTACCCAGAATTGCCATTCAGTATTATTTATTGAAGAACTGGGCGTACACATTATTGTGGTATCTGCTCCGGTTGTATTGAGGTGTAATTGTTTGGAGGCATTCACTTCAAAATTCGTATTGTCTCCGGTCCATGTTGGATTGTTTGCAAAATCTCCGTCTGAAAAATCATCAACAAATTGGGAAAAAGCGGCGAAAGGCAAAAACATTAAGAGTAGAAGTATTTTTCGCATAAAAAATATTTTTATTCTAAAAGTATATCGCAGGTAAATATAGTAATTTTATGTAACATTGCATGGTTGATTTATCTTATTATTTTTTTTATGAAAGTTGCAGTTGTTGGAGCCACGGGGCTGGTAGGCAGTATAATGGCAAAAGTACTTGAAGAACGAAAATTTCCTGTAACGGAATTTCTTCCTGTAGCATCTCCAAAATCAGAAGGCAGAGATATCCTGTTTAAGGGTCGGGTCTATAGTTTGCTTACAGCAGAACAATGTTGTGAAAAGAAACCGGACATTGCTTTGTTTTCGGCGGGGTCGGTTGTTTCAATGGAATGGGCACCAAAGTTTGCAAGAGTTGGTTCCATTGTAATTGATAATTCTTCCGCATGGAGAATGCACGAAAAGGTTCCCCTGGTTGTTCCAGAAATCAACGCACATATTATAAAAGAAAGAGACAGGATCATTTCAAATCCGAATTGTTCCACCATACAATTGTTGATGGCTATTGCGCCCCTTCACCGTCGGTATAAAATTACACGAATGGTTATTTCTACCTATCAGTCAGTAACCGGAACGGGTGTAAAAGCAGTGCAGCAGCTTAAGAATGAAAGAGCTGGCATTCATGGTGAAACGGCATATCCTTATCCTATAGATTTAAATGTAATACCACATGCCGGAACATTTCTGCATTCAGGATATACTTCCGAAGAAATGAAACTTGTGGATGAAACAAAAAAAATCCTGAACGATTATAGTATTCAAATTACGTCAACTGTAGTACGTGTCCCGGTATTCGGCGGGCATTCAGAATCAGTAAATATTGAGTTTGCAAAAGAGTTTGATCTTGAAGAAGCAAAATTAATTTTATCTGAAATTTCGGGTTTAATAATTCAGGATGATATTCTGAATTCCGTTTATCCAATGCCCTTATATTGCGAAGGCAAAGATGAAGTTTTTATCGGCCGACTCAGAAGGGATGATACGCGCCCGAGCGCGCTTAACATGTGGGTGGTTGCAGACAATCTGCGCAAAGGAGCAGCCACCAATGCTGTTCAGATTGCAGAACATGTAATAAGGGATTTCAAAACAGAACCGAAAGCTCAAACTGTTTAACTTAAGGAAATTTAATAAGTGAAATAATTATTCGGCCAGGATAATTATATTATTTTTAAGAACTTCAACAACACCGCTTTTTATTTCAAAAAATTGCGTGTTTTTTTCAGCATTAATAATTTTAATTTTCCCTTTGGCCAGTGTAGAAATAATTGGTGCATGATTATTCAATATCTCGAACGATCCATCAGTACCTGGCAGTTGAACCAAACTGGCCTCGCCGGAAAATATTTTTTTATCAGGAGTAATGATTTCTATAAACATTATCTGTTTGTGGTTTGAGATTCTTTCGTTACAATGATCCTTTTGTTTATTTTTTTATATTGAAAGCAGGGAAACTATAAAGCTATACGGCATCCTCAATCATTTTCTTGCCTTTCTCAATAGCTTCTTCAATTGTGCCAACCATGCTGAATGCCATTTCAGGATATTCATCCACATCACCATTCATAATCATTTTAAAACCCTTAATGGTATCTTCAATGTTGACGAAAGCACCCGGAATACCTGTAAACTGTGTTGCCACAAAGAATGGTTGCGACAGGAATCGTTGTACACGGCGTGCGCGCTGAACAATTAATTTATCTTCTTCTGAAAGTTCATCCATACCCAGGATTGCAATAATGTCCTGAAGTTCCTTGTAGCGCTGTAAAATTTCTTTTACCTGCTGAGCAGTGTTATAATGCTCGGCTCCCACAATTTCAGGAGTTAAAATACGCGAGGTGGATTCGAGCGGATTAACAGCCGGATAAATTCCCATTTCTGAAATTTTACGGTCAAGAACTGTTGTTGCATCAAGGTGAGCGAATGTTGTTGCCGGAGCAGGGTCTGTAAGGTCATCTGCCGGTACGTATACTGCCTGAACAGATGTAATGGAACCACGTTTGGTTGAAGTAATACGTTCCTGCATAATTCCCATTTCCGTAGCAAGAGTTGGCTGATAACCAACAGCTGAAGGCATACGGCCAAGCAGTGCTGATACTTCAGAACCGGCTTGTGTAAAACGGAATATGTTATCCATAAAGAAAAGGATGTCACGTCCACCGGTTTGTTCATCACCATCGCGGAAATATTCGGCAAGAGAAAGCCCGGATAATGCAACCCTGGCACGTGCTCCAGGAGGTTCATTCATTTGTCCGAACACCAGGGCCAGATTAGATTCTTTGAGTTCGTCCTGATCAACGAGACTAAGATCCCATCCACCTTTTTCCATGGATTCCTTGAACTTTTCACCATAGCATATAACATTTGATTCTATCATATCACGAAGCAGGTCGTTACCTTCTCTTGTACGTTCACCAACACCGGCAAAAACCGACATACCCGAATATCCTTTTGCGATATTATTGATCAACTCCATAATGATTACAGTCTTCCCAACTCCCGCACCACCAAATAATCCTACCTTACCACCTTTTGCATAAGGTTCAATTAAGTCAATAACTTTAATACCAGTATAGAGAACTTCCTTTTGTGTGGCAAGGTCTTCAAACTTAGGCGGATCGCGGTGTATGGAGTATAGCTTTTCCTTTGAAACAGGAGCCATACCATCAATCGTATCGCCAATTACATTGAAAAGGCGACCCCTGATATACTCACCACCGGGCATCGAGATAGGAGCACCAAGATCGGTAACGACCATTCCCCTGGCCAAGCCATCTGTAGAGTCCATGGCAATTGTGCGCACAGTATCTTCGCCAATATGCTGCTGGCATTCAAGTATTACTCTTTGTCCGTCAGGTCTGGTTACCTCAAGAGCATCATAAATATTCGGAAGTTTTTCTTCCTGCTCAAACACAACATCGATAACAGCACCAATGATCTGCGAAATTTTCCCGGTATTAAGTGACATAGTATAAAATTTAATAAATTTTACTCAAAATATTCAGCGAACGAAATTAGCATAATTCTTTATATCAAACAACCTTTGCAGAATATTTTTGCTAATTTTGAAACCCTCAATATTTTACAAGCATCGGGAATTAAACATCCGGGAATACTATAATGAAAGTTTACAGAAACATAGACGATTTCAGTCCGGTTCCAAATACGGTAGTTACAATTGGAACTTTCGATGGTGTGCATTCAGGCCATAGGGTTATTCTTGATCGCGTAAAACAACTTGCAGGGGAAATAAAAGGGAGTTCGGTTGTTATCACATTTAACCCTCATCCGCAGCAGGTGCTGCATCCGGAAGAAAAAAACATTTTTGTACTTAATACAGTTGACGAAAAAATTAATCTTATTGAAAAAAACGGAATTGATCACCTGATCATCATTCCTTTTACAAAAGAATTTGCATCGATATCGTATCTGGATTTTATTAAAGATATATTGATTGATAAACTAAAGGTAAGCAGACTGGTAATAGGTTATGATCATCATTTCGGGAAAGACCGCGAAGGACAACTTGAGCATTTGCAGAATTATGGCAATACGTTTAATTTTAAAGTAGAAGAGATTACCGCACAAAAAGTAGAAGATACCGCAGTAAGTTCCACTAAAATCCGAAAGGCATTATTGACTGGCGATATTGCTGCAGCCAATAAATTTTTAGGTTATTTTTATTCTTTTCGTGGTCAGGTTGTGAAAGGTGATGAAGTTGGAAGAACAATAGGATTTCCTACTGCCAATATGCAGCCTGATGATCCCGCCAAACTTATTCCTGCAGATGGTATTTATGCCGCACAGGCCGAATTTCAAGGGAAAATCTATAAGGGAATGCTATATATTGGCATGCGTTCAACTTTAAATGGAACAATGCGGGTTATTGAAATAAATATTTTTAACTTTGATAAAAATATCTATTCTGAGTTTTTGAACGTTATGTGTATTAGAAAGCTTCGAGATGAAATTAAATTTGCCGGGCTTGACAAACTTAAGGAACAATTATTGAAGGATAAAGAGGACGCAGAAAAAATACTATCAACCATAGCATGAAACTTACGCGATTCAATATTATTTTATTTTTGTTTTTATTGGGTGGTTTTTCTTCCCGTGCGCAAATGCTTGATTCGCTCGCCTTGTCGCAGGAACCGGAATATACCGATCTGACCGAAGCACTTAAGAATCCCGATAAAGTTTACAAGCTTAACCTGCGAAAAAACAAACTGAAAGAAATTCCACCCGCAGTTTTTACGCTCACAAATCTTCAGGAACTGAATCTGAGCAAGAACAAACTTACCAAAATTCCAAAAGATATTTCCAAGCTTACACACCTTGAATTGCTTGATGTTTCGGCCAATGAAATTGACACGCTATATCCTGAAATAGGATTGCTCGTAAATATCAAAAAACTTATTTTAAATCAGAATGTAATAGCTCATCTGCCAAGCACCATAGGCAGCCTGACGAAAATGTATTTTCTTGATATGTGGGGGAATGAAATACAGACACTCCCCAAGGAGATTACAAAATTACAAAACACCCTGAAGGTATTTGACCTGCGCGTTATAAACATTCATGATGATATGCAGGAAGAAATGACGAAACTTTTGCCGAACACAAAATTCTTCTTTTCGCTAAGTTGTAACTGCAATTGATTTGTTTATAATTTGATGGGGTAAAATCTTAAATAAAATTAAAATAGTTTTTTCAATGTTAGCACCCTCTCCTCTTAAACCCGGCGACAGTATTGGTATTGTGGCAACAGCGCGTAAAATATCAGAAGAGGAATTGCAACCTGCTTTTAAGAAATTTTCTGAGTGGGGACTTAATGTTGTTGTTGGGAAAAATATTTATAAAATTAAAAATCAATACGCAGGCTCAGATATACAGCGCACATCCGACTTGCAGGAAATGCTGGATGACGATACTATAAAAGCTGTAATTATTGCACGTGGTGGATATGGCACTGTAAGAATTATTGATAATATAGATTTCTCAATTTTTAGAAAAAATCCGAAATGGATTATTGGCTACAGCGATGTTACTGTCTTGCATTCTCATATTCATCAAAATTTCGGAATAGAAACTCTGCATGCAACAATGCCACTGAATTTTCCTGTTGACGGAAATAATAACAATGCTTTGAAAACATTGAAGGCAGCCTTATTTGATGAAAAGCTAGAATATCAAATAGCATCAAACACACTAAATAAAATTGGAAAAGCCGAAGGAATTTTGATTGGCGGGAATCTCTCTTTGATATATGCACTGGCTGGAACACCTTCTGATATTGACACCTCAGGGAAAATACTTTTTATTGAAGACCTTGATGAATACCTGTATCATATTGACCGCATGATGATACAACTGAAAAGATGTGGTAAGCTTAAAAACCTTGCCGGGCTTGTGGTTGGCGGAATGACAGAAATGAGAGACAATACAATTCCTTATGGAAAAACAGCAATAGAAATTATCAACGAAGCGGTTTCCGACTATAATTATCCAGTTTGTTTTGACTTTCCTGCAGGCCATATTGAAGACAATAGTGCCCTGATATTTGGGAGAAAGGTTTTGCTTGATGTTAGTAAGGATTCAACCGAACTTTTGTTTTATTAAAACAAGAACATTATGGCTGAACACAATGAGCTGGGAAAAAAGGGCGAAGAAATGGCTCAAGAATTTCTGCTTCGTAAAAAATATAAAATCCTTGCAACCAACTGGAGATATTTAAAAGACGAGATCGATATCATTGCCATGCACAATTCACAGCTTGTGATTGTGGAAGTGAAAACCAGGCGCACCAATGCATTTGGCGAACCAGAAGAAGCGGTGACTAAGAAAAAACAAAAATTCCTGGTGAGAGCTGCCAATGCTTTTGTTGAACAAAAAGCAATTGAAAACGAAGTGCGGTTTGATATTGTTTCGGTGATTGTATGTAGTGATAAATGGCAGATCACACATATTGAAGATGCGTTTTATCCAACTCTCTGATAAAATAAAAACAAATTATTTCGCCCCGAATGTATATTTAATGGACGTTTCAATAGTCTTTACATTATACGTAAATGTGGATAACTCCATTCCAATTCCAAGCGTAAGCGCTTTATCCTGTGCGCCAACACCAATAAACAAGCAGTTTTCCGATAAAGGATCAAGAGCAAATTTATAACCAAGGCCAAACAATAACCTGTACGAAAGATCTTCGCCCATTAAACTGGAGCGGATTTTACTGCCAATAAAATAATCACTTCCGAAAATAAAATTGTTGTTGAATTGATTTTGGTAAAGAATATTGAGATGAAGAAATGAACTGCTTGCATCTGAACGTGAATAGTGGTAACCCCATTGGGCCACATACTTTCTGTGAACATACATCAGTGTATTACTTTGAAATTTTATCTCAGGCTGAAAGATGTGGTCGGTTGCAAAACCTGCGTACATATTGGCAGTGCTCAATAATATTCCTGCCGACCAATCTGCGCTTCCTTTTATTACTGAAATTGTATCATAACTATAATCACTTTCCATTACTGTTAATTCATGCATGTTTCTTAGGTATCCAAATTTAACAGATGGTGAAATCAGGAATTTTTCCCACAGATAAAACTTTGGCGCATATATCAAACCAAAATACCTTGAAGATCCGAATTGAGGTGTAACCTGGTTGAAATAACCAAGCACTCCAATTCCTCCATGAATAGCATTTATATAAGTGTCGAAAGAAAAATTAAACGACTGGAACTTAGATTTAGTTGGCTGAAGATCGCCTGTAGTAAAATTATGTGCAAGTGAATATTTTCCGTTGGTACCTGCAAAAGAAGGGTTATAGTAAGTTGCCACAGAAAGAATGTGATCGTAGCCGATATCTTCCTGTGCATGCATTGCAGGAATGCCTCCAAAAGTCAGGATGAATAAAAAATACAGTTTTATATTTTTGCTTTTACAGTCCATTATATTCTACGCGAGGAACCAAAATGCTTGATCTTTTATATCTTCCGGGGTTTTTATTTTTTTTGCCGGTTTGAGTTTTATCATCCTTCTTTTTTGAATTTGTATCACTTTTCACTGCTGTGTTTTTTTCAACAACCGTGGATGCCTCTTTTTCTACAACATTTGTTGAAGAAAGTATAGGATTTATTTTATCTATTTCCTTTTGTTCCGGTTTATTAATTAGTGCATCTGCTTTTTCAGGTTTTGTAATCTGCGAAAGTTGTTTTGAAGAATTCGCATCTGCTTGAGTATTTTTTTCTTTTGCAATATCAGCAACTTGAGCGGCTGCTATTGTTTTTGCAGGGGGCGAAATAACCGTATGATCAAATCGTTTGTCATTTAAATTTTTATTTATAGCGCCCTTATCAGAAATGATGTTTTTATGCGTAAGTATAGCACGTTCGGAAATAGTTGAGGAGTTGTCAACTCCCTTTGATTGCAGTAAAAGTAGCGGAACCATCACTACAATTACAAGGCAGGAAATAAATATCAGCAGGTTATTCAGGCTAAACCGGAAGCTTCCTTTTTTATCGGCAGGAAGATTTTTATCAAGCTGTTTCTCGAATGCCTTCCATCGGTCGGGGGTATAAACATTCGAGCTATTCTCGTGCCCGTGAAATTTATCCCTGAATATTTTATCAATGTCAGTCTTGCTCATGGCTGTAAAATTGTAATGGTTAGTTTTTCTTTTAACATTTTTCTGCTTTCACTCAGATACCATCTTGAAGTCCCTTCAGACATTTTCAGTTTCTCCGCAATTTCTTTATGCGAATAACCGTCAATTGCATAAAGGTTGAAAACCATCTGGTACGTAGCTGGTAAATCCTGTATAGAGGAATAGAGTTCATCTATATTTGAGGAATCGATTATATCTGCATCAATAAAAGTTGGGTTGTCGTTGTATTCTTCAACATACTGCAATGTTTCTTTATATTTTTTGTTGGCACGCAAATGATCAAGCGCTTTATTAATGATGATTCTTTTTACCCAGTTTTCAAAATTTCCTTCACCCTTGAACTGGTTTATATTCTGAAAAAGGCTGATAAATCCGTCATTCAGAACTTCAACAGTGTCTTCATCATTTTTCACATACCTCCGGCAAACAGCAAACATCCTGTTAAAGAAATTCACATAAATAAATTTCTGCGCGGATCTGTCATTCTTCCCACAAGCTTCTATGATATCTTTTGTAACGACCGACATGAATTAATCAGGGTCCTTTATTTTACTGTTATAACAAATATAGTCAATTATTTAAGCTGAATCAAGTTAAACAAATTAAACACTTTTTTATAAATAGAGGTAATATGTAAATAAAACGTTTGAATTACTAAAAAAATTTCATCAGAAAACCGGACAAACAATTGGTCTTGCCCTTTTGATTTTATTATGACAAGGGAACTGCCAGGAAAAAGATATTTCGTGCGAACCACCTGTAGCGCTTGAAAGCTTGGATACAGTTACATCATAACTGTATCCTATTTTAACCACGCCGGTCTGCAACCCAACCAGTAAAATAAATGCATCAGCATTTCTGAAATCCTGGCGAAACCATAAACCACCCACAAACGGATATTTATTGAAATACATACCATAATTTATCTGTTCAAAATCCTGTTGCTTCATAAATAAAATATTAGGCGAGATATAAGGGTCTTCCAGCTTTCTCCTGCGGTGATGTTCAAGATCAATAATACCACCGGCATGCAATGTCATTCTAATTGGAAGTTTACTTACAGAAATAAATCCTTCGGTTGGCTGAGTTAGGTGATGAAAGGCAACTCCCCCAAATATTCTATCACTATACAAAAGCAATCCTGCGCTAAAATCTGGGGTGGACTTTGTAAGAGTGGCAGGGTGTGGCTCGCCGGTATCATATATAAATCCAAACCGTGGATGGATCTGATCTCCAAAAGTAAGTTTATCCCAATCCAGGTGAATCTGAAAATACGAAGCCTGGAAACCTGCTTTCAGTGAAACCTTTTTGCTTAAAGTAAGGTTATAGGAATAAATTCCGCTTATTGTTGTTGTTTTCAGAGTACCTTCGCCCGCAGCATCAGTGTTTACGAGAAGTCCAAGGCCTCCTGACAAATTACTTACATACTGATCGTAAGATGCATTATATGTAACATATGTTCCCGGTATTGCCGGCCATTGATTCCTGTAATTCATAACGAGCCGCGGACAGATAGCCGATCCTGCAAAGGCCGGGTTCAGGTATAAAGGATTGGCATAGAACTGCGAGAAATGAGGATCCTGGGCTAATGTTGCTGATGCCGGAAATAACAGGATTGCAATAATAAATTTATAAAGATGTTTCATAAAAGTGCGAATTGAGGTTGGAAAACCTTCTGTTTCTGAAATTATAGACGGAATTTTTGTACCGAACGTTGGAAAAATAAAATATAACGTTGATTTTCTTTACTGGGAATGCAGTAATATTGGTCTGATTATTAGGAATCGCCTTCAGTGTTTCGTAAATTTGTGCTTCAAAAAATTAAGTAAATAATTAAAAAAAATAATACTATGAAATATATTGGAATTATTGGAAGCGGAATCGTCGGAAAAACGCTGGCATCAGGCTTTATAAAACATGGATATGCAGTAATGATAGGAACACGCAGCAAGGCAAAGCACGCAGAGCTTATTAATGAATTTAATAATAAAATTAAAGCCGGGAATTTTAGCGAAACTGCTGCATTTGCTGAAATTATTGTACTTGCGGTTCCCGGACTAAGCGCCAAAGAAGCAATTGAATTATGTGGTGTGGAAAATATTTGCGGGAAAACTGTAATTGATGCTACAAATCCAATTGATCAGAAACCACCAGAGAATGGTGTTCTGCGTTTTTTTACAAATCTGGATGAATCGCTGATGGAGCAGATGCAAAAAGCATTTCCGGAAGTTCGTTTTGTAAAAGCATTTAACAGTGTGGGCAACGCATTCATGGTAAACCCCGATTTTGGAGGGACACAGCCAAGCATGTTTATCTGCGGAAATAATACCGATGCAAAAAAAGATGTGACCGAAATTCTCACCACCTTTGGATGGGAGACAGAAGATATGGGTGGTGCCGAAGCTGCGAGGGCTATTGAACCACTATGCATGTTGTGGTGCATTCCTGGTCTTCGCGAAAATAAATGGACACACGCATTTAAATTGTTGAAGAAATAAATCAGTCAGTACAAAAATTTTAGGTATTTTTTAATCTGACTTCTTCCAGAAGCTTCTGATACCAATCGTTTCCATATTTTCTTTTCAGAGGTTCTTCAAGAAATTTTATTACAGAAACATTTAATTCCTCGCCATTCCGGCAGGCCGACTGGCACACATCCCAGTCGTGATAGTTTAGTGCATCAACATCATTAAAAGCAGTGATGCGTATTGGATATAAATGACAGGAAATTGGTTTTTTAAAATCAATTTTTCCTTCAAGGAATGCTTTTTCAATGGCACATTTGGCAATCTCTCCGTCAAAATAAGCGTAAGCGCAGTACTTGCCTTTTCTGACCAGCGGTGTCAGGAATTCATTATCATCATCAAGCTCGAAGAACCCGTGTTTCCTGATGGTTTTAATACCATCCTCTGTCATGTATTCCTGATAAGCAGAATAATATTTTTCTAATACAGGCACTTCCGATTCTTCCAGTGGTGCGCCCGCATCGCCTGCCACACAGCATTCGCCCTTGCATTTGGAAAGATCGCATACAAATTTTTTTTCAACGATCAGTTCCGAAATTAGTGTATTTTCAACTACAATCATATTGCAAAAATACTTGTTTTATTAAAACACTCATTCGGGAATTTCAATAAAATTTGGACTAAAGTCCATGATTGATGCGGTTTTCATTACCCCGACCTTAAGGTCGGGGTAATGAAAAGCTTGAGGATACCGGGCTTCAGCCCAAAACATACAAAAACCGGATTCGACAAGAACCCAGAGAAAATAACCACAAACCATATTAACCTGTCATATTGTAAACTTTTGGATCATATTGTAAAGTCTCAATTCTTTCTTACTTTTGCACCATGGCAAATAATGATGACATTTTCAAAAAAATAATTTCCCATGCAAAAGAGTATGGGTTTGTATTTCCGTCGAGTGAAATCTATGACGGACTTAGCGCAGTATACGATTACGGTCAGTATGGTTCTGAGCTGAAAAAAAATATCCGCGATTACTGGTGGAAATCGATGGTGCAGTTCAATGAAAATATAGTAGGCATTGACTCGGCAATTTTCATGCATCCTACAATCTGGAAAGCTTCAGGTCATGTTGATGCTTTCAACGATCCTTTAATCGATAACAAGGATTCAAAAAAGCGTTACCGTGCTGATGTGCTGGTTGAGGAGTATCTTGCAAAGATAGAAGACAAGATCAACAAGGAAGTTGAAAAAGCGGCGAAACGATTTGGCGATGCTTTTGACAAAGAACAGTATATAACCACAAATCCAAGGGTGGTTGAGTATAAAACCAAAATGGAAACCATCAGCAAACGATTGTATTCTTCGCTTGGAAGCAATGATCTGGCTGATGTAAAAAGCCTTATCGAAGAACTCGAAATCGCTTGTCCTGTATCGGGTTCCCGCAACTGGACAGAAGTACGACAATTCAACCTGATGTTCGCAACGCAAATGGGATCAACAGCTGAAGGAGCTGACACTATATACTTGCGTCCGGAAACGGCCCAGGGAATTTTTGTAAACTTCCTGAACGTACTGAAAACAGGGCGAATGAAAATTCCATTCGGAATTGCACAAACAGGAAAAGCTTTCCGCAACGAAATAGTAGCACGGCAGTTCATTTTCCGTATGCGTGAATTCGAGCAGATGGAAATGCAGTACTTTGTGAAACCCGGAGAGGAAATGGAATGGTATAAATACTGGAAGGAAACCCGCATGAAATGGCACCTTTCACTTGGTATTCCACAGGAAAAATATCGTTTCCATGATCATGAAAAACTTGCGCATTATGCCAATGCCGCAGCAGATATAGAATTTGAATTTCCATTTGGTTTCAAAGAACTTGAAGGCATTCATTCACGCACTGATTTTGATCTGGGTGCACATCAGAAATTTTCAGGAAAAAAACTTCAGTATTTCGATCCTGAATCAAATGAAAGTTATGTTCCATATGTGGTGGAAACCTCTATCGGCCTTGACAGAACGTTCCTTGCAATTCTCAGCTATGCCTACAATGAAGAAAAACTTAAAGACGGCTCAGAACGCGTTGTGTTGAAAATACCACCAGTTCTCGCTCCAATTAAAATTGCGGTATTGCCGCTTGTGAAAAAGGACGGTCTTGCTGAAAAAGCACGCGAAATTATGGATGCACTGAAGACTGATTACATGTGCCAGTACGATGAAAAGGATGCCATTGGTCGCCGCTACCGCAGGCAGGATGCTATTGGAACACCTTATTGCATAACTATCGATTACGACACAATGAACGATAATACCGTCACTATTCGTGAACGTGATTCCATGCTTCAGGAAAGAATAGCAATAGATAAAATTTCGGAAATAGTAAATAAAAGGTTGAAACCCTTATTCTGAAAGCTAAATTATTCAAGCAAAAGCGTTGAAGTGCCCAGCAGGTTATCGTCGGAAAAAATATCGACATAATACGTGCCTTTTTTAAAGTCTTTTAATTTTTCCCAGTAAATGCAAATATCCTGGTTGGAATTGTCGTAATATACTTCTTTCCGTGCGGAATAAATTATGCTTTTTCCTTTGAACGTAAAGGTGTCGTTTTCCGACAGGCAGAAAATAGCACCATCGGGATCGGCAATACGGAGATAAATAACCTTATACCCTTTGGTGGCAAGCATATTTTCAGAAAGTGAAAAACAGGTTTTAAGCCGTTGCGCTTTTTTTGCAGAACGAGTGGGCACCTCTTGTTTTTTCCCGGTAAACCTTATACCTTCTGTGACAAGGTCCGTTGCTTTCAAAATGGCCTGAGCCTTGACCTTTTCTGTAAGCGTAAGGTTCTTTGACGAAATTGCAACATTGATATTGAGTGTGGAATCGAGAGTGTTTTTTATTTTAAGATTGTCGGATGATAATATTTCATTCTTGGATTTCAGAGCTTCAATTTTATCAACATATTCTTTCAGCCGTTTTTCAAGTTCTGCAACTTTGGCCTGATAGACTTCGGGAGAGCCTTTCAGTTCCTTAATTTCGTCCATCAGCTCAGTGATCTTTGCTTTTTCTTTTGTGAACACACTGTCGAGCCCTTCGTATTCCTTACTCAGTTCGTCGTATTCCAGTTCAAGATTCTTTAGTTTATGAAGCAAATCGTCTTTTGCAGTGAGGGCTTCTGTTTTTGCAGTGCTTTCCTGCTTTGCGAGATTACGGAATTCAATTAGTTGCCACGTCAGAATAACACAAGCAATTGTCAGGATAATGGTCAATAAAATAAATAATGTCAGGAAGTTTTTTTCCTTGCGTTTATTCTTGTCAGTATCAAAAAAATATCCTGAACTTTCCATATGCTGGTTTTACTTCAGGGAGAATTGTGATTCTCCTATGAGCATACCATCTGTAAATACCGAAACTACGTAAGTTCCTGCAGTGAAATCTTCTGTCTTGTCCCAGTACATGGTTATATCCATGGCTTTGTTCTCGTAGTCAATTGATTTAGTAATTGAGTACTGAATTTTTTCACCATTGTAATCAAATGAATAACTATCGCCAGTGCCAACACAAAGTATTTTATCGTCAGGACGTGCTATGCGGACGTAAATATTTTTAGTTCCGCTTGTTGCAATAAGATTTTCACTCAGAGTAAAAGATACTTTAATTCTGTCGGTCCTTTTTGCTTTGTCTTCCACATCTTCTTTTTTACCACCAGATTTGGATCTGACAGGAACGCCCTTTATATTGTATGCTTTCAGCGAAGATGCAAGTGTAACTTTTGCATTAAGGTCTTCTTTATCCTTTGTCAACTCGGTTGTTTTTACCTGTTCTTTTTCGTACTTGCCTTTAATTTCAACATTTTCATCTTTGAGAACTTTATTCACCCGGTACAATGAATCGATTTGTGAAACGTAACCTTGAGTTATACCTCTCAGGTAATCGAGTTTTTTCTTGATACGGTAATAATCGGCCTGGGTAGCTATCAGGTTTTGAATTTCATCGGCTTTGGCCAGAATAATACTGTCCTTGGCTGAAAGTTGCCCGCTAAGGTTACCATACTCTTTTTTAATTTTTTCGTGCTCGGTCAGCAGCGAATCGAGCTCGTGCTGAAGCTGTGTATTCTGAGTTTTGGCTTTTTCTTTTTCAATGGTAAACGTGTTTACCTTTGTTTTTGTAACAATCAGTTGCCAAACGAGCACCATAATAATGAGTGCTAATATTGCAATAACAATTTTTAAAATTTTGGTATTGCTTTTTTGTTCTGTAGTTTCCATGATCAATATGTTATGACTTACTAACTAGATTTTGTTCGATTTATTTCGCGTTTAATTTTTAGTTGATTCTTCAACAAAATTCAAACGGACCTCCGAAAGGAAAGTATCAAGGGCCTTTGTAAGTTCCGGATTCAGATTGTTCACTGTTTTTTCTTTTAGCATCTCCAGCATTTCAATAGACTGCTTGGCCTGTTCCAGGTTTTTTTCAATTTTTCCTGTGATTGGACTTTTTATTTTTCCAAGCGACTGCATTGCCGATGCATGAAAGATATAAAGCAACTGAATAAATAACTGATCTTTCTTTTCCATAAACTTCATTTGTGATTCTGTGCAAATTTAGTTTATTTTTGAATTAATTTTCAAAGATTTATTTATTCTACTCCAATGGGTTTCAACTTGTCCTGGTTAGATGATTTTCTGTCTTTGATTTATCCCCGTATTTGCATGGCTTGCGGCAAAAGTCTGTTCAAATATGAGAACTGTATTTGCACGTTTTGCCTGTATCATTTGCCAAAGACAAATTTTCACCTTGAGGATGATAACCCTGTAAGCAAATTATTCTGGGGAAAAGCTCAATTGCATTCAGCCGCTTCGATGTTTTTTTTCTATAAAGGCGGGAAAGTACAGCAACTGATGCATAAACTGAAGTATAAAGGTCAGAAAGAAATTGGAATTTATCTGGGAAATCTTTACGGGAAAGAATTAATTAAAACTCCAAAATTTAGCACGGTTGAATATGTTATTCCGGTTCCCATGCATCCCAAAAAGCAAAAGAAAAGAGGATATAATCAGAGTGAAATTATTGCTACGGGGCTTTCGCAGTCAATGAATGCAAAGGTCGATATATCTACATTAATTAAATCAACAAGCACGCAAACACAAACAAGGAAATCGCGCTTCAGTCGCTGGGAAAATGTAAAAGAAGTTTTTGAACTGAAGGAACACAATCATCTTGTTGACAAACATGTGTTGCTTGTAGATGATGTAATAACAACAGGCTCCACTCTTGAAAGTTGTATTCTTAATTTACTAAAAGTTCCGGGAATAAAGATTAGCGTGGCTTCGCTGGCTGTAGCTTACCATTAATGAATATTACTGACAGATAACAATGGCAGAGTTTTTTTATTCTAAAATTTTTGTATTTTTGCAATATAAAGTCGGGGAATTAGCTCAGTTGGCTAGAGCGTTTGACTGGCAGTCAAAAGGTCGACGGTTCGATTCCGTTATTCTCCACACCAAATTATTGCCCTGTGCTGTATTTCAATACATTACAGGGCTTTTGTTTTTATTACACCCTGAAATTACACCCCGAAATAGGAATTTACTCATTACCTGTATTCAGCGAAAAATTGTATATCAAATTCGTTTTACCAGTTATTTAAAAATTAATACATTTACAGGATAACCCTAAAAACTCAAATATGAAAAAGATATTATTTGTTATAGGAGTAATATTGTGTTTTACAGTTTTCTCTTGTAGTAAGAAAACAAAAGTAAAAATTGACACATCATATCACGCAGGATCACCCAATATTTACATTGAAAATGTAATCTTGTCTAAGGATGGAAAGGAAATTGAAGAAATTGCAGTTTTACTTGATGGCGAAACAAAACAAACGGATTCTTTAAGTTTGTCAACCGGGGAGTATACGATAACATGGAATTATTTTACTAAAAATGGTTACGGAGCTAAGTTAAGCAAATCAGAAGAAACAGAAAAAATAACTATTGATGACAATAATAATATGTTTGGTGTTATAGGAAATAAACTTTATCAAAAAACGGATTATTTAGCCTATCTTGATGCGGTAAGAATAGTAGATTCTTTGATTAATAAGATGCAAACGGATTCCATTTATGTTAGTGAATCCAAAGATGAAATGACGGGTAAAATAAGTTATAGTTTATCAAGAAAACTGATATTAGAAGATGGAAAAGATAATGTAGAAATTTCCCTTTTTGTAGAGAAAGCAAATAATAAATTTTATCAAGATGGATTGGGTGCGATAATTGATATTGGAAGTCAATGCGTTGATGATAATGAAATAATTGTATTGTTTGATGATGAAAGTAAAATGACGATAAATTCCTGGAATGACTTTAATTGTGATGGATATGGCTTTTTTAGATTAACCACAAACCAATGCGAATTATTGTCAACTAAGAAAATTAAAAAAATTAGAGTGGAAAATGGGCAAAATTCTGAAACAATGACAGTAGAATTAGAAAAAAATAAAGATTATTTCGTTCAAAGTTTCTATGCAATAAATAATATGAAAACAAAATAATTTAAATTATAATTTCAGCATACCAAAAGTTTTTCATACTGTTCAGGCGTGAAACTTTGTGCCTTTTTGAGTTGATCCATAATTCGTTTATAACGCTTTGTAGGTTTTCCGGAATAGAATTTTTATTTGCTCAAATCAATATCTTTTCCGTCAATTGAAATATAAATCTTTTTTTCATTAGGAAAATCAACATCTAACTTACCATCCTGTTTAAACTGTCTGGGTATTACAAATTCCATCAGCTTAATAATTGCCTGCACTCTTTCTTTTGGCTCTAACTTATTAATGTCGGCCTCAATTTTCTCAAAATTATTTTCAATTAGTAACGTCACTCTTTCTTTTAAAGCAATAGTTACTTTATTTTTTGCACCCTTTGGCTTTCCCTCTGGGTTTCCGCTGTGTCCTTTTTTAAATCCCATCTTATTGTATTTTGTTGTATTTTTCAATTGTTTTTTTTTGAATTACAGTTTATCAATTAATTTATCAATTTGCTCTTTTGTCAGTTCCGGTTCATACTTCTTGAAAACTATTGTCGGGGTGTTTGCTTTGGAATCGGTAAAGTCTGCTTGTATGGTTTGAAGTTTTGGAACTGCAAAAGGCAATAAATCACAAATGAATTTTAACCTGTCTTTAGGTTCCAAACTGTCAATATCAGTTTGCAATTTTTCAATATTACAGCTAAGTATCAAATTTATTGCTTCTCTTATTTCTTTTGTAGTCTTATTGGGCACTCCTTTTGGCCTGCCTTTCGGATTATTGGTTGTTCCTTTTTTTAGTCCCATTGTAATATAAATTTACTGTTTATAATTTTTGTAATTACTTGTTCTTTTCAAAAAAGGTGTAAACATGAATTTCTTTATTCATGTAGACTATTGTTTATTTTTATTAATAACCTTTATTAAAAACTTTTATTAAGAATATTATTTAAGGTGCTGTACTCAATGTTGTATTCAATGTTGTGTTTATGCTGCGTATTGTGTTGTAAATTTTTTGCAACATTCGTTTTTTATTAAATTTAATTGTGAATATTTCCTTTATTAAGTTGTCGTTCTTTATTAAGGTGCTGTAAGGCTTTTTCTATGGCTTCACGCTTCGCATCTTTGAGTTTAGCAATTTGATTTTTTTTCTTTTTAGTTTCTGCAATCAATACCAATTTATCAATAGTGATTTTATTTTTCAGGGCAACATACAAACCCCGGATATGGTTTGAATAAATTAAAATATTCCAATTCAATTCTAAATGCTGTTTTACCCTGTCAATATGGTGTCGTTTCAGGTACTTGCTGAATAGTTCTTTTATAACAGGCTGCATTTCGCCCGGCAATCGCTTTTTACTTGCGTATCCGAAAGCCCGACAAATAATCATTTCCTGGGTTGTCCGGCAATAAGATTTTTTACCTAAGATTGAACGTATTGAAATATACGCTGCTAACTGCATTAAATCAAATTCGCTTTTATCATGATCCCTATATTCAAATAATAAATTTTTATTTATCATTGGGAATGGTTCGTTTTCGGGAATAGTTTTTTCAATCTGTTTCCCGGCCTTCAGGCAATTATTTAAATTTCCTGTTATTCCTAAAAAATCATAAGCCTGTTTCATTCGATAAAATTCTATTGCATTATTTTTAAAATCATGATCGGTGTTAAATATTTCAAGTATTTGTTGAATGGCTGTTTCAGGATTAAAATTTTCAAACGAAAACCCGTTATAATCCTCATCTATTTCAATCATTTCATCATTAACATACATCCGCATCGTTTTATTTAAATCGCTTGTTAAATCGCTCCTGTGTCTGTAATAATAAAACATTAATTGTCGTGCAACATCATACAATTCATAATTTATTCGCTTGGCAAATCTGTATATCCCAAATTGAATAATATCATTCATTGTTTTTTCTTTGTCGGTAAATAAGCCCCGGAGCAATAACAAAGGGAATTGCAAGTATTTTTCATTGCTTTTCATAATTCCCAAATATTACGGAGTTTTTAAACCGTTTTCTTATAAGCTGTGATAATCTGCTTTGACTTATAGAAAGTCGCTCAGAAATCAAATAAATGATATTGTCGTTAATGTTTTCAATGTAGGGTGCTGCTTTCAAAAAGCATTCAATCCTCAGCATTTTATTTTTCGTTCCCATATCAAAATAAATTTAACTGGTTTGATTTTGGGAACAGTTCAGGGTTGGCAGTCCACAATATTGCCCGGTGTTTTGTAACAGGACAAAAAACTTTCTTTATTGCTGCAATATTATTTGACTTTCTTAATTTCCGGCAATACCAACAAATATTTGCTCTATCAATTTTTGTTTTGACAGATACTTGTTTCATGGTTTGCGGTTGCTCGAAAAACTCTTTAAAAACCTTGCGAAATTGGTCTTTAAATTTTGTATTTTTGCTCGGATCAATTAGCAAAAATCTTTTAGAGGTAACGTCCTGCATGGCTTTACCTCTTATTTTTTTTATTCGATAGTGCTGACAGTACCTCAACTTTCCTGAAAATAATTGTTCGCTCTGCCTGAGAAAATGGGATCCGGCCTGAGTTTTTAATTTTTTGAGCGGTTGGTAAACTGACTTTTAGAAATTTCGCCAGTCCGATTATACCATAAATGAAAGGTTCGGGATCAGCGGAGACGGTTTCGGTTGGTGTCGCCTCGATTAAGGTTTCGATTTTTTGTACCCTTGCTAATATCTCAGATATTGCGAAAGGCATCTTTTCAAATGATAAATTTTCTGTTTGCATTGCATTTATTTTAGTTTAATACTGCAAGGGTACAAAACAGAAATTGCCACTTTTACCGTCTTTGCCGAAGCGGTAATAATGGCAATAAATAAATTAATTTAAAAGAAAATTTACTTTAAGGAATCGAATAATTCTTTGTAAGTCGTAAATAGTGTGTCGTGGTTCCATCCCTTTGTCCTTGCTGTTTTATCAGCAATATCAAGGTTAACTAATTTGGCAAACAACTTATTTCTTTGAGTTTTTGGAACATCTTTATTAATTATTCCTTTAAATACCAATGCTTCTGTGATTGCCAAAATTTCATATTTTTTATTATCTATTCCAAAGTCACCTTTTTCGTTCAATGTTTCGTAAGCTTTCAAGCAATCAACAACTTTCTGAATTTGTCCGGTATCATTAAAAATACTTTCGATTGTTTCATATTTTAGTGGCGTTGGGTGTTTGGTTTCTCCTGTTTGTTGGGGAGGCGCAAACCATTCAATAAATGCGTTGGGTGTTTGAAATATTATTTCCCATGCTTTATAACGCTTCCCTTCAAAAACCCCACTTTCGTACATGTCTGTTTCTCTATATTCAGTAGTACCTTGCGCTGTATGATGTGCTTTAAATCCTTGTCCTCCTTTACCAATAATTTCAGTAAAAATAATTTCTTTCCGGCTGTCTATGGTGTCAATGAAAGGAATTAAGTTAGAATTATATCCCTCAATAAACCCTTTTGCATATTCGTGCATCGGAATTTCGGAAATGTCGGTTTTCAACATTAATAAGGCAAATAAAGGAACTGGTATTTTATTGTAACCCTCAATAAAAACGTATTTATATTCATTTCGATAATAAAATTCAATGACAGAATGGGGCAAACGTAATACATCAAATAGTCCCGTGTCGTGTTGTTTATATAATTTACTCATATCTCATTAAATTTATTCATTGATATTCTTTTTTGCTTATTTACAATTTTAGTATAAACCTCCATTGTCTTATGATCTTTGTGGCCTGTCCATGCTCTAATAATATCCGGTTGTATTCCCAAATACAAAGCATTGATTATAAAATTTTTTCGGGCGGTGTGTGTTGTAAGCAATTCCCATTTTTCAAAGGTTTCCTCAGTCCGTTTGTTTCCCTTGTATTTAGTAATAGTTTCTTTATTTTTAAATCCGGCCTCTTTTCCAACTTCTTTTAAATATTCATTATACTTTTGGTTGCTTATAACCGGAAAGGCTTTGTTGTTCTTTAAATCAATGTCTTTATACTTTTCCCATATTGCTAAAGCGTATTTGTTTAATTCAATAGTCAGTTTGTCGTCTGTTTTTACAGTAATAATTTCAATATAGGTGTTGCCTGTGTCGTCTGCTTTGAAGTCGCTCTTTTTCAGGTTGGCAACATCGGAATATCTTAATGAAGTAAAACTACAAAAACAATAAATATCCCTTACACGTTCCCAATGTTTACTTTTGGATAAATCTAAATTGTTAAGGTGTTGCAGTTCCTCCCATGATAAAAAGATAATATTCTTTTGGAAATCCCCGGTAGAGGTTCCCTTAAATTTATATTCAAATTTTTTATAGGAAAGGTTGGTATTGTATTCTTTTTTTGTTGCCCAGTTCATAAACCATTTAAATAAACTCAGGTACTTTAAATTAGTGGTGTTAAACAACTTTAAATCGTTTCTCTGATAGGTAATATAGCTTTGCAGAAAATCCTCTGTAATGTCTTTAAAATACAGCTCCCGGCCATATCCCGAAACATGGGCTTTTAGGGTGTTTAATTTTTTCTTGGTGTTTTCGCTCCAGTCCTTTGCCTTACTTTCAGTATCAATGAATAATTGTATGTAATCAGTTACGGTTTTATGCTTGTCTTTTCCTTTGGAATTATCTTTCAAATTATCAATTTTCTCAATTTTTTTTGTCAGGCCGTCCCATAAATATTTTGCAGTAATTGGAATATCTAATTTTACAGCTTCATTATAAATTTTTGGTAGCCATTCATTAATATCATTGATCCTTTTGTTTATTGTACTTGCACTATCATTGTTTTTATTAAAGTTGTTTCGCTTTACAAGTTGTTCCTGAGCGTTCCATTTATCAAAGTCAATCCGGTATCCTATAGGATATTTTGCCCGTTGCCCGTCAAATTTAAAATCAACTAATATGGGTACATTTTCTTTTTCTTTGGGTACAGTATCTTTAATTAACTTCTTTAGTTCATCGGGCTTTAAATGTGGTTTTGATAATTTTATTTTTTCAATGATTTTTTTGTCTTTTCGCTGTTCTAAGCAAAAACTTGTTATTTGCAATGCTTTCCGGCTTTTCATGGTTTGAAGTGTTTTGAAAATTACACCCCAAAATTACACCCCATTTTTGATTTAATCAAGTTTCTTTTGATTTATTTTAATTTCGTTGATATTTTCCAAGCCTTTGTATTAGTGCTTTGCGGAGGTCTTAAATTATTTTTGTTTCGAATGGATTAAATAAAGATTATAGAGCGTTATTCTCCACAATATTTTTAAGGTAGCGAAAGCTACCTTTTTTTTGTGTGTCAAAAGTCGAAACAAACCCATTGTCCAATTTAATTTTCACTTAACCACGATCCTTATGAAAAAAGCAGTATTCATCCTTGCATGCACTGTTCTTGTTGCATTCGGTGTTTCATCGTTTGCGCAGAACGACACTTCAAAATATAAAATAGCCAGCACATTCAAACTGGCGGGTGATGGTAGCTGGGATTATCTTACATCAGATGATTCAACCGGAACATTATATATTTCGCACGGGACCATTGTTCAGGTTGTTGACAGCAAAACAGGAAAACTAATTGGTACGATTACCGGATTAAACGGAGTTCATGGAATAGCTATTGCCAAAAATCTGAATAAAGGATTTATCAGCAGCGGTAAAGATTCGTCAGTAACAATTTTCGATTTAAAAACATTGACCACTATTACAAAAATAAATGTCACCGGAAAAAATCCTGATGCTATTTTGTATGAACCCATTTCGCAAAAAGTTTTTGTTTATAATGGAAGAACTTCTAACGCGACTGTAATTGATGCAAAGACGAACACTGTTGCTGGTACTATTGCACTTGACGGAAAACCGGAATTTTCTGTTTATGATGGTAAAGGAAATGTTTATGTAAATATTGAGGACAAAAGTGAAATAAGCATGATCAATGCAAAAACACTTAAGGTTGAAAAAACATGGTCTGTTAAACCAGGCGCAGAACCAAGCGGGCTGGCAATTGACACCACAAATCATCTTTTGTTCAGTGTATGCGATAATAAACTTATGGTGGTTCTTGATGCAGAAACAGGAAAAGTAATCACTACGTTACCTATTGGCGAAAACGTTGATGGTGTTGCTTTTGATCCTTCACTGAAACGTGTTTACAGCTCCAATGGAGAAGGAACACTGACTGTAGTGCAGGAAGAAAAAAACAATAAATTCAGTGTGTTGTGCAATGTAAAAACACAAAAAGGTGCACGTACTATTACAATTGATAAAAACACTCATCACATCTATTTGCCTACTGCCGGTATGGGCGAAATGCCTGCTGCCACAAAAGAAAAACCACATCCTCGTCCTGCGATATTGCCAAATACATTTGTAATTCTGGATATTGTTCCGGTGAAATAAAAAAAGATTGACGGTTCAACTCTGATATTTTATACAACATATTTAAGGCAGCGAAAGCTGCCTTTTTTTGTTTAGGAAAAACAAAAATTATATTATATATTTGCCTTTCGCAGAATTGCATTTGCTTATTAAAGTAATTAATAGCTTTAACTTTATTCATAAATTCCTGGTCTTAATTTTTTTAAAATCATTAACTATGAAAAGAATATTTTACCAGAGATTATTATCGCGTGCAATTACAAATAATGCCCTGTTTTCTGTAATAAATAAAGACAAGCATCATAGCAATCCTGCACTGAGATTTATAAAAGCCCCAATACTGGCCAAGGAAATATTAATAGTTGTTTTACTGGCTATAATCTATATTCCATGTAATGCACAAATTCAGGCAACAGGATGTTATTCCAGCACTAATGTTTTAGAGGCTTGTGGAGCCAGTTGGAACGATAACTATAATGGACAGTCATATCATTGTACTTGTAATTGTGCCATTATCCCCCCAGCTGTGTGTAATCCAGTTAGCAGCAGTAGCGGCAGTTCCGAAGGAAGTATTCCCGGCCAGACAGCTCCCGGAGATGTTTCATTAGATCAGGGGAAACCTTTTTTCACCACACATCAAAGTTCAGCATTTACAGACTGGGCCGAAGATTACAAGCAAGAATTAGAATCCTATGGAATTACCAGTCTTCTTGGTAAAAATATTACGCCCAACCAGGTACCAGTAACAAGTGATACTTCATTTAATAGATTTTACAAGGATCAATCCACTAACTTTCATCCTGCTGTTCCTAACCAAAATAAAGAAAGCTCAGATAAACCTTTACCAATTATGGGAAATACGCCAATGACAGCGGATGAAAGAGAAAGACAAAAATTCGGACCCAGGTATATTGATGGAATGACTTACATCAGACCTGATAAAGGCTTAGATGCTAGCACAGATCCCACATATGATTTATCCGATTCAAAGCAATATAAAATAGTTAGTGCTGGTTTTGACAAATTGGGAAACTTGCCATTAGGTGAACTACCAGCTTATGTTGGAGGTCTTGTGTTAAGTTTTGAAACTGAAGTTGATAAATTTATTACTGATGCTACAATTAATAAAGTATACTCCGACGAAGAATTAGAAAATATGAACGTAGTACAACATATTGTTTATAATGTTGCCAAAGGCGAGGTTGTAGGTAGTTTGACAAGCGGTTTAAATTCTATTATAAAGAAATCAGGAATTGGATATTTGAAAACTAAATTTGGTGATGCTGCTGAAACAGATGCAAAACTTATTTTTAAATTATACGGCGATGCAAAAACCACCATCGCAGCCTGGAACGCTAAGTGGCAATAAAAACTATGACAAAAATAAACAGAATATTTCTTTTCGCATTTTTTGCAATATGTACCCTTTTGGTAAAAGGTTCACAGATTAATAACGACACATTACGTGTTGAAATATTACTGAATAGTAACATACTTAACGGAGTTCAAGTAAACGATAAGTTCATTAATGCTCTTGATATTACCCCGAGTCAACTTATTTTACTTTCTACAAAAGACAAATTCTATTTATTAGGTTGGGGAGGTATTCAGGCTGTTGGACAAAAATCTTCCGACTCAATAAAGTCATTTGCATATACTCCAGATGGTTTACTAATGGTAGTTCGTAATAATGATCTTTGCTATATGGATTCACTTGGAAAACTTTCCAGCCTTTTTGGATTACCAAATAAGTCAATGGGAATAACAGCTGGTGAAAATGAAATGTATGTTTACGACCGCAATAAAGATCTTAAAATTTATGCTCTTTACGTTATAGCAAAAGGCGGAAGATATGCTAAACTATTTGAAATCCACACTCCGATAAGCTCAATAGTTGAATTAAAAAGTTCACTTCTGTTTTCTTCTGGAAATACAGTATACAATTTTGATCCAAAGAATAAAGAATTAAAAGCAATTGTAGCGCTAAAAAATGATAAAGAAATCAAATCTATAACTATTGATACTTTAAATAATATGATCTTTATCTCATCAGATAATGCCGTTTATGCTTATAAAGATTCAAGTTTGATAACTATAACCGAAAAAATTGCAGGTACGATTAAATATTTCAATGATGGCTTAATAGTTTTTGATCCTGAAAAAAAAATCTTAGTTAGAATGACTGGTATAGAGAGTGAGGTATCTCTGAAAATTAAGGAATTAAAGTCTTCATCAAATATCAAACAATCTGCCGACACACTTACAAATACCAATATCATCAACTTTGTAAAAGAAAAACTTTCCGATGATTCAATAATCAATATTATCAGTAAGTCCAAAGTAAATTTTAATTTGAGTGTCAACTCAATGATATCCTTATCAAACCAGGATGTTTCATCGCCTGTTATTCAGGCAATGAAAAATGCGATGAAAAATAATAACACTTCAAACATAAATAGTATTATAGTTAAGAATTTTTATATTATTGCAGGTTCCTTTCCTACCGAGCAGCAGGCGAATGATGCTATTGCCGATTTGAAAAGTAAAGGATTTGCAAATGCCGAATTGGTCGGTAAAAATAATTATGGAAGCTATAGGATTGCTTATAGAAGCTATGCTACTAGCGAAGAAGCCACAAAAGATCTCGAAAAAATAAAACAAACTACAAATCCTTCGGCCTGGATTTTTAAGAAAGAATAATTTTAACGAAAAAGTATGAAAAAATTAGTCTTTGTTTTAGTAATTGTATTGTGTGCAATAAATATTTTATGCGCACAAACTACTGAAATACTTACTAATTCCACTATTGTTATGATGGTGAAGGCAAAACTTTCGGATGATTTGATAATAGATGAAATACATAGTTCCAAAGTGAATTTTAATTTAAGTAATGATTCCATAAAATTTTTATCGAGCGAAAATGTTTCAGCACAAGTTATCCAGATCATGAAAACTGCAAGTGGATTGCAAACGTCAACATCAACTGATGAAATCATAAAACCAGCAAACCCTGTTGAGCCAGATTCTTTACTGAAAAAGAAGGAATCCACTCAACATGCAACAATACAGAGTGCGGATACACTAAAGCAGCCCGAACACAAACAGGTTATTTTAACTGAAAAAGATGCGTCATTGCAGGCAAGTGCCCAGGTTACTAATTCTGTGACGCAGCCTGTAAAAAATCAATCAGAATCACAAACTGAAACATCTAAAGAATTATCGAAAGAGAATATACAAACAGAACGTGGTAAAAATAATTTAAATGAAAAATCAACACTTACTTTTACAGCGTTTAATTATACTATTCCAATAGAAGACCTGACAACTTTTTTCGATAATGAATTCAACTCAATGGCTGCTATTATCAAGGGATTTGATGAACGAATAAGAGATTCCATTGAGAGAGTAAATACAATTAAAGAGAAAATGTTGCAGGTAGAAAAAGAAATTACCGAGAAAAAGAATGCTGATAATAAAGAGTATTCTAATGAAATTATTTTATTGAAAAAGAGTTTAGTGGACTATCGTAAAAAGTATGAACTGGTGAAAAAAAATATGTTTACCGATGGGATAAACATTACCAAAGAATTGAAAAATATAATTGATGAAAAGGAACAATCAATAAATAATAAGTTCGATGATGTTTGCAAAAAGATAAGAGCAAAGAATACCGATCCATCAAAGGGTGAAATTGCAAAATCAATAGCTATTACAAAACAAAAATTTAACACTGATATCGTAAATTATGTTGCTCCGGTTACAGAAATATTGAACTTCTACGAAAATGAAATTGTTTCACTACATGATGTCGTAGTGTTATGGAGTGGGAAGGTCGTTGCAACTATACAAAAAGATTCTGTACTAAGTAAACAATTGGAACCATTGAATAAAGAGTTGACCGGTTATAACTCTGACCCGAAAAAAAACAAGAAAGAAATAGCTGAACTGAAAAAGCAATGTTCTAAAATTGAAAAAGAAAGAAAAGAGTTGGCAAACCAAATGGAAGATGACTGCAAGGAGCTGTCAGGATATCTGAAACAACAATGTAAAGAAATATTTAGCGCATTAAATGTTAGGTTTGTTGACATCATTGAAAATATTAATTATTCGTACCAGGATAAATTTTAGCATATAGAAATATCTAATGTTGATTCAAATTACATTAAAACGAAATACATCTGCCTGCCTGTATGCATTCTTTTTTGCTTGCATACTGGCAATTATGCTATTTCCTTCCAGTTCTATTGCACAGGATAAGATTTACAAAACAGACAGCACAATTATTGAATCAAAAGTTCAGGAAGTTGGAACCACTGAAATCAAATACAAAAAATTCAGTAATCTGGATGGTCCTGTATACAGCATAAAAAAAGAAAATGTAAAGATGATTGTTTATGCAAATGGAGAAAAAGAATTATACAATCAGTCTGTACTAAAACAACAAGCAATTATTCCGTTAAACACTCCGCCATTTGATTCATTAGCATATATTGAACAATTTTTCGGTGTCAAATTGCAATCAGAACTTGGAGGTGGCGTAAAAATAATTGATAAATTGCCAGGGCATCGTTTAAGAAGAGGTGTCTCTGCAGGCGAGGCTATCATAGGCGTTTTTACATGCTACATTGGGTTTGCTGTTATGGGAATTTCTGGTGAATTTTCCTTAAAAGGAGGATTGATTACAGATATTGGCATACGCAATGTTGGCGAAACGCAATGGAACTGGATAAGAATTACCAACACCAGCGATCTTACTAAAACACTTTTTGAGATAAGAAAAAACAGTGATAAGTACGACAATGTAGCTTCTGTCAAAATCAAAAAAAGTTTAGGCACCACAAAGGGCAGTGTAAATATATCGGAGCTTGATTTAGCTCCAATAGAAAATAGTTCCAAGGAAAAAGCAAGAAATTTCATTCTTTCCGAAAACATAAATGATGCGATTGCCGCTTATGCACAACTGATAAAAAATGATTCCACTAATGCCAACTTGCTTGCTGAAGATGCATATGCTCTTGCTTTAGGCGGAATTTACGATGCTGCATTAATGCGTCTTGATTGTATATGGAGTATCGGCGTCAATTCTCCTGATGCAAATTATTTTACAGCACAGGTATTTGCTCTAATGGGATATAATGATCTTGCAAATGAGTTCTGGAAAGAATCAGATAAAAATAAAACACCTGAATGGATTTCAAATAAGGCAAAAATATTATTGCAAAAATTCAAATGTAAATCTCCAAATCCTTCAACAGCAAAGAGCGAAGAACTTATAGCCAATTTTAAGCGGGCCAATGATCTCGCTTCAAAAAAATTATATTTACAGTCCATCGCGTTGTTTCAAAAAGTAATTAATCTCTGTCCTAATGAATATCTTCCATATGTCGGATATAGTATTGCGCTTGAAAAAACCGGGGCATTGGAAAAATCACAACAATCAATTGAAAAGGCAATTTCATTAATTGGAACAACTACTGAAGACCAAGACAAAAAACAATATCTTGAACATAGATTGGCCGCCATTAAAGGAAAGATAGCCACTATACCCATTGGTATTATGCCGGGATTTCCGCAAAGGATAGTGCCTGATGTTAAACAACCGCAAATGATGGCGTATTTCGGTGGCTCGCTGGGACATTCCACATCGAGTTTAAATGGCAGAATAGGATATTATATTTCAGAATCCAGTAATGCCTCATTTGATTTAGGAACAATGAAAAGTTCGGGCAGCGCCTATACAAACCTGGGATTGTCCGTTTACAATCGGCAACATAATTTTGTTTCTGGTGGTGGACTCCTGCTATCTTCAAGCAATAGCACTACAACTTTATTTTTAAAATTATCTATTGGGTTTAGTAAAATGAATATAAGCCGGACATCAAGTATTGATATCTTTCTGGATGTTAATGAAGGGCTGGGTAAAACGGCTCTGAAAACATTTGGTTTGTCAATTGGGAAAAGTATATATTTTGGAAAAAGAAAATGAAACAATTACTTACCATATTATTTGTATTCTTGCTAGGCTATGTACAAACATTCGCCCAGATTACTAAAGATGTAGAATCATTCAAAGAAAAAGTATTACCGAAATACAACATGTATTTTAGCCAGGCAGAGCTTACAGATAACGGGCATCTGAACCTGACAGCTCTTGATAAATACATCGGACTATCAACTGACGATAAAAAAACCATTATGGTCAATATCAGCAAAGCATGGCAGGATTCGTTGGTTTTAGTAAATTATGGGTCCAAAAGAGAGTTGTGGGGCTGGAGCACGGTTACAGCAAACGTGCAACTATTGGATGATTGGGACTTAAGCGCAACTCATGTACTGAAAATGCCGGTAACAAAACTAACGAAAACAGCTTTGCACCCCTGGTTCTTTTATGTGGGAGGCCAGTTAGGCGGCGATAATCAGGGGAATACTAACTTTGCATTTAATACACGATTAGGTTTTTTCCTGCTAGCAAACAGATGGGATTTTGCTTCAACTTTTTCAACAGGGACGACAGGAAGTTCGAACGATGCAAGTTCAACTACAGGTTGGGTCAATTTTGGTTTGATGAGCCGTGTGTATTTCCCGATAAAAAACACAAGTATCAGACCTAACATTGGTTCAAGCCTACAGTTCGGAAATGATGGCACTCAAGCCTCACTCAGTTTGGGAATATGTTGGTTTGTTGGTTTTGGAAGTGTTGATATTGCCTTTAATATAGGTAATGAATTCACTACGATGGGAGGATATACAATAATGCCAAAAACAAAGAACAATAAATAAACCACATTGCAATCGGGATGTGGTTTCCGTATTGCCCGAAAACAAAAACATATATTCAGAAAGACATTTCATCTTGCAACACACAAGAACGTTTTTTTATTTTGCGATTTCAATTATTATAAATACCAACACAAATGAACATTAAAGAATTTTTACACAACGATAAATTTGCTCCTGTTTTCCGCACTTTTTCGGGACACCCGCTGTAACCCTTGCTATTATTGATAAGTTTTTTAATTTTGGGTGTCCCGAAATTTTGAAACATGTTTGTAAGAGAGAAGAAAAATCGTTCAGGA
>Ga0224525_1000075_pt1 | contig 52505 bp, 35 predicted proteins | sample CFST100metaG_FD_179874 | JGI IMG/M metagenome (GOLD analysis project Ga0224525, IMG submission 179874) | Peat soil microbial communities from Stordalen Mire, Sweden - C.F.S.T100 | ecosystem: Environmental > Terrestrial > Soil > Wetlands > Peat | place: Sweden: Norrbotten County, Stordalen Mire...
CGAGGGAATAAATGGCGTAAAGCGTCCAGCCCCACCAGACATAGAGGGCCGCCGAACCGATCCCCGCGGCGACGCCGATGGCCTCCAAGACGGCCGACCCCAGCATCCCGAGGATGCCGGAAACCACCAGGATGACTCCCAGCACCGGCCTTACCTTCTTGGCAAACGCTTCTATCTTTTCCTCGAAATCCATCGCCTTTGGCCCCCTTTTCTCGCGCATTGAAAATCTTTTTCGCTCGAATGCCGAATGCCGGCAACGACATGAATCGAACTGCCCATATTATAAGCGATCGAGAAGCTCTTTTTCGCGAATCCCCCGTTTCAAGGCACCGAAAGACGATGCCTAATAATTGTTTTTTTGCAGTCAGCGACCACGCCCCGTCAGGATGGATTTCGTTCGTTTAAATGATTGGCTGTCAAACGGCTTTCTGCCCGCCGGTTTTTCCGTCAACCAAAAAAAGATTTTTTTCTTTTGCTCCCAATTTGCTCCCAGAGAAATGAAAAACCCCGATTTAATCGGGGTTATCTTCATTCTGGAGCAAGTGATGGGCCTTTTTCATAAACCTTTTTGTCATATAACCTTTTTCCCAACGGGGAAAAGAACATATTTGCGATAAAAGGGGAAAGGGCGCTCGGGTCGCTGCCCTCATCTCTTTATCCTCACAGTTTTTATTCGCTTTGCCTTAACGGCGAAGAAAAGAAGTACAGTCTTTCGATATCCGTCATCAAGACTCTCCACATATTTTCTGACCGTTCGGAAAGCTGGATATTGAATAGCCTAGGCTATCAGCAATAAGAAATAAATTTTTTACCAAATCGATTAATTCAATCCTAGTCGTGTTTATAAGCTATAACAGATAGCTATTTTCTAAATGATTTCGACTATATAAAATCAATAATCGTGGTGCAAAATTATATCAATACTATCCATTTCAAACAAAAGATAAATATTACCAATTTTGAATTTGATGGTCATTTAAGTAATTCGAGTTCATCATTCACAGAGGACAAGACGCCATTCAAATACTTATGTTTATCCTGACTCTCATTAATTGCTTTTTCTAATCTTGCCTTCGCCTTTTCCAAAAATGATGCATCATGGTATTTATGTGATAGAACCACAGAAAACTGGGAATATTTCAAAACATGAATATCTTTTCTTTCGTCACGCTCGTAGCACTTCTCGAGAAGCTCCATGGAGTTATATAAAAGATTTATAGATTCACTTGTAGGGGCTTCGATGTCATTTGCATTAAATTGAAGAATTGCAAAGGTGTTTTCAAAACTCCAAATTGTTGGCCCCATCGATCTCGCCCTGTCTATTAAATCGAAAGCTTCGCTGTATCTTCCGCAAAGGCCGTAATACAAGGACCATTGTTGGAGAACATATCTTGATTGAGAATATGAAAGCGATTGGAACAAGCGAGAATAAAGAGGCTCAGCTTCCTTCCCAAAAATACGGTAAAACCTGTCTGCATCAAATGCGCTCCTAACAAAAAGATAAAGTTGTGGGATGTTGAAAGTATTCGCAGATCCAATAAATCTTTTCAAGACTTTACCGTATTCCGTTGGGTACTGATTTATCAGCGCATTAACGGAAAGACGGGCAAAACAATTCGAACGAATGATAAAATAATCTTGGGTTTCGTCCAAACTAAGAAAAACGTTTTTATTGGCTGAAATTAAATATTTTTTTAACTTATTTACCAGATCCTGAGTTTTGTCATAAGAACCAAAATAAGAAATAAGGAGATCCATTGACAGCGCCGATTTGTTAATGGTCATGTAGACACAAAGACAAAACAAATCGAAAACACCGTTATTATATTTTCTGAAAAGTTCGCTAATTAATTTAGAGATAGATTTGAAAGAAACAAATTCAAAAACGTAAGCATTCATTGCTTCCACCATTGAACAATGCTCTTTTTCGAAACCTTCTTCTCCAGATTTTCGAAGTCCAAAAGGAATTACGTCCCTCAATTTGCTTAAGTCAGAATCGGAAAGATCGCTAATATCAACTACCTCAAAACGTTCTTTAAAATACTGAAGACTTGACTCGAAACGATAGTTTTCTGAAAGACCAATAACCGTATTATCTTTACATGTCAGCAAAATATTAAACGCTTCAGAATTGTTTGTGCAATCGTCAACAATAATAATTTGTCCCTTTTTTACAAATCGCTTAATATGCTCGGCTTGTTCAACGGAAACAATATTTGATACAAACAAACTTCGGTTCCCCTGCTCCTTGGCCAACTGCATTCCCAAAACAGTTTTTCCGCTGCCTTGGACGCCTAGGGCAATAACGTGCCTAGGGGCAGTGTCAGAAACATATTTCCAAAGCGTATAAAAAGCATCGGTTTTAATTGTTCGACTAAAGAAAACGTTGTACCAATTTGTTACTGCTAACTGATAAAAATCATTTTGCGAGATTGCTGCGCCCGAAGATATTTTGGGGACCGAAAATTCAGAAAGAACGTTTTCAGCGCTGTTCGGTTCGGAAGAAAGGTCGTCGTCACACTTGATTTCTCCAAACCAGGTTAATACTTCTTCAACGTCACCAATAACGACATTAAACCCAAGTTGCTGATAAAAATCCTTGGCTTTCGTGTCAGAAGAAAGGAGAAAAATCCAAATTTTTTCTTTATTGGTTACATAGCGGAAAATCGATTGGTAAACAGCCAAATCGGAAAACGAATACCCAATAAAAAGGGTTGGCCGATTTGTTAACGCCGCGCGCAAAAGATCGAAGTATTGCTCGTTCGTCTTATCCGCAAAATCTATTTCGTTTTGAGTGAACGCTAATGTATGCAGGTCTTGAGAAACTTCACCATGCAGAGGAATGTAATTAATCGAATATTTTGAAGAGATACCGCCACCTTCGATTATTTGATTGCGTAAGAAGTATGGGGAATCTTTAACAATCAGATAGAAGAGATTGTCAACGTTAGTCGTAATGATATTTTCTAGTTTTATATTTAGTATGTTTTTGTACAACGGGTTGAAATCTTTCAAAGTAAAAACATCTCTCAAAAATTCCTTAACTTGGCGATCGCCTTTTTTATTTACTAATAAGTCACAAATCTCAGGCAAATTATAATTCTGCGTGTTATCAAAATTAAAACGTTGGCAGAGAATAGAGCAGAGTTCCTTAGCGTCCGGCAAGGAATGTCCAGAAGAATCAGCCAATTTTGAAAAACCAGCCCCAGCAAAAAGGTTCACGCCGCTTTTCAAAAGACTAACTAAATACTCTTTCCCCTTAATTATATCCATTTTTTATAATTTACCTGCTTTTCCTTGCTAATTCAAGAAATATAATGCTTAAGATTATGTTTCAGAAATGCAGGTGACCGGCGAAAAAGGAACTCCCACGCTTGCGCCGCCGAGGCGGAAGGAGAGGGTTCCCGTGGCCATCATGCCAGCGAACAGGGGGTTCTTCGACGTTTTGGGATCGTCGGTTTCAAAAAGGAGCGGGAATCGGCCGGCCCCGGACCTGTCAGGAGAAGGCTCGGGGGCAGGCGGGTGGGTCGCGCCTTCCCCACCTGCGAGAGGTCTCGCGCTCCACGGTCTTCCGCCCCTCGTTTCATGTCGATATGACGAGCAAAGGGCATCGCGGGTTTCATGAAGGACAACACGGGCACGGACTTCTCCCATTAATAAGAATAAAAAAACAAAGGTTGGCGTTGGGTTATTACGTTGCTTGCCTCGCCAATCTATAAATGGGCAAAATAGTACGCTTGGAATATATGAAAACTAATATTTGTTTTCTCTCAAAAAAGCCGCACGGGAGTGTAAACGATCTTTTCGATTAACGCCTTTGCTGTTTGATGCATAATTTTATTGCCACGCAATTTCCGTTTTTTCTTTTTATGTACCATTCTGATACCATTCTGATACCACGGAAAGAGAAAACCCCCATTCCATCGGGGGTTTATGGCTTATGGAGCAGGTGACGGGAATCGGACCCGCATAATCAGCTTGGAAGGCTGATGTTCTACCACTGAACTACACCTGCGCTTGGCGGACCATGTGAGATTCGAACTCACGATCTTCTCCGTGACAGGGAGACATGTTAGGCCGCTACACCAATGGTCCATCGCCAGCGCGAAACAATATAGCACAGGGCTCGCCTCTAGGACAATAAAAAAGACGAGAGGCTTTGCCCCCTCGCCTAGAGTTCTTCCTCGTTTCTCAGATTCCGCAGAATTTCAGAAGGCTCTTCTCGGGCTGCCAGCCCACCGTTTGGCGGACGGCTTTGCCGTTCTCGAAATAGACGAGAGTCGGAATGCTGTAGACGTTGTAGGCGGCGGCAATGTCTTGGGCCGCATCGACATCGACTTTGATGACTTTCAGCTCCGGATGCTCTTTCGCGATCTTCTCGACGATCGGAGCGAGTTGGCCGCAGGGCCCGCACCAGGTGGCGAAGAAATCCACGAGGACTTTCCCCGTCGCCGTTTCCTTGTCGAATTCTTCTTTTCCGACGATGTGCAATAACATGTTTTTTATCTCCCTTGCGTCACGATATTAGCCCAAAGATCAGCGCTATCAAAGCGATATGCACCGGGTAGTAGCCATACTCGGCATAGCGGAACCATTTGGCGTCGTAGCCTCTTTTCCCATTATAGAGGAAAATCCATATCCCCGCGAGAATGCAATAGGATTGAATCCAGGAATCGCTCGAATTGGAATAAACGTCGAATTCCGGGGCGAAGCGGTAGATGGCCCAAAACAAAACGGTGGAGAGAACGAGGCCGGTGAGGTAGAGCGAATTGAGCAGGCTCTGATAAGATTTCTCCTTTTTGGCCGCCGCGAAATCCTCCCCCGAAACGTTCGTCATGGTTTTTAGAAGCCTCTCGGCGAGGGGCGAGGCATAGTAAAAGCCCAAAAACATCAGGAAACCCAAAAGGGAATAGTCGCTGCGCATGTAATAAGGGAAATAAGAACTCCAGACGCTCGTGAGGCCGTTTTCATAAGCGAAATTCTCGGAGACCCCCGCGGCATAGGAGACCAGAATATAGGCCAGCGGAACGAGAGCCAAGGCCTTCCGCCAGCCTTTTTTCTCGAAGAAATAAATGAAAAGGCCATAAAGCAAGAGGTCGGTGAAAGCCTGAGCCCACAAAGCAGACGAATCATAGAGGCCCGTCTGAACGAGCACGACCTCGACGACGAGGATGCCAGCCCAGACGAGGGCGATCCGGAAAAGGTAATTGGCCCGGTCGTGGGTTTTATGCATCCCCTCGGCCAGCATCAGGGCGAAAAGGGGAAAGGCCAATCGCCCCACGATGCGGAAGGCGAGGGCGATCTCATAATTGGCGGTGCCTTCGACAGCGGCGAAACCCGAACTCATCATAAACAACCCGATATGGTCGAAGGTCATGAAAACGATGGCGAAAACCTTGAGCCAAAACTCATTGAGCACCTGGGCTTTTTCCCGAAAACTCATGTTAGCGCAAAGTCCTGATGAAGAGCATTTCGGCCACCAGCGAGAAGACGTTGTTGGTCGCATGGGCGATATAAGAAGCCCCAAAGCCGAATTTCTCATAAGTCACGGCCAAGACCGCTCCGGCGACCAAATAGTCGGGGAAGGAGAGCCATTCGTTGACGGACGTGAAATCATGGATGTGAATGAGCCCGAACACGACCGAAGCCACGAAATAGGCGAGGTAGATGTTGACCCTTCGCGTCAGGCCGAAGAGCCCGACCCGATAGGCCAGCTCCTCGCAGAAAGGACCGACGAGGCCCAAGATGAGAATCGAGAGGTAGGGGGAGATGTTTTGCATCTCGTCGATGGTGGATTGATTCTCATTGGTGGTGACGATGATGTTGGCCTGCTTGGCGATCAAAAGGACGAAGACGTTCACCAAAGTCGAAAGGAGGATGAGGCCGATGCCGATGGGGAAGCCGAGATAGGCTTTCCAATTCTTGAACTTTTTGAAGAGCCGCGTCAGATCTTTCCCCACGAAGGCGATCAAAATGATGAAAAGAGCGATGTAGGAGGTGTCATTGACCCAAGAGACGTAGGTTCCGGAGTTCTCAAAGGCGAGGAGACCCGCCGTGAAAGAAGCCCCCGAAAGCCCCGCGCTTTCAAGGGAAGAACTCGCGATGAAAACGACGCAAAGTTCCACGAAATAGGCGATGAACTGAAAGCCGATGAAACCTAAGGCGAAGAGGATGACCTCTTTGGAAAAGCCCATGGGCGTCATCTCGCGGAGGGGCCGGAAATAAGCGGGATCGTCCGCGCGGGCCCCGCAGTAGGGGCAATCCGAAAGGGCGGCATCATAGACTTTGCCGCATTTGGCGCATTTTTCCTTCTGCAGGGGATTTTTGAACATTTTATCCATTTTGGGGTTTTTTCACTCTTGTGACGCTCACATATTTTAATTGTATTTCCAACCTTTTCCATACGATAATGAATATCAGTAATAGAGGAAGGAATCCCTCAGCCCTATGAATAGTTCAGATTTAACCAATAGCGTTGATACGGCGATGATCATCCTTTTCGCTGGTATCATCCTTATTTTGCTTCTTTCTTTTCTCAGGGGTTTATTCCGGGGCTGGCGCTACGGGACCTACCGTCTCATCGCCTTTTCGGTTCTCATTCTCATCGCCTTCATTTGCTTAGAGCCGGAAGCGCTGGCCCTGGGCAATGCCGATCTTTCGAGTTTCGGGATTTCGTCGTTCAGCCAACAAATGACCAATTCCCAAAGCGAAACCTTCACGGTCAGCGCGACTTTCGGCAGCCCTTTCGGCGTTTTGACCTCCCTCATCAGCCAAATCATGGAAGGCTATCACGTCAATATGGATCCCTCGGCGATCTCAGATTACGCGATCGCCCTTTCGATGTCGATCGTCGAAATCGTGATCTTCTTGCTCGATGCCGTCTTGATCAGCACGCTGGGGGATCTCTTCGTGTTCTTGCTCTGGCATATCGGCTTCAAGCACATCATCCCCAAGGAAAAGCGCAAAGCCACCTATAAGCAAGGCCGCCTCTGGAGCGCCTTCGAGGAAGTCGTCGTCTCCGGCCTTATCCTCACGTTGTTCTTGATGCCGCTGACCGGCATGGTCAACGCCTTCGCCAACGGTTGGAACGCCGCCGATATGACCGAAGACGAAAAAACGCAGTTGAAGGCGGACAACACAACCTATGGCACAATCTCGGATGTGGTGGACGCCTATGACAATTCGATCTTCGCCAAAACCTTCTTCTCCTGGGCCAAGGACGATGGCGGCGAAACCTACGACACCCAGATTCTCTCGTTCGTCACGAAGGGAGAATACGGGGATGCCTCGGTTTCTTTCGTCAATGAATTTAGCACCGCCGTCAAAGCATATTCCTATGCGGTGGCGGGCGGCCTCCTCAATGAAAACGGCATCGCCAACGGGCCGGCTTTGGCCCTCTTCCTTGCCTCAAGCTATGCCCCCAAACTCTTAAGAACCATCGGCCAGTCCTCGATCGTCGATGGCCTTTTGCCGGTCGGGCTCACCCTGGCCGTCAACATCGATGGCATCGCCCAATACCTCGCGACGGACGAAGGCATCGACTTCACGAAATACGATTATGCCGGTTCCTTTTCCGAACTCGCGGATATCTATCAAGACGTCATCGATTCCGGGATTCTTTCCAACGTGGTGGATTCCGGCGGCAATCTCATCAGCGACCCCGCTACCCTTTCCAACGTTCTTACGACCCAATATCAGGGCACGATGCATAAGATCATCAGCGTCTTAAGCGACGACAAACTCCGCCTTCTCGATGCCCTCATCGAAGCCGCGGTTTACGTCGAAGCCTGTCACGAATATGACCACGAAGCCGCCAATCCCGATTACTACAAAGACCAAATCGCCTTAAAGGATTTCTTGCCGGTCTTCACCGATTACGACACCGACGGCGATCATCTCCCGGATGCCGTGCCTACCGCGATCTCCGGCATCGACTGGGCGGGCGAAATGGCGATTATCTACGATTCCTTCGAGGAAGTGGTGGCGGCCGCTCCGGAAGCCTTGACCTATCTTTTCGAGCCTTTGGCCAATAATGGGTCGATGTCGGATGCCGACCTCAAATCTTTAACGAACATCCTGATCGATCACGTGGATGCGGTTGAAGGCGCGATCGTGGGGACCGATGGTTCTTCCGATCCCTGCCTTTTCGATTCTTCGTTCCTCGAGAACGGGCTCCCGAAGCTCATGGCGATTCTCCAAGATAGCCTCAATGGCAGCCTTTCCCTCACCGGGGATGAGGCCATCGATATTTCGAGCGTCACCACGGAACTCAATAAGCAATCCAGCGAATCGGATCTCACGGGTCAGACGGGACGCTACAAAACGGAATTCCGAAGCCTCCTCGATGTCGTGAAATCCTTGTTGACCTCCGATGACGGGAAGGCTCTCATTGAGAACCTCGATACGCTGCCGGGTCTTTATTTCACCCCCGACAGCAACCATACGTTCCTCGGCGCCAAAGAAGGCCTCATCGACGATTTTGCGGCGGCCTTGCGAAAGATGGACAACTCGAAACTGGCTTCCGCGATCTTGCCCAAGATCATGAATAATTACCTGACGGGCGACTCCTCGCCTTTGGCTTCCTTTGGGGCGGATCTCACGTTGAATTTCTCGGTGAGCAACCTCGGGAGCGAACTGGCGGACATCGTCACGACTTACGGGTCCTGCCAAGATCTGATCGCCTATCTTTCGTCCTTGAATAGCGTGAGCGGGGGTCACGACGCCGATGTGGCCATGCAGACCTTGACCTCCTACAAGACCTCCAACGGCGATTACGAGCTCTTCACCCTTCTTAATCTCTTCGCCACCTCGAAGATCCTGAACCCCACGACCCAAGACACCCACGGCAACACCGTCTATAACGCCAACATCTATGCTCTGATCAACACCATGCTGACCAAGACGGTGGGGGATTATTCCTCACAGATCAAATCCGTCATCGAATCCTCGAGTTTCGATGCCACGACCGAAATCAGCGCTTTGGTGGGTTTCATCGCCAAGGCGGGGCAATACCATCTCATCGAAGCCTTTGAAGGGGCCTCCTCGGGCGGTATTTCATCGCTTTCGAGCGTAGATTTCGCCGATCTTTTCTCCTCCTTGTCCGATAGCTCCATCCTGCGGTCTTGCTTAGGCACGATCTTGGACAGCAAACTGACTTCGACTGGGCTCTTAAGCGGAGACGTGAGTTTCACGAACGTCACCGACTGGGCCACGGAAGGAGCCTCCATCAACGCCCTCATTAAAGCCGCGGCGGATATCGGCGATCTTTCCAATATCGATTATTTCAATTCCGACGCCTCGTCCATCACCGCCATCCTCAAGGTCTTGGCCTCGAGTCAGATCTTTGAGAAGAACGGAACCTATCTCTTTCCGACTTATATCGCCGATAAGCTGACGGCCTCCTTGACCGGCAACAGCTCCATCGGGCCTTTCTTCACCGATGAAGGCGAGACCTATGATTCCGCCAGCCCTTTTGACACCCTCAAAGCCGACATCCGATCCGTCTCCACGGTCGAAGGCTGGATTGGGGATGGCTCTTCGACTCCGGGCGAAGCCGACATCCTGGGCTCCCTCATCGCCGATAACGCCTTGATGGGCGGCATCGATGGCTTCAAAGCCAACGCCGACCTCTCGGGGTTCAATCCTCTCGTGATCAAGGATTTCATGGTGACGGCCTCCTCAAGCCAGGCCTTCGGGCGGGTCTTGACCGCGCATCTGTTCCAGGAAGTCAACGACGCCATCGTCACGAGCGGCGAAACCGCCTTCAATCTTTCCAATATCGATTATCTTTGGTCCAGCTCCACGACCACGGCCGAGCGCGAGGCGGAAGCCGCCAAACTCGGAGATATCGTCGAAGTTATCCTTGATCCGACCTATGGCTTATTGGATAGCTCCGGCCAACTTCAATTCAACCTTGATTTCGATTCGGTCTCCCCGGACTTCCTGGTGAAACCGCTTCTGAAAGATCTCGCCGCCAGCCAAGTCTTCAACACGCTCAAGAGCGGGCAGACGGAGACGGCCTTCGGCCAGGAATTGGCCAAGACCCTCGTCGACACGACCTATTATCCGGACGAAGCGACCGCCCTCTACGTCATCGACGGCGTGAGCGGCTGGAACGACGAAATCGATCACCTTTGCAACGCCTTGGATGCGGTGAAGGCCATGGGCCTCACCCTCGGGGGCGACTTCAATTTCGATGCCGTCTTCGCTTCGGGTTACGAAACGGGACGGGTAGAGGTCTATAACCTCATCTCCGCCCTCAACGCCTCGACCCTTCTTTATAAAGCCTTGCCTTCCAAGATCCAGAAAGCCCTGGACAGCGCCGCTTCGACTGCCTCGGCGACCGCTCTCGATTTCTCCGACGCCAACGTCTATTACGAAGGCCCCGATGCGACCTACCCGACCTTAAGCGCCGCCCCTTATGGCGAGGATGAGTGGGAGACTCTCTCCTATGTCTTCGCCGATGTCTATTCCCTTAAGAGCAGCTCCTTCGCCGATATCGCTTCGGTCGATGCCCCGACCCTCACGAATCTTTTGGCCTCCATGGCCAAGAGCCATGTCTTCAATTCTTTGGCGCCCAGCAAGACCAACACCGCCTTTGACGACACCATGGGGCTGGTCTTTGGCAACGATCAGATGAAAGATCTCTACTATGACGCCTCGAGTCCCAAAGATACCGTGGCGGACAACGCCGCGGCCTCAAATTATTCCTCTTCCAAGACCAAAGCCATTGATGCCGCCAAGACCCTCTATCCGGCTCTAGATGCCTCGACCGACGGAAGAACCCTCGACACCACGAATCTCGATGGGGCCTCTTCTGGGTCGCTTCTCAACGTCATGGCGACCATTCAAACGACCTCCGGCCTCAGCGATGCCATGAAAGGCGGAAGCGTCACTTCTCTTTCGGAGACGAGCATCATGTCCTTGCTCAAAGCCCTCAACGATTGCGATTGGACCACGGACCTCACCTCGAACCTCATCGCCAAGAGCTTGGCCGATTCCTCGATCAGCGTCTCCTCAATCGACCTCGCCAAGGCCGCCCCATATTATTTCTACGCCTACGATGGCACAAGCTATGGCGTCGCCGCCAATTATGCCCGGAAGATGGCGGATGGCGAAATCGAGATTCTCTCCTCGATCATCGTCGAGCTCAAAGACGAGAAAGACCTCCTTTCGGCTCTGGCCGCGACACCCATCACTTCCGAAGCCCAGATTCAGGAGATTCGAGCGCTCTTGACGAATCTCGAGGCTTCCTCGATCTTCATGAAAGCCGGGGCCGCGGGCGTGAGCGATCCTTCCCTCGTGACGAGCGCCACGGACCTTCCGGTCTTTGAGCAGGTCATGTATCTGATCTACGATTCCTCGCATCTGGCCGAACGGGCCTATAACCCCGTTTACGATAATGCCTACACCAACTATGGGGCCAAACTCTTAAGCCTGATCAAAGCCTACGCCGCCACGGACTGGGTCGGGGAGATCGACAACCTCACGGCCAACGAAGCGGGCACTTCGGGCCTCCTCCAGGTCGCCTATGACGAAGGGCTTTTGGCCTCCGGGACCAATTTCAGCAGCGGCTCGCTGAACTTCGCGACCACCTCGCCTTTGGTCATGAAAGAACTCATCACCCAACTCAATAGCGTTGACCTGGTCTCCTCGATCGTCGGCTATGAATCCTCGACTCTCATGGGCGGGACGATTGGGCTCAAGGCCTATTCGGCCGCGACCTTTGACTATAGCGGCCTCAGCACGAACCATCTCCAGCCTCTGGGAAGCCTCACCACCCCGGTCGACACCCTCAGCGTGACCGTGAGCGACGTGACGGCTCCGGCGGTCAGCTATGCCAAAGCCGGCGGTACAACCATGGCTTCTTATACCAAGTCTGGCTCCGTCTACACCTTCGATCTCTCCGCCGATAAGCCCATCGATTATTCCATCAGCGTCGGGAGCGGCGTCATCACGAGTGTGGTGGCGAGCTTCAACACCGCCGATTATTTCCTCGGCCAGAGCGGCTATGCCCATGGCGGCATCGACGCCCTTTACCACTTCGCCAACCTGGTCTATGACCCCTTGACCTCGAGCTATCCGAACCTGGGGACCCCGGTGGCCTTCACCGACTTCATGACCTCCGGATCGGATAAAGTCCAGGGCATCTTCAGCTACGTCGGCGATCCCCAAGGCTTCTTCACTACCGGCTATGACGATGGGTTCGTCGAAACCGCCTCGACCACCCCGGCTTTTAAGGCCCGGGATCTCACGATCCGGCAGGTCTTATCCTTCACCTACACCGACGTTTCCTTTGGCAGCCTCACGGTCGATCTCCCGAAGTACCTGCCCCATGGGACCTCCGCCAACCCGATCCTCCTTTATGAAGACATCGCCGGGATCATGAACGGCGGCTCAGCCGCTTCCGTCTCGAGCTGGCTCTCCGCGAACCTCGGCGATCTTCTCTCGCTCGACGCCATCCTTCAGAAGACGACAAGCTATGATTTCACCTTCAACGGGACGACCTATACCCTCCCGCAGGCCCACGCCCTCATGGAAGGGGTGAGCAAGAACGATCTCCTCTATGATCTCATCGATGAGACGCAGCCTTATGTGACTTGGCGTAGCGAACTCGTCTCGGGCCTGGCCGCCAATCTCACCTCGCAGGTTCTCGCCTATGCCGAAAGCGGAACTTATTTCTATGGCGTGGCGACCCTCACCAAGCCTTCCTCGACCGCCACGACGACCCTCCGCTCGAGCGATAACCTCGGCGCCGCCGCTGCCTTTGGCGTCAACAGTTCCGATTACGTCGCTTTCCTGAGCCAGATGAAGAGCCTCCTCCAGGTCACGGATGTCCTCCGCTTCTCGGAGATGGCCTCCTCCAATCAAGCCGAGATTTCTCCGGCGGCCAAAACCGCCGTCACCTCTTATCTTCAAGGATTCCAAAACCTCGATGCCACCTCGGGGATCGTGCCGATCATCTATTACCAAGGCATTTTCTATGATTACTTCGTGAACCGGGGCTACTTCCATGCAGCGATTCCTGGCGTCTCAAGCGAAGTCGACGCCATCGGCATGCCCTTTGGCGCGAGTGGCTATTTCGCTAAGGCGGGCGGGGCCATCCTGACGGCGTGAGCCTTCCTGGCTTTGACGAATCCCTCGGCGATGATGACTTCTTAGGACCGCGCTTCCCCGCGGTCCTTTCTTTTTTTAAACGGTTCCTAGGAAAGCCCAACCTCTTTTTGACGAAAACGTCCCCCTCCTGCGGCGCGGGGATGATAAGATACTTATATCCTTTTCGCGGGGCTGCTGCTAAGCCTGGAAAAAAGGGGAGATGAAACCCATCGCCATCCAAAGGAGAATCCTATGATCCCTGCCAATGAATTCGAACAGCGCCGCCTCCGCTTGCTCACCCTGATGGAGCCTTTGTCCGTCATGGTTCTTTTCTCGGGGGTGGAAAAAATAAAATCCGCCGATGAAAACTATCCTTTCGAAGTCAACCGCAATTTCTATTACCTGACGGGCATCGATCAGCCCGACAGCATCCTCGTGCTCATCAACAGCGACGGCGACGACAAGGAATTCCTCTTCATCGCCCCCTTCGATGAGCGCAAGGAGAAGTGGTATGGGAAACGCCTCAAGACGGAAGAGGCCCAAAACCTCTCCGGCCTCAACAACGTTCTCGTCAATTCCAATCTCGCCGCCAAAGTGGACGAGGTGCTCAACCCGACCCTCGCGACCTACGGGGAGATCAAACGCGTTTACCTCGATCTCGACCGCGAGATCAAAATCGCCGATTCGACCTCGACCAAGGAATACAAAGACACTTTGGCGGCGGTCTATCCCGGCCTTACTCTTGGCAACGCCTATCCGCTCATCACGACGTTGCGGCTAAAGAAGTCGGTCCGCGAGATCGCGGAGCTCCAATCCGCCATTGCTTCGACCCACCTCGGCCTCGCCGCGATCTGGGCCGCCGCGAAGCCCGGCATGAAAGAATACGAATTGGCCGATGTCTTCGCCAAAGCCGTCAACGACGACAATTCCTACCAGGGCCTGAGTTTCCCGACCATCATGGCCAGTGGGATCCACGCCGCCTGCCTCCATTATCCGACCCCGCGGGACGTCATCCCGGAGGGGAGCCTTTTGCTCATGGATCTCGGGGCCCGCAATTCCTATTACTGCGCCGACGTCACCCGAACCATCCCCGTCTCCGGCCGCTTCAACGATGTCCAAAGAGCCGTCTATGGCATCGTCCTTGGCTGCAACAAGATGGTGGCCGCGATGGCGCGTCCGGGCATCACGATCGACGATCTTCAGAAAGCCGCGGTGGAGTATCTCTCCTCCGAATGCGTCGCCAAGGGCTTCCTCAAGGTCAAAGACGACCTCGCGAAGTACTATTTCCACAACGTCTCGCATTTCATTGGGCTCGACACCCACGATCCCTATCTGGATCCGCTGAGCCCCGACTACAAGAAAGTCCCTTTGGAGGCCGGCATGATCATTTCCGATGAGCCGGGCCTCTACATGGCCGATCGGGCTTTGGGCGTCCGGATCGAAGATGACCTTCTTATCACGGACACGGGCTGCCAGGTCCTGACGTCCGACATTGTGAAGGAGATCGACGTCCTCGAATCGCGGCTCGCTTCCGCTCATCAATAATCTTTAACCCGGCCTTGCGCCGTCTTATAATCAGCGGGTATGAAAAAATACCTCTTGGCCATTGACCAAGGCACGACTTCCACGCGTGCCATTTTGCTCTCCGATAAAGGCGAGGAGCTCTTTAAGGCAACGCGCCCCCTTGAGTGTCTTTACCCCAACCCGGGTTGGGTGGAGCAAGACCCCGATCAGATCTGGATTTCCGTCGTCGATGTCATCAATGAGCTGTTGATCGTCTCCGGCGTCTCGATGGACGAAGTCGCGGCCATCGGCCTCACCAATCAGCGCGAAACCACGGTGGTGTGGGACAAAAAGACCGGGAAGGCCATTTATAACGCCATCGTTTGGCAATCCCAGGAAACCCAAAGCATCTGCGAACGCTACCGGAAGGAAGAGGGGGAAATCCGAAAGAAAACCGGACTCCGCCTCAATCCCTATTTCAGCGCCTCCAAAATTCGCTTCATCCTCGAACAGACGAAGGATGCGGAGAAACGGGCGGCCGCCGGCGAACTCTATTTCGGGACCGTCGATAGCTGGCTCCTCTATAAGATGACCCAAGGGGCGGTCCATGCCACCGATGTCTCCAATGCCTCGCGCACCCTTTTGTACAACATTTTCGAGATGCGGTGGGACGAAACCCTCTGCCGTCTCTTTGGGGTGCCGCTGGCGATGCTCCCCGCCGTCTATGACAGCTCTTATGACTATGGCGAAGCCACCTTCTTCAGCGGCCATGTCCATGTTTTCGGGGTGGCGGGGGACCAGCAGGCGGCCCTCTTCGGGCAATGCTGCTACAAAGAAGGGGAAAGCAAGAATACCTATGGGACCGGCTGCTTCATGCTCATGAACACCGGGACGAAGCCGATTCTCTCCAAAAACGGCTTGCTCACCACCGTGGCTTGGCGCTACGGGGGCGAAACGATCTATGCCTTGGAGGGTTCCGTCTTCATCGGCGGGGCGGTCGTCCAATGGCTCCGCGATGAGATGGCCTGGTTCAAAGACAGCGCGATGTCCGAGGATTACGCTTCGCGGAAATCCGATACGGCCGGGGTTTACGTCGTGCCGGCTTTCGTCGGCTTGGGCACGCCTTATTGGGATGATGACGCGCGAGGCTCGATCTTTGGGCTGACCCGGGGCGCCGACCGCCATAACATCACGCGGGCGGCCCTTTATTCGATCGCTTATCAATCCAAAGACGTCATCGACACGATGAAAGCCGACGCGGGATTGGAACTCTCCGTCCTCAAAGTGGACGGCGGAGCGTCCGCCAATAACCTTCTCATGCAATTCCAAGCCGATATCCTCCAATGCGAAGTTTGCCTCCCCCGTTGCCTCGAGACGACGGCCCTCGGGGCCGGATACCTCGCCGGCTTAGGCTGCGGTTTCTGGAAAAACCGCCGCGAAATCGAACTAAACGAAGCCTGCACCAAGCGTTTCTCCCCTTCGATGCCTTCCGCCGAGGCCAAACGGCTCTATGCCGGATGGAAGCTGGCGGTCAAGGCCACCCGGGCTTTCAAACCCCGGTAGCGAGGGATGGCTTCGCACTTTTTCCTCACAGGAGTTTAATATAGGGATATGGCTTTTTCCGGACGCTTTTACGATCACGCCGCCATTCTCGCGCCGCGAATCCGGCACGAGGGGTTTTTGGCGCTTAAAGCTCAGGATCCGTCACTGGATTTTGCCCTCTATACCCAAGAAGACGTCGAGGCGATGTTCGCCTATCAGTCCGATGAAAGGGCGCTGATCTCCCTCTTAAGGCGGCCCGAGAAACTTCCTTATGCCTACGCCAAAGAAGCCCTGCGGGCTTTGTCCGCCCCGCGTCTGAGCCAGGGGGGCACCCCGACCTTGAAAACCCTTCGGGGTTATTTCTCGGAACTGCTTCAGGAGGGTCTGCTTTATCAAATCCCGAATCCCGAGAAAAGCTTCGAGGGACGCAGCGTCATCCTCTCGGGTTATGCCGATGGCTCGAGGATCTCCGAGGTTCTGGGCGAACTCCATAACATGGCCATCGCTTTCGATGATGAAGAAACGACCGCCACGCCGCTAAAGGAAGTGGCCGCTTTCCCCGACCCTTACGAAGAGCTTCATTATATCTATAATCTCCTCGCCCAGGACCTTGAAAGCGGCACCCCGATCGAGGATATCTTTCTTCTCGGCGCGGACGAATCCTACGATCCTCTTTTCGAGGAATTCTCGAAAATCTATGGATTTGGGGTGGAGCCCATCGCCCGGCGGAGGCTTTTTGACGCCCCGATCTACCGCCTCTTCAGAGAGGCTTATCTGGCGAAAGGCCTCGAAGAAGCCCTTCGAGAAATGCGGGAGGCCTTCCCAAAAAGCCTCGATGGCGACGTCCTCGAAAAAGCGGCGCGCCGCTATGAAGGGGTGCGAGCAGGCGGCGCGGAAACCATCCTCTTATTCGATGAGATCGCCAAAACCCTCGAGGTCTCAAGGGCACCCCTCACCAAGGTCGTGCGGCGCCTTCAAGGCTTCGTCGCCCCCAAAGGGGCTCACGTTTATCTCCTCAATTTCGCGATGGGGACGTTCCCTCGCGTCCAAAAAGAGGAAGGCCTTCTGCTCGATGGGGAGCGGTCTGTCATCGGCCTGCCCACGAGCGGGGAGCTCACCTACGAGGCGCTTCTTCAACTGAATGCCCTCCTGGCCAGCCCCGCCCTAAAAGCCATCGCCTATCAGGCCACGGGCTTCGGGAAAGAGGATTTCCCTTCGAGCCTCCTCAAAAGAAACGGCCTTTCCTTCGTGGAGAGCCCGACCCTCCCTTTGGAATACGCCCACGACAAAGGGGCCTTCCTCTTGGCTTCCCTTCTAGACGAGAAAGAGGATTTCCTAAGGGAGGATCCGCGCCTAAAAGGCTTAAGCGAAGCGACCGCGGTTCCTGGCTTCCGCTCGTATGATTACCGGTATGTCCCTTTTAAGCCGCTTTCTTCGAACGGGACGAGGTCCTATTCCCCGACGGGGCTCAAGGTCTTCTATGGCTGCCCTTTCGCTTATTACCTCGCCGCGGTCCTCAAGATCGAGGAAAAGGACGTTTCCTTCTTGCCGAGGCTTGGCATCCTTTTCCACCAGGTCATGGAAAGCCTTTACCAGCCGGGTTTTGCTTTTGAGGCCTCCTGGGCCCAAGGGAAGGCCGCGGAAGAGGCCGCCCAAGGGCCTTTCTCGGTCAAGGAAGAAGCCTTGTTGCCGCGCCTAAAGGACGAATGCGCCGCGGCGGTGGCCTTCTACCAATGCCACGAGGGGATGATCAAAAATCTCAGGGTCTTCCCCGAGGGCCGCTTTGCGCTCCCTTCGCCCGAGGATCCCCAAGTCGTCTTCGCGGGCCAATACGACAAAATCGTCGCTTTCGGGGAGGGCAATCCCTATTTCTGCGTCCTCGATTACAAGACGGGGGGCGAACGCTTCCACGAAGAGCTTCTGGGCTATGGCCTTTCGCTCCAGCTGCCCTTCTACGCCTATGACGCCCTTCACGATCCTTCCCTGGAAGGAAAAGAGCTGATCGGCTTGTTCATCGGACCCTTATTGTCGTCTTCTTTGGTGAAGCCCGAGAATCGGACCTTGGAGGAATTCAGCGCCTCGAAGTTCAAGCTGGATGGGATCTTCGCCAATGACATCTCCAAGATGCTGGCCCTCGATCCCTCGGCCGGTCAGAGCACCTTCATCAAAGGCCTGGCCTATGGCGACAAAGGCTTCCGGAATTACCCTTCCGCGTTCCCGCGCTATAAAAAACCCAGCGATTTCATGGAGCTGGCTGCCCAAGCCAGCGCTTTGACCCTTCAAGCCGACGCTCGGATCCGGGAGGGGGATTTTCCGGTCCACCCCGTCAAATACAAGAGTCTCTTCAATGCCTGCGAAAGATGCCAGTTCCGCGATGTGTGCTATCGGCCCGAGGAAGCCGTGACGGAGCTTTCGCCGGCGCGAGCCGAAGAAGAAACCGAGGAAGGAACCGATGGAGAAGACCTGGACGAGTGAGCAGCAAGCGGCCATCGACTCGCGGGAAGGGAATTTCCTCGTTTCCGCGGGGGCGGGGAGCGGCAAGACCGCCGTTTTGAGTGAGCGCATCCGTCAGATCGTCGATGGCGGAGACGCCTCCCTCCAAGAGCTTTTGGTCCTCACTTTCACCGACAAGGCCGCCCATGAGATGAAAGGGCGGGTCCGCGACGCTTTCTTGGCCGAAGGGGCTACCGCCAAGGCCGATGAGGTCGAAAGCGCGGACATCACGACTTTCGATTCCTTTGCCTATTCCCTCGTCCGGAAATACCATTACTTTCTGGGGCTTCCGGAGGATCTCATCATCTGCGACGAAGGCTTCTTGGAAGTGGAGAAGCGAAAGCTCCTCGATCAGATCCTCGCCGCCCATTATGCCGCCAAAGAGCCCTCCTTCCTGAATTTCGTGAGGCATTACGCCCTCAAGGACGACGACGTCATCGTTTCCCTGGTTTTGCGCCTCTTGGCCCTAGGGGAGCTCTCCTTCGACCAGGAGCGGTTCTTTGAGCGATGCGAGAAGGTTCTTTTCTCAGAAGCGTCTATCGCGGACGCCGAAGCGGCTTATTACCGGCTCATCAATGACAAACTGACGGATTTATCTGCCGCGGCGGCCCTTTACGAAAACGGCGCCTTGGCGGCTGGGGAAGGCTCTTTCTTGGCGGCCTTCCTCGATCTTCAAAGCTATGGCCGGCTATCGGAGAAACTCCTCCCCGCGGCCTATCCCTCGCGCCTGGCCAGGCCCGCCGAGACCTCCTCGCGCGACAAAGCCCTCCACAAGGCGCTTTTGGGCTCCTTTAACGGCCTCCGCAATCGCTTCCGCCTCTTGGGCACGCCAGAGGAGCAGAAAGAGCGGTATCTCCGGACCCAGCCTTACGTGGGCATCCTCGTTTCCTTGGCGCGGGAGCTCGACTCCGCCTTAAGGGCCTATCAAAAGGAAAAAGCCGCCTATTCTTTCTCCGACATCGCCTCCTTAGCCCGCCAAATCGCCTCTAGCGGGGAATTCGGGCCTTCCTTGAAGGCGCGTTACAAGTACGTGATGGTGGACGAATATCAGGACACCTCCGACCTTCAGGAATCCTTCCTTGTTTCCTTGACCAAGGACAATCTCTTCGCGGTGGGGGACGTCAAACAATCCATCTATGGCTTTCGGAACGCCAATCCGTCCTTGTTTTTGGCCCGCTACGAGCATTATCGCGTAGGCCAGGGCGGAACCCTGATCACCCTTCGGGATAACTTCCGCTCGCGCGAGGAGGTCCTCCAGGGCCTCAACAGCCTTTTCGAGAAGGCCATGACCGCTTCCCTAGGCGGGGTCGCCTATGACCACAGCCAAGCCCTGCGCTTCGGCAATGCCGCCTCTTATGGCCACGCTTCTGGGCCCTTTTATCAAAACGAGGTTTTGGCTTTTCCGAAAGAAAAGGGGATCCCCCAAGCCGAAACCGAAGCCAAAATCATCGCTTCGGACATCCTGGCGAAGATCGCCGGGGGCTTTGCGGTCACCCATGATCAGGCCTCCGGGCCCATCCAATATGCGGATTTCGCGATTCTCATCTCCCGCAAGCGCGATTTCCCGATCTATGAACGGGTGTTCGCCGCGGCCAAAATCCCTTTAGCCGCCACCGAGGAAAAAGATTTGGCGGGCGAGGATGTCTCGCTGACCTTCCTGTCTCTGCTTCGTTTGGTCCGCGCATTGGGACGCGACCCCGTGGCCGAAAAGCATTGTTACGCTTCCTTGAAACGCAGTTATCTTTATGGCGAAAAAGATCCGGAAATCTATGCGGACATCACCTCGGGCCGCTACGTTTCCGATCCGCTTTTCGCCTGGATCAAAGGCCGGCAACCGTCGTTATTGTCCGGCGGCGTCGAAGCGGGGGTCCACGATTTGCTCCACGCGCTGCCTTTTATCCCGAATCTGCCGCTTTTGGGAGAAGTCAAATCCAACTACGAGAAGCTTCTTTCCTTCGAAAGCCAAGCCGCCTTATCCGACCGCATGGGTTTGTCGTTGGCCGAATTCGAGGAGCATTTCGCCGATCTCAAAAAATACGAAGTGGGTCTCTCCGTTTCCTCCGGTGGCGTTGGCGGGAACGCCGTCCGCCTCATGTCCATCCATGCCTCGAAAGGCCTCGAATTCCCGGTCGTTTATAGCCCCGATCTCTCGGCCAAACCCAATCTTTCGGATATCAACGGCGGCTTCCTCGTCGATCCGGATCTGGGCGTGCTCTTGCCGACCACCCTCGAGGAAGGCGATCCTTTCACCTATCGGCATTTCCTGTCGAAAGACAAAGCCCTCAAAGCGGAACTGAGCGAACGGATGCGCCTCTTCTACGTGGCGCTCACGAGGGCCAAGGAAAAATTGGTGCTTTTAAAGAAAGAAGAACCCGGGGCCGAGTACGAAAAGATCGGGAAAGACACGCTGCTGCGCCTGACTCTCGACCCCGAAAAGGAAGGCGAGATCTCGTCCGCTTCCTTCAGAGTGCCGCAAACTTTCTCCGATTTCCTGACTTTGGGGGACGGCGGGGCTTTCCTCAGCCGTCGCCCCGAGGCGAAAACGCCAACGCCTTTATCGGCGGCGCCCCAGAAGAGCCGACTCATTCCAGCCCCGGAATTCCGCTTTTTGGACATCCGCCCGGTGGTGCGAACGGCGGCGCGAGCCTCCAAGAAATCTTTGCGGCCGCTCGACGAAGGGGCCCTCGCTTATGGCGTACGCCTCCATCGGCTTTTGGAATTGGCGGACTTCGCGAGCAAGGATATCCCCTTCATCGTCGACGAAAAAGAAAGGACTCTCATCGCCCGAATCCTCGCCCTGCCGTTGTTCCAGGATCTTAAGGGCGCCCGCGTCTATAAGGAATATGCCTATTTTGACGAAACGAACGGGGCCCAGGGCTCCCTCGATTTGCTGATCGTCTACCCAGATCATGCCGTCATCGTCGATTACAAAACCCGCTCGACTGACGATGAGGCTTACCAAAAACAGCTCTCCCTCTACAAAGCCTATATTGAGCGCGTCTTCCATAAACCGGCCTCGACTTGGCTCCTTTCCATTTTGGAAGGAACCCTCTTAGAGGTACAATAAAAAGGCCATGGAAGACAAAAAACTGACGAAGGAAGAATTCCTCGGGCTCCTTAAGACCCTCAACGTGCCGGCTTCTTCCAACCTCGATTTTCTTTATTCCTGCTATGTCGACGCGACCGACAGCTCTTCCTCTTTGAAGGAAGCCAATCCGCTCATCGGATCGATGCCCCTGAACCCCGTTCAGCTCACGCTGTATCTCGTCAACGAGCATCTCTTTTATCTCGGGACCCATCCCGACCAAAAAGAGGCCGATTTGATGGCTGACGAGAAATACGAGCAGCTGCTTCTTTCGGTGAGCCTCGACAAATATTACACGAATGAGCATCTGGCTTACCGAAGCGGCACTTTCGCCAACCGCTTTCTTCCCGAGATCTCGACGGTCAACCTCTATCTCAATTTCATTCTGGGGATGCTCTCCCGCTACAAGCAGGGCGACCCCAAGGAAACCTTGGTGGTGGACATCCTCCAAAAAGGCTTCTCGATGGCCAAATGCATCACCGACCTTTTGACGAACGGTTTCGAGACCGAGGCTTTTTCGACTTGGCGGACCCTTCACGAGAATGAATGCATCCTCGAGGTCATCGTCAAATACGGGAAGCCCGTCATCGACGAATATCTCAGGCATTTGCGATACGCTTTGGCCTTCCGGGGGGTTTTGGCGACGAAGGAAGAGACCGATGCCACCTTCGAAGAGATCAAATCCGGGATGCGTGAGGTGGGCCTGAAATCCAAGGACATGAAGCGCTATATCGAATATGGCTGGCTCTTAGGCATCCCCAACGTCCTTATGCTCGAGGGCTTCAAGTTCAATTTCCGCGACGGCGTCGAACGCTGCGCCGGCCTGAAGTCGTATTCCAAAGTCTATGAAATGTCGAGCGAGATCGCCCATTCCTCCCCGCTTCTCATCTATTCGCGCAAGAACTATTTCTATCTCATCACGATGCTCAATCTCTATGAATCCTTCTTCCGGCTCGAAAAGATTTTCTCCTCGATCTACCTTTCGACGGTCCCGGCGGCCGAGCAGGGCCGTTACCTCGAGATGCGGAAGCTTTATTACGGCGAGCTCATCGCCTGCTACGAACTCGAGAAAAAACGCTTCGCGGAGCTGACTTCCCATGGCGATAAGACCGAGTTGCCGCCAAAAGCCGTGACCGAAGAGCCCCCCGAAGATTAAGCTTCTTCCAAAACCTAAAAAGCCAAGGAAAAACCAGGCCTCGGGCTAATATCCCGTAATGCCTGGTTTTCGGCGAAGGGAATCAGACGTCCGCGTAGCAGGAGCCGCCGATGAACTCCCGCATCAGGGAGTTCGAGGGGACCCACTCATCGGGCATGTCGACGAAGAATTTGAGCATCCGCAGGAGCCTTTCGGCATCCGGATAATGGGCGCTTTCGGGATCCACGGCCTGCAGCAAGGGCATCGCGTATTTTTTCATGACGGGAAGCTCGTAGGGAAGGAAGGAATTGAAGACGTAATCGCAGCCTTCCTGCGTGGAATAAATCCATTTGAACTCGCCGGCTCGGACCTTGGGCCACATCTCAAAGGTCTCTTCGGCGGGAGAGCCGCGGAATTTTTTATCGCGGACGAGCCGCCGGAGCAGCCGCAAATCGGTGAGACTCACGGGGTTGTGGTCATCGAGGTTGATCTGAGCCTGCGGGGAGATGAAGATCTTGAACTTGTTGTTCTTCGGGATGGCGGCCGTGAGGCGGTCATTGAGGGCATGGATGCCTTCGATGATGATGGGCTCATCCTTCCCCAAACGCACTTTGCGGTTCGGGACGCGGTGGCCGGCCTGAAAATCGAAACGCGGGAGTTCGGTCTCCTGATTGTTGATGAGATCGAGCATGTTTTGATTGAAGAAGTCGATATCGAGGGCGTCGATCGTCTCGAAATCGGGTTTGCCATCCTCGCCGAGCGGAACTTTTTCTCTCGGGTTGTAGTAGTCGTCCGTGGAGATGCGGATCGGTTTGATGCCGCGGGACAAAAGCTCGATCCGAAGACGGTTCGCGAAAGTGGTCTTGCCTGAGCTTGAGGGCCCGGCGATGCAGATGAGACGGATGTTTTGGATGTCGTCTTCGATGAGTTGGCCTAACTCCACCAACATGCGGTTATGGCGGTCTTCGCAGACATTGATGAATTCCGCGGTCCCCGCCGTTTTGATTTCCTCGTTGATGCGGGCGACGGTATCCACGCCGACGATCTTGGCCCAGTCGTGGGATTCCTTCAACGTGCGGCTGAAGGTCGGGGCGTCCTGAAACTCCGGGATCTCGCCATTGCATTCGCTCCGGGGGTATTGAATGAGAAATCCGGGCGAATAAAGGCGGATTTTGTATTTGTGGATGTAGCTCGTGGAGGGAACCAGATGCGAATACATATAATTAAGATAGCCATCGCATTCGTAAAGATGGACGGTCTTTTCAGGGCGGTATTTGAGAATGGCCAGTTTATCGCCAAAACCCCGTTCCTGATAGATTTTGGCGGCCTCGGCGTTGGAAACCACCTCGCGTTTGAGCGGGAAATCGGCTTTCACGAGGTCTTCGAGCTCATGGTTGAGTTTGATGAGCATGGCCGTGCTGGCCACGATCGTGGGATCCAAGAGATGGATGGAGACGCAGCGTGAGACGTTATAGGAGAAGCGAATATGGAGATTGGGGTATAAGCGGTTGAAAGCCATGGCCACGAGATACCGGAGCGAAGCCTCGTAGATTTTCATGGCTTCGTGGTCGGCGCAGGTCAAAAATTCGATGACGGAATCGTAATAAACTTCATAAGTCAACTCTCGGACCCGATTATTGACTTTGGCGCAGACGATATTCTTGGCAGCCTTTTGCTCGGGGGTCAATAAATCGAGAAGCATCACGCGCTTCTCATAGGTTTTTTCCTGATCCCCGATTTTGATTTTGAATTGCATGTTTTGACACCTTCAGGCATTAAGGCCCGGCCGATTATTTTAGCCAATGGCCCTTTCTTATGCAAGCGCTTTCATCAAAGCGTTAAGAAACTTAACTTTATCCTTCCCCGAAGTGCGGTTGGCTTTCGGCGTCTTTAGGATAAACGGGTCCTGGCGGTCGCGGGGAATAAAATTCCCTAACGTTGCTCTTTTCGAACAATTACAATTGAATTATGAAAAAGCTCTTGATCGTCGTGGATTACCAAAACGACTTTGTGAGCGGACCTTTGGGCTTTCCCCAAGCCCCGACTTATTATGGCCGGATTCTTTCGCTTATCCACGAATTCTCTTCCGCGGATCACGATATCGTCTTCACGCGGGATCTTCATGACGACAATTATCTGCATACCGAGGAAGGCCGGAACCTCCCGGTTCCCCATTGCATGCGGGGCACCGATGGGGCCCATTTCTATGGCGATCTTGAGAAAATCAGCGCCGCTTATCCCGTTTTCGAAAAAGACACTTTCGGATCCAAAGATTTGGGAAAATGGCTTTCGAATCGCGATTATGACGAAATCGTCTTGGTGGGCGTCGATCTCTCCATTTGCGTCCTCGCCAACGCCGTGATCGCCAAAACCATGATTCCCAGCGCCCACCTCGTCGTGGATCTTTCCGCGAGCGGAACCGGGGACCACGAAGCCGAAAAATACGCGGTTGAGGAACTTCGCCGATTGCAGATCGAAGTGCGCGATCTTTCGGAGCCGATGAAGCCTTTCTGGCCGGAATCCAAATAAGAGATCTTCCTAAAAAAGGACAATGTTATGGCCAAATGGTATGTGAAACTGGATCGAACCCACCAAGAGCTTTTTTGGGTCGTGGCTTTTGCCCTCGTGGTTTTCGCTGGCCTCTCTCCCGTCTTTTTGCTTCATGGTCTGAAAGGGTATTCCTATCCCTTGGGATGGCTTTGGGGAAGTCTGGCCGGCCTTTTGCTTTTCCTCTTTCTCGTGCGTTTGCCATCCTTGATCTTCGCGAATGACAAGGTCAGGAAATTTTGGCCTCTGCTTTGGATCGTCGTGGCCGTTTTTTCTCTTTTTGTTCTGGCCTTCGGCGCCCTATGCACCTATAAATCAGGATGGCTTGGCGGCTTTGACGCCTTCAATTTCCTGGCCGCTTTCGCCGGCTTTGTCTCGCCCTTGGCGATTCTGGGTTTTTTGCGCCTCAAAGACCGGCCTCGAAAAACCGAAGGGATCAAGAATTGAACTTTTTGCCCTTCCTTCTTTTGCCAAGAAAAACCAGGGATCGATAACCCTTTTGGCCTGGCTGGTCTGACTTCGCTGGCTTTCCATCGTCTAACGACCGCCTTATAATGGGAAATCGAGAAAGAGGCAAAAAGGCTTTTTTTCATGAATTTCATCTTCATCTCCCCTAACTTCCCAATCCGTTATTTCAAATGGGTCGAAGCCCTCAAAGATCACGGAGTCACCGTTTTAGGCATCGGCGATTCGCCTTTATACGACCTCCATCCGCGCTTGAAAGCGGCCTTGGCCGAGTATTATTTCATCCATGATCTGAGCGACGAAAAAAGCACTTTGGAAGCTTGCCGCTATTTCGAGAAGAAATTCGGCAAGATCGATTTCATCGAATCGGACAACGAATGGTGGCTCGAAGGGGATGCCAAACTCCGCAAAGCCATGAATGTCAAAACCGGCTTCTGGCCTGAAGAGATGGAGCATATCAAAGCCAAAAGCGCGATGAAAGAATACTTTCAGAAGGGCGGGACCAAGACGATGCGCTTCACCCTCCTGAACGGGCCCGAGGATTTAGCCAAAGCCCGGGACTTCATCCAACAAGTCGGCTGGCCCGTTTTCGTGAAACCCAACGTTGGCGTGGGAGCCAACGACTCCTTCGCTCTGCATGACGACGTCGAAATGGAGAAATTCTTAAGCAAAAAATTGTCGGTCACCTACATTCTGGAGGAATACATCGAAGGCACGATTGTGAGTTTCGACGGAATCTGCGATTCGCATTCCGACGTCGTTTTCTGCACGAGCGACCATTTTCAGACGGCGGTGGCCAAAGTCGTCAATGGGAACATGGACTATTTCTATTACAACAATCCTTTCTCGCTGCCCTTTTTCGATCTGGATGGGGCGGCTTTTGAAAAAGTCGGGCGCTCCGTCGTCAAAGCGTTTGGGATTCGGCAGCGTTTCTTCCACATCGAGTTCTTCCTTCTGAATGAAGACAAACCCGGCCTTGCCAAGAAAGGCGAAATCGTGGGTCTGGAATGCAATATGCGCCCCCCCGGCGGCTACACCCCGGATTTGATCGATTATGCCAACAGCGTTTCTTGCTATGAGATCTATGCCGATGTCGTGACCTACGACAAAAACCTCCAAGATTTGACCAAACCGAAATTTTACGCGTTTGCCTCAGCTCGCAAAGATTCGGCGAAATATACCCATTCCCATGAGGAGATCATCGGGAAATTCCATAACGAGATCTGCATGTCGGGACGTTATCCCTCCCACATGGCCGCCGCCATGGGAGACGAATATTATTACGCCAAGTTCCCCAAATTTCAGGAGGGGTTGGCTTTCGATGATTTCGTGCGCGCGAAAAACCCAGAAGTCCTAAAAAAATAAATTTCGGAAAATGATTTTCGGAATTGCCCTAAGCATAATAACTTTGGACAAGACTCGTCGCATTCGCGTCGGTCACGGAAATGGTCGTCCCACCAAGGGACACGATGGGGTCGTAGGTGCCTTCAGATAAAGAAAAATCTTGGCAAATCTTCGTTCGATCGTCGTCGCTTAGACGATCGTTATCGATAAGAAAGAGGCTTTTTCCCGAGGCTTTGGCCAAGGGGTAGAGCGTATTGGCGTAGAAACTCGTGGCCTCGGCATTTTGGGAAGAGTAGAAAAAAGTCAGAACCTCTTCCTTCTTCTCTTTTTCAAAGGCCGCGGCGGTGCCGAAACGATAAATATTGGTGTAGTTGCCGAGAGTGCCGACGGCGTTTTTCAGATAATCTTCCGTATTTTCGCCCCAGGAAATCGTGGAAAAGGAATCTTTTTTTCCGAAAAACATCGTGGGGGTGGACTCAAAAGATTTGGTATTGAAATAAGCCTCAAGCGCGCTCACGGCCGCGAAATAAGAGCCGGAAGAGCTATCATCAAGATAAAACGTTGTCACATCGGCCTTCGTGTCCTTGACGTAATTCACAAAGTCCGGTTCGAAGGCCTGACAATGGGGGCAGGTGGCCGAAGCAAAGACGAACAACCCGGTTTCCCCGCTTTCAAACGAAGCGATGAGATCATCCGCGCTGCGAAAATCACCGACTCCTTCATAAGTCGCATCGCCGGCATAATCCAGAAGATCCCCATTGCGATCGACGGTCGATTTATTGGTGGAGTTGCATGACGTTAAAGGCACAAAGGCCAATAAAAGAAAAAAGGCTAGGGGTTTTCTCACGCCCTTAATATAGCAAAAAGTAAAGGAAAGTGCCCAAAACGAATTCGGAAAGTATTAAACTTAAAACTAGGAATAGGGAGCGATATGAATATTTGGCATGCCGTTGACGCAAAGAGAGTGACCCCTGAAGAGTTTATCGCCTGCATCGAGATTTCAGCCGGTTCCAAGAACAAATATGAGCTCGACAAGGAAACCGGAGCCCTCATTTTGGACCGCATTCTTTTCACTGCCACGCACTACCCTCATAATTATGGATTCATCCCGCATACTTTGTCGGAAGACGGGGATCCTTTGGATGTTTTGGTCATTTGCTCGGAGCCGATCGTTCCTTTGGCCCTCACCTTAGCCAAACCGATCGGTCTTTTGGAAATGAACGACACGGGTTTTCTCGATGAGAAGGTCATCGCCGTTTGCTCCAACGACCCTCTTTATAACGGCTTTACGGATATCTGCCAACTGCCAGCCCACGTCTCCGATGAAATCCGCCATTTTTTCACGGTTTATAAAGAACTCGAGAACGGAAAGCATACCGAAGTGAAAAACATCCGGGGACGCGATGCCGCGAAAGAGGCCATCGCCAAAGATATCGCCGCCTATGAAAAAACTTTCTTGGGTAAGCCTGCGAAATAAAAAACCGCGGGTCTATGTTTTTTTGTCTTTTTATGTTTTTTTAAGCGCTTTTTTGGTGGTCGAAAGCTGCTTTCCGGGCAATATCAGTTACGAGCAATCCGGAACTTTGGGAGATGTGGTGGCTTCGCTTCTGAATTTATTCACGGGGAACACGCCCGCTCAGATGGTGGAGCCGACCGCTTTGACCTTGAGCGCTGATTCCACTTATCTTTCGGAAGTCGATGAAAGACCGCAGATCGGAATCGGGACGACGACTCGGCTGGCTTTTTCGGTATCGGCAGGAACGCTCGGCAAAGGCGACTATATCGACCCTTCTTTCACGGTCGAGCGAAGCGATGATACCGCCGATCAAGGGCTCTATAACCTTCTGGTTGACGCTTCTTCGGATACCGTTTCCATCGTTTCGATCGGCAAGGCTCAGGCGGGTTGTTCCATCACCGTCAAAGCCGGAGATAATCTTTCCGCTTCATATGCTTTCGATATCGTGGATCTTTCGGCTCCCCCAGCTGATTTCTATACCGTGCAAGCGCCTGCTTTGACTCTCCAGCAAAAGGAAAGCGAAACCCTCGAAGTGATTTTGGCGGATTCGGTCAAAAACAAAAGCGATCTTTATCTGCGCCGCTATTACGATTTGACAAAACTTAACTTTTCATCGTCCAATCCCAACGTCGCCATCATCGACAAATATGGGGTTATCCGAGGAATGGCTGCGGGAAACGCTTCTATTACCTTTGGGAAAGAGAGCTTTGACATCACAGTTCAAGGAGCGGGGACGCCGGCGGATAATACGACGAAACTAACCTTGGCCAAAAGCGATGCTGCTTCCGTTTTGGCCCTCAACGATTATGATTTTGCGACGGAAAATGGAATTAACGATACGGGGGTTACCCTGAAACCCACGTTTTCCGGAACCCTTCCCAGCGATGAGTCCATCACTTGGCGGGTTCTCGACTCCGATGGCGTTGAAGACGCCCTTCAAGCCAAACTGATTCCCCATACCGATGGGACCGTGAGCGTTTTCGGATACCGCAAAAAAGGAACGGCTACCATCCTTGCTACCGCCAACTGCGATGCTTCCCTTCAGCAATCGATTGATCTGCCTCTTGAGGAAATAAAACCGCTCTCGATGTCCCTTTATGAAGAGAGCGTTCTTCTTTCGCCCACCGGCGAAACGATTGCGATCGGAGATGTCAATAATGCCGGTGACCTTACGATAAAAGGATCGTTTATGGGCGCCGATTCCAACCCCAACGTCACCAATTGCAACCTCCTGGCAACGTCCAACAACTCCAATCTCGTCATCAGCGGCAGCGGCAGTTCTGCCGTGACCTTTTATTTCATCGGAGAAGGGGAGGCGGAGGCGACGATTTCAAGCGCTGCCAACCCTGAGCTTTTCTTTACTTTGACCTTTAGGATCAATGTGGCTCCGAATGTCGATCCCAATGACACTTCTTTCCAAACCTTTATCCGCAAATCGATTGGGCATTTCGCTCTTTTTGCCCTAACCGCTTTATGCGGATTTTTGTTTTTGGCTTTTTTATTGGAAGATCAGCATCGGTGGATAGCCTTCCTTTTGGGGACCGGATGGGGTCTGCTCCTTGCCTCGATCACCGAATTGATCCAACATTTCGTTCCCGGCCGGTATGGTGGATGGGAAGACATCGGAATCGATATGCTAGGTTACGTTTTCGGTTCGCTGATTTGCTGGGGGGCCTTTGAGTTGATCATTCTTATCGATTCGCGGAAAAAAATAAAAACATCAAATCCTCATAAATAATCGATATCTTTGCAAAAACAGGTTACTTTAAGATTATTATAAAATAAAAAAGTCAGGATTCATCTTATAGAAATCTTTGAAATGTTGCAGATCTTTTTTCTTCATTTCCGCGATTTCTTTAAAGCCCCCATAATTCGTTTCTTTGTAGCGGCAACTGGCCCAATAGAACCACAGATAATTCTCATATTGCATGAAGAGAACGAGTTTCTTTTTCTTTCCTTCGCCCGCGTCTTTTCCGAAATAAGCCAGAAGCAAAAGCTGCCATTTGCCTTCATCGAAAATTTCGTTTTCGCTTAAAAGGGAAGCCAAGTCGAACATTTCGTTGTTGAGCCCCGCGAATTCGAAATCGATGAGGACGATTTGGTCGGAATCATTGTTTTTCAGGATATTGTCATGGATGAGATCGTTATGCGAAAGAACCAGCGGTTCGTTACGAAGAATCGGCCCCATCAAATCTCGGATTTTCTTTTCTTCGGGATCGTGAAGATCCTCTCCGCTTCGGAGTTTATAAGTGGAAAAACGCTGCTCGGCGTAAAACTCGCTTGTGCAGTTTTTGACCCCATGGAGTCTTTTGAGAACTCTGGCCATCGCCTCTAGGTCCTCTTCTGAAATAAGCGGGTTGCAAAAACGATGGTTCCCATCGATGTAACGATCGATCATATTCCCGGTGGTGCGATCGAAGAAAAATACTTTGGGGCTTAAACGGTTTTGGGCCACCAAATTCAGGATTTGCCCTTCGCTATCCGCGCTGTAAAAAGGGGTATCCGAAAGTTTTTTGAGACGGAAAACCTTGTCTCCGTTGATCAGATAAGAAGTATTGTTAAAACCATCCTGAAGGGCCACGATGGTTTTTGGATTTTCCCCGGTTATTTTCAAATAAAGCGATTCGACGATGCCCATATCCAAAAATGCCTTCATTTCTTTCTTCATTGTAATTCCCGGGGTTCGCCGAATGCAAGAAACGAATGAAAGCCCTTTCCTAAAGAGTAACGATGTGTCTAAATAATTAAATTAATGTTCGATAAAAACTAAATATGCCATTGTTTTCAAAACTTAGCCTTCTGAGCCGAAGCCGCCAGATTCCGGATCTCGGGAGTGACGGAATTGATCCGCAGGGTCTTAAACTCTTTGACGATAGCCTGCCCCATGACGTTTCCCTTCCGAACGCTTTCCCGTTTGGCCACCATGACTTCGCCGTCGGCTTGATTGGAGCAGATGAGGGCCAATTCTGCCGCGGCTTGGATTTCTTCGGAGGAAGGATTTTCCCGTTTGATCATGACATGACTTCCCGTATTTCCCAGGATGTGAAGCCAATAGTGTTCTTTAACCGTGTCGAATAAGAAAGTCAGGCAATCGTTTTGCTTCGCCGAGCGGCCAAAAAGAATTTTGGTCCCATGAAAATCAATGAAAGAAGGCAAGGATTCGCTGGAGAGGCCATGCCAATCCCCGCGGGGTTTCTTTTGCGAAGGAAGAGGCGCCAAAATGCCGAGTTCTTTGGACAATTCTTCCAACCCCCTTTCATCGGCCGCCTGAATTTGCTCCAAAGCGCTCTTGACACTCTCGAGGTCTTTCTTGGCTGACAAACAATTTGCCTCGCCTTTAACGATGGTTTCTTTGCTTTTTTTGGCTCTTTTATAATAGAGTTCCGCATTCTTGGAAACGGATCTCGAGGGATCGAGTTTGAGGACTTCCCCTTCGTATTCAAAGGAGTCAGATTTGGGTTTTATCGTGGGGTAAGCCATATAAATGATGTCCCCAAGCCTTCCGTCGTCCAAATGCTTTTTGGCCTCTTCGATATCGGATTGGATGAAAATCATTTTCCGTTCGAGCAGTTTTTCCTTTTTCTTCAAAGAAAGAAGCAAAAAGCCAAACCGGTCTTTTTTTCTTTTTTCCTCCAAGGCTTTTTCCTGCGCCAAACATTCGGAAAGGAAAGCTTTTTCATCGAAAGGCTCGTCTTTCTCAACAAAATCTTTCTTTATTGGCTTTTGATATTTCAAACCTCTTAATAAAGGCCGCTCGTCGCTCATCTCGCCCGGTCGGAAAGCGGTCAATATCGTTTCCTCGGAATCCGCGACGATCAAATTGGCGTGATGTGGGATCAGCTCCAGAAAGACTTTTCGTTTTTCTTCTTTGAAAACTTGGCTGATAATGGTTAAATCAAAAGAGACGACCCTGTCCTCTTCAACTTGGCTGATCCCAACGACAAAGGCATTGTTCAATTCTTTTTTCAATTGGTCCAAAAACTTGGAATCGAGGGAGGTGGCATCAAGGTTATTGAGAGCGACGTAAAACCTGGGATTATTGTCATCAAGGCAAATAACCAAACGTCGGGGGCCTTCTCCCGAAAGGCGGAAAAACAAAGTGTTCTCGCAGAAAAGAATCGGGGAGGAAATATGACGATGGATTAATTTTCCTTTGAGGAGCGGAAGATATTTTTTTAGCTGAGCCGCCGTAATGGGCATGCTTGAAGTATAACACCCTGCTTTTCCGTATTGACCTAGTATAGAAAACTAGATATATTTGGTGAAGAATAAAAGGAGATTGGCTTATGAGTATTGGATTGAGCGCCGAATCGACGATTGATTTAGATCCGGAACATTTAGAGAAATATAAGATCAGCATCTTGCATTTTCACGTTCAAGAAGGCAAAAAGGCTGGCTTCGATAATGAATTCACGAACGAAGGGCTCTTTGATTTCACTTTGAAGACGGGGCAGATCTGCCACACTTCGGCCTGCAACGTGGATGAACTGGAAGCCCATTTCGCCGCGATCCACAAACAATATGATCATCTCATCCATTTCACGATTTCGAGCGCCCTCTCTTCGGGTTTCAACAATGCCTGCGTCGCCTCGAAAGGGGCTTCCTCGATTGCGGTGATCGACAGTCACGGAACCTCCGGCGGGATTGCCCTGCTAGCCATTTATGCCCATGAACTCGTCGAAGCGGGTTACGATTTCGATCGAGTGGTGGCCCTGGTCTTAGAAAGGCGGAAAGCTTTGGAATGCTCTTTCATCATCGACCGCTTGGACTTTCTTTATAAAGGCGGCCGTTGCTCCAAACTCGCGCTCATTGGCGCCAATATCCTTCGGCTCCGTCCCGTCATCATCTGTGATGCCGAAGGACGTTTCGCTATCGGGAAAAAATATCGGGGATCGACTCAAAAGTGCATTTGGAACTATGTCGATGACCTGCTGACGGATTACCCCAAAATCGACAAGAAACTTTGCTTCATCGACTATGCGACCATCGAGCCGGCAACCTTAGTGGGCATTCAGGAGCGTTTGCGGCATTTTGGGTTCCGGGAAATCCAAACCTATCAGGCTTGCCCGACCAACAGCTATCACGCCGGTCCCAATGCCATCGGAATCCACTTTTTATATGATGGGGAACACCCCGTCAAGCCGATTTGATTTCCCCAGAAAGATTTTTTCATCGAAAAATAGCCCAAACTAACTTTTTCGCTGGGTTCGATGGCATAATTTGTCCTTTTATCAAGTTGCCACTGCCTAAATGGGGATTTATAATCCAAGTATGAAAAAGGGACTGCTGATTATCATTTCAGGACCTTCGGGTGTCGGAAAAGGCACCATCCGTCAAGAAATAATGAACGATCCGAGCCTGAATCTTTGGTATTCGGTTTCTTTGACCACCCGCCAAAAGCGCCCCGGGGAACGAGAGGGCCGCGAATATCATTTCGTTTCGGAAAAAGTTTTTGAGGATAATCTCAAAAGCGGAAATCTTTTGGAACACGCGAAATTCGTCGATCATTTTTACGGGACCCCCAAAGATCAGGAAGAGAAAATGCGGTTCGAAGGGAAAAACGTCATTTTGGAAATCGACGTCAATGGGGCTCGTCAGGTGATGGAAAAATGTCTCAAAGATGTGCCTATCTCCATTTTCATCCTCCCGCCGAGCATGGATGAGCTGGAGAAAAGAATCCGTGGTCGCTGCACCGAAGGCGAAGCAGCCATCGAAGGGCGCTTGGAACGGGCGCGCCTCGAAATGGAAGACGCCAAGTATTACCAGTACAAAGTCGTGAATGACAATATCGATCGCTGCGTAAAGGAGATTCAGAGCATCATTCGCAAAAAGTTAGAATCGCAATGATAAAGATTATAATGTTTTTGTGCTGATCCTTGAGGTGCTGACTCAATATGGAACGCGGTCTTTGGATCGGACGTTTTCCTATTTGTATAATGGGAAGAAAATAGTCGAGCCCCGTTTCCGGGTTCGCATCGATTTTGCCGGCCATCCCGCGATGGGCTTTGTTTTGGCGGTCCGCCCCACCAGCGAAACGCCCGAGGATCTCGAGAAAGAAAACGGCTATGCCTTCAAGGAAATCCACGAGGATGACATCATTGACGAAGAACCCTTGATCAATGACCGTTTGATGGCTTTGGCCAGTCAAGTGGCCGATTATTATTTCGCTCCGCTGATTTCGGTTTTTCAGGCCATGCTGCCCCAGTCCCTGTCGCCACGGCTTTCGTCACTTCACGGCCCCAAAATCGCTTACGAAAAATGGGTGACTCTTTTGGATGCCGCGGAGGAAGGGCTGACCGACAAGCAAATCGAAATGCTCCGCTTGGTCGCCAAAAATTCTCCGATTCTTAAAAAAGAAGCCGGTTCTGCTTCGATTTTGGAAAAATTGATTGCTGCCAAGAAGGTCCAAATCGTTCTCAAGGAAAAAATGCGTTTTCAAATCCCGCCCGAAGAGATCGAAATCGCCCATGAACTGACCCTTGATCAGCAAGCGGCTTATGAAGCGATTCTGGAATCCCCGAAAGAAGTGATTCTTCTCCAAGGCGTCACGGGTTCGGGCAAGACCGAGGTCTATTTGCATCTTTCCGATAAATATCTTTCCGACGGGAAAACCGTTTTGATGTTGGTTCCGGAAATCAATCTCACGCCTGCGATGGTGGAATATTTTTCGCGGAGGTTCGGCCCCAAGGTCGCGATTTTGCATAGCGGTCTCACGCCGGGGGAACGTTATGACGAGTATCGGCGCATCGCGAATGGCAAAGCTCAGATCGTGGTGGGTGCCCGCTCCGCGGTTTTCGCTCCTTTGAGCAATATCGGCCTGATCATTCTCGATGAAGAGCATGTGGAATCCTATAAGCAGGACAACGCTCCTTATTATCACGCGCGGGAGGTGGCCATTATGCGGGGCAAAGACGAAGGAGCCAAAGTTTTGCTGGGTTCGGCCACGCCTTCTTTGGAAACGAAAGCCCGGGCTCAGCGTGGGGTCTATGGCTATGCCGAGCTGAAGCATCGCATCAACGAAAAAGCGTTGCCCCATACTCAGATCATCGATTTGACCGATCGTTCCAATTTTTCCAAAAAGAGCGAAAAACTTTCGTTGCCGCTGCTACTGAAGATCCAAGAAAAATTAGACAAAAAAGAGCAAGTGATGCTGCTGATCAACCGGCGGGGTTATTGGACCGGCGTCAACTGCCCCAACTGCGGTTATATTTTCACCTGCCCTTCCTGCGGAGGAAATCTCACCTATCATCAAGACGATCAGATGCTGAAATGCCATCACTGCGGTTTCGTCGAGCGTTTTCCGGCGCAATGCCCCAACTGCGGGGCCACGAATCTCCGACGTGTCGGTTACGGAACCGAACGCGTCGTCAAAGAGGCGCAGGATCTATTCCCTTCTGCCCGCATCGCCCGCCTGGACAGCGACATCGGGCAGATCTCCCGCAATGTGGAAATCACGCTTCGGGCTTTTCAAAACGGGGAATATGACATTCTGGTCGGAACCCAGATGATCGCCAAAGGACATGATTTCCCCAACGTGACGCTTTCGGGCGTCGTTTTGGCCGATATCGGGCTATCGCTTCCGACTTACCGGGCCTCCGAGAGAACCTTTGAGCTCATCGCGCAGGCGGTGGGGCGGAGCGGACGGAGCCGAAAAGAAGGAGAAGCTTTGATTCAGACCTATAATCCCAGCCATTACGCCATCGTCTACGGGGCGCGCCAGGACTTCGAAGGTTTCTATGCCCGCGAGATGCAAGAGCGAAGAATAACACAATATCCTCCTTATGTTTATTTGATTCTCTTGGAGTTTGGTTCCCCCAACGAAACCAAATGCGTTCAAGCTTCTTATGATTTCAAAAAAGAAATCGAGTCTCAGGATTTTGAGGCAGTGACGGTGGTGGGGCCGCTCACGCCTTATTACTCTTTGATCAACGGAAAATACAAACGCATCATTCTCCTCAAATTCAAAAACCGGGAAATCATCGCCAGTTACCTTAAAAACCTTCTCTCGAAGTATTCTTCGCGGGGAAATGTGGATATCTCCATCAATGTCGATCCTTTGGATTACTGAAATTCCTTCTTTTAAGAAAGTCTTTTTGCCCCCGGTTTGCGGGCCTAGAGCGCTTTTTGGGAAAACAAATCCCCCGAAACTCCAAAAAATTGTACGTTGCTGGCAGAATTGTGATAGGTTTAATTAAACCTTTCCAATCTTGATTGGGGTTAAACCATGGAAATAGACCAGAACATTTATGAGCCTTTAGATCTTTTCCGCTCGCGCTTCAAAGACGAACACGCGAAAAACGTCAGTGATTTTTTCGAGGAACTTGTCAAGAAATCCGGGGTCGATGAAGCCAAAAACATCGATTCGGTTTCCAAAATAAAAAACAAGCAAAAGGAAATCACCGCGGCCGACAAATCCTTGGCGGGCAAGAAAACCCTGCGCGGATTCCTTATTTTTTTGATTGTGGCTTTCGCCATCGGCGCCATCGTTCTCTTCTATTTGGCCTTTGAGGGCGACACAAGCCCGCAGTTTCCCTCTTGGCTCGAAATTTTGCTCGGCGTGGTGGCTCTTTTGGGAATCGTCGGTTGGAGCCTTCTGATTGGTCTAAAAATCAACCAAATCATCAAAAAAGATCAAGAAATCGTCAAAGGTTTGAACGACGAATTGAATGTTCTGCTCAAAGAGGCTTGGACGGAGATGGCACCGCTCAACAGTCTCTATGATTGGGGCATGACTCAAGCCTTGGTCGAAAAAACGATCCCTCTCGTGAAGATGGATCCCTATTTCGACAACCAGCGCTTTGAGTTCATGAACGTCAAATACGGCCTCGAAGACAATTCGGCCTTGGATCGTTCCGTTGCCTTCGTTCAAAGCGGAGAAATCATTGGAAATCCCTTTGTTTTAGCGCGAACGCTTAACACTTGGATGGGTTCCAAAACCTATGTCGGGACCTTGGAAATCAGCTGGACCGAGAGCCGCTACGAAAACGGCAAATGGGTGACGGAAACCCGTTACCAGACTTTAACGGCCTCCCTCGAAAAACCCCTGCCGTGCTATGGGAGCAAGACTTTCGTCATTTACGGCAACGAAGCCGCTCCCGATCTTTCTTTCTCCCGCGCGCCTTCTGGGGCCAACGGCATGAACGATCATGAGATTCAGAAATTCGTTCAGAAAAAAGGCAAAGAAATCGAAAGAATGTCGGAAAAAGCCGTTACCAGCGGCAGTTCTTTCACCGCGATGGCAGAAACCGATTTCGAGTCGCTCTTTGGCGCCCTCGACCGCAACAATGAGGTTCAGTTCCGCCTTTTGTTCACGCCCTTGGCCCAGCGTGAGCTCATGAATCTCATCAAGGACAAAGAAATGGGCTATGGCGATGACTGGTCATTCGTGAAGCGAAAATGCATCAATTACGTCGAGCCGGCCCACTTGAGCGGAGCCGACATGACAGGCAATCCCAATACTTATGTCAACTATGATTTGGCGGCCGCCCGCAAGATCTTCTATGATTACAACAACACTTATTTCCGGGAGTTCTATTTTGCCATGGCCCCCTTATTCGCCATCCCGCTGTACGAGCAGCAGAAGCCCCACGAATATATCTATCGCAACATCCTGCATTCCAACGTTTCGTGCTGGGAGCATGAATCCATCGCCAATCAATTCTCGGCCGACGCTTTCAAATCTCCGGAATCGGTCACGACCAACATCCTTAAGACCCACCTTGTCTCTTCTTCCGCCAGCGGCGACGACGTCAGCGTGACCTCCTATGGCTATAAAGGCATCCCCCGCGTGGATATGATCCCCGTGCTTGGCGGAGACGGGAAAATGCATCTCGTTCCGGTCCCTTGGATCGAATATATCCCCGTCAGCAAAACCTCCGATCTCGTCATTCAAAAAGCCGACAAGCTTAACCAGGCCGCCTATCTCAATAATCAAGGCACGAACCCCGCTTGGGCCGATTACTTCAAAAATGTTTCGCAAGGCACGATTTTCCGGCAAGCCCTCATCGCCTTCATCGCGATACGGCCTTTGGATGCGGCCTCGTTGGACCAGCTTGGAAATATCGTTGGAAAAGCGCAATAATATGCTATACTCTAATAAATTAAGGAGAATTAACAATGGCAAATGATTTGGACGAAGTGACCGGCCCCGTGAATAAAGAGGGCCGAGACGTCAACGTCATCGAGAAACAACTCCCCGTCAAAGTCGGCAAAGGTTCCGTGGCCTTCGAGGTCATTCTGTGGTGCCTTGGCGTTCTCCCCGGCCTCATCTTCTTGTTCATGAAAATCAACGCCGGAAGTTATCTGCGCGGACTTCAGCAGAAGATCCAGCACGACGCCTCCCAGATCGATAACTATCTCGAGCAGCGCGTCGTGATCCTGCAGAACGCCGCCGGCATCGTCGACAAAGCCGTCAAACTCGATCAGGAAACCATGACGACCATCGCCGCTTATCGCAGCGGCCGCCAGATCGGCGATGACGCCGATCGCAACCAAGTGGCCAAAGACGTCGACAACGTGGCCTCCAAGATCAACGTGGCCTTCGAAAATTATCCGGATCTCAAAGCCCACGCCGAATTGGCCGATGCCATGCAGCAGAACAGCTACCTCCAGAAAGAGATAACCGCGGCCCGAGAAGTCTACAACGACACCGTCAATCAATGGAACCGCGACATCAATACTTGGCCCACCAAGATGATCGTCGCCGCCAAAGCCGGCTATACGACTCGCATCCCCTTCACGACGACCGCCGAATTCAAGGAACAGGCCCGCGCGAAGTTCTTCTGATCGAAAATTCAAAACCCCGAGGCCGTCTTGGGGTTTTTCTTTTTCTTATTACGGGGCAAACTTAAATCCTCGCTGAAAAAAATCCCGGCCTTGAAAACGTTTTTTCGCCAAAGAATCTTCGGGGCGGCACTCTATACGCGCGCGAGATATGCTATAATTCCGTTTCGTGAGGGAATCTATGATCACCATATCGGTATTAGGCCTCGATCAGTACGTGGTGGGGCATTACAGCAAAGACAACACCGCCAACTTCGCCAGTCTTTTTGAGACCAAAGAAAACGAAATCAACTTTCTTGCTTCGGAGTCGACGGTTTTTCATCAGGGCGTCGAACAGACGTCCTGGAATGCCATCGTGATCGTCAAAGCCCCCAAGCGGGTCGAAGCGGTGGAAAGCAAAGTCGCCGATTACCTGATCAAAACCCTCAGCGAATTCACCGTCAACCTCGAGGTGAATTTCGAATATTACGATGAAGGCCGCCATTATGAGCACCTCAATCCCGCCTACCCGCGCTTCATCGATGAGACCAGTCTCGTCAATGTCGAAGGAACCGTCGGCGAGGATGGCGATTTAGCGGATGCGGACGAAGACGATGACGAACCCAATCCGCGCGATCGGGCCGATCTCGATCTCAACGATCCCGATCAGCTTTTTCTTGGCGATATTTTCAACAACCGCAACAAGGGCTTGAGCCCCGCGGCGAAACTTCCGGCCGAAACGAAATCCAAGAAGAAGTGACTTCATAAAATAGGAGGAAATTTTATGGAAGAAATCAATCTCGCAGAGGCGATATTGGCCGACATCACGGAAGGCGACACGTCGTTCTCGGAGGCTTTGCGAAAAGTCTTCCAAGCCGATGTTTCGAAAAGGCCTTATCGCGGCACCGTGGCAGGGCTCGTGGGTTGCGAACTGCGCCACCATCTGCTCTTCTCGTATCTGACCGAGCCTTTCAAGGATTACACCCCCTCTGACAAGCGGGTCTTGGGCTTAGGTCTCTCGGACGCCTATTTCTTCAAGCGGATCCCGACCGAACAGCTTTTGGCCGCCCTGAAGGAGAAATTAGGCGAAGCCAAACTCGCGGAAGCCCAAAGCCTCCTCGACAAAGCCGGCAAACCCGAAGAATTCATCCCGACCGATCTCCAGAAAACGAGCAACAAATACCTTTCCCTCCGCTATAACACCCCCGAATGGGTCCTCAAAATCTGGGAGCATTACGGCTATGGGACGACTTTCAAGATCCTCAAAAAGAACAATCACCAGAACACCACCTCGGTTCGGGTGCGAACCTCGCTCGTCACCGTCGATGAGATCATGAACAACAACCCCGATTACGCCAAGACGGCGGTGGAGGGGATGCTGTATTACGGCGGCAAAGAGCCGCTCCGCAAACTTCCCGAATTCCGAGACAACAAAATCTTCGCCGAAAGATTGGCGACCAAAGACATCGTCGACAAATTCATGGTGGAGGAGCCCTCCGAGGCTTTCTTCTACGATGGCAACGAGGATTCCTCGCTGCTGAAAGAAGCCATCGAAGGCTACGAAGCCAAGATCGGCCTCAATCTCGGCGTGGGCGATCTCAATCATTACGTCGACGTCATGAGGATGATCCGAGACGCCAATCTGAAGAACGTCAATTTCTTCGCGGCCGATCCTTCGGCCCTCGAAGCGTCGATTTCGCGGCCCCAGGAACTCGTCGTCTGCGCGCCGGCTTCCTCGAACTTCGATCTCATCCGCGAATACCCGGATTATCTTTTGCACTTCAAGAAGGAAGCCATGGATGCCCTCTTCGCCAAAGAGAAAGCCACGTTGGAGGGCACCTCCAAATTCGTGGCCGAACATGGCACCCTCATCTACATGATTTACACGATCTCGAAAAAGGAAGGCCATCAGACCATCGCCGATTTCGTCTTGGCCCATCCGGAATTCAAGATCGTCCGCGAAGCTCAGCTCTTCCCCTTCGAAGAGCTGGACACCGCCCTTTATTATTGCGTGATGAGAAAAGACACCGCCCTCGCCAAAGCCAATCCTCCGCTCACGGCCCTCGCGGCGAGCGCCCCAAGCGTTTCCGCTTCGGCCTCCGCTGCGGCGGAAGCGGCGGAAGAACCGGCGGCGAAAGCCGTCCTTGCCGAACCGACCCCAGCCCTGGTGGCCGAGCCGGCGAAAATCACGAGGGAAGAACCCGTGAAAGCCGCCCCGGCGGAAACCCCGAAAATCGTGATTGTGAAAGCCGTCAAAGCCGTGGTGGCCGAGCCGGCGAAGGCCCCTTTGGAAGCCATCGAAAAACCCGTTCTTGCCGAACCTAAAGAGAAAACCTTGGCCATCAAGGAAAAACCCGCTCCCGCCGAAATAAAACCCCTTAAAATCAAAGAAGAGCCCAAACCCAAGGCCAAAGCCGTCGTAGCGAAGCTCATCGTGGAGGAACCCACCGAAGCCGAACACGTCGAGCAACCCATCGAAGCGACTCTCATCGCTGAGGAACTCGCGGAAGCGAAACCCGCTTTGAAGCCCCTCCTCGAAGAAGAAGCCAAACCCGCAGGGGAAAAGCCCATCGAAGACCAGTTGGTCCTAGCGAAGCCCGCCGCGGAGATACCCGCTTTGAAGCCTCTTTCGAAAGCCGAAGCCAAGCCGGCTATTTCGGCCGCGCTGCCAAAGGAAAGTCCGTCGATCACGGCTAAGTAAAGACAAAAGATGGAGCAGAAGAACCTCTTCGGATATACGCTTCCTTCCCTCGAAGAGGAAATGGCGGCCAAGGGCGAGACCCGTTATCGGGCCCGTCAGCTTTTTGAGTGGATTTACGTCAAGAAGACCGTCGATTTCGACCTCATGACCGATATCTCAAAAACCTTCCGGGCCACCCTTAAAAGCGACTATTGCCTGACCCTGCCGACCATTTTCGCCCAACAGGATTCGAAAGACGGAACCGTCAAGCTCTTATTGGCCATGGCCGATGGGGCCAAAGTGGAAACCGTTTTGATGCGTTACGATTATGGCAACGTCATCTGCGTTTCTTCCGAAGTCGGCTGCTCCATGGGCTGCGCCTTCTGCGCTTCCGGCCTGCTTAAAAAAGAGCGGGATCTGACCGCGGCCGAAATGACGGGGGAAGTCCTCCTCATGAATCAGCTTTTGGCCAAAGAGGGGGAGAACGTCACCCACATCGTCGTCATGGGAACGGGCGAGCCTTTCGACAATTACGACCATGTTTTGGCTTTCATCCATATCATGAATGAGCAGCGAGGCCTCGCCATCGGAGCCCGCCATCTCACGGTGAGCACCTGCGGCCTCGTGCCGGGGATCCGGCGCTACGCCGGGGAAGGGATCGAGATCAATCTCGCGGTCTCCCTCCACGCCCCCACGGACGAAATCCGGAAAAAACTCATGCCGGTCGATGCCCGCTACCCGATCGCGGAAGTGATGGACGCGGTTCATTACTATCTCGACAAGGCCGGGCGCCGCGTCACTTTTGAGTACATTTTGATCAAAGGCGTCAACGATTCCTTGGCCTGCGCCGATGACCTTGCCGCGCTTTTGCGCGGGACGCTGTGCTACGTGAATCTCATCCCCCTCAATCCCGTCAAAGAAAAGCCGTTTGAGCGGAGCGAGGAAGCGGTGGTGAGGGCCTTTGGCGCCCGCCTTAACGAGAAAGGCATCAATTGCACGGTCCGGAAAGAATTCGGCGCCGACATCGACGCCGCCTGCGGGCAGCTCCGCGTCAACTATGTGAGGAAACCGCAATGAGACAGACCTATCATGGCACCTACGCTTATAAAACCGACATCGGCAAGGTGCGAACCGCCAACGAAGACCAAGCCATGGTTCTCATGAACGCCTATGGCGAGGTTTTCCTCATCGTCTGCGACGGGATGGGGGGCGCCAATAAAGGCGACTTGGCCTCCCAGCTCGCCATCGACTCGGTGACCGCCAGCTTCCGCCACAAGCGTAAGCATCTCGCCGGATATCTCAATCAGCTGTGGATCACCCGGGCCTGCAAAGAGGCCAACAAAGCCATCTACGACCAAGCCGAGAAGAATCCCGACTGCAAAGGCATGGGCACGACCCTCGTGTGCGCCCTAATTTCCGGCACCAAGATCATGACGGCCAACATCGGGGATTCCCGGGTCTATCGGATCACCCCGGCGACGATCGACCAATTGACGGAGGATCAGACCTACGTCCATTTCCTCGTCAAGACGGGCAAAATCACCCCGAATGAGGCTTTGACCCATCCGGACCGCCACGTCCTCATGAACGCCCTCGGGATCTATCCCTCGGTTTCTTTGACCATCGCCGAATACCCTTATGCCGGAGAGACGATCCTTCTGTGCAGCGATGGCCTCTATAACCAGGTGGAAGCCAAGCAAATCCGTTCCATCCTCCTTACCGATGAGCGCGCGGACCAAAAGGTCCAGTCCCTGATCTCGATCGCCAACGCCAATGGCGGCAGCGACAACATCGGCGTGAGTTATTGGGAGAGCATCGATCATGATTGACATCGGGGACAAAATCGATGAACGCTACCGCGTGACGAGCCGAATCGCCCACGGCGGCATGGCGGACGTTTACGAGGCCTATGACATCGTCGGGAAACGGTCCGTGGCTTTGAAGGTCATGCGCACCGACATGATGGGCGACGCCAAAAACGTCGACCGCTTCCGCCGCGAGTGCATCGCGACCGCTTCGCTCAACAATCCCAATATCGTCAAGGTTTTTGGGCAAGGCGTGGTGGATGGCCGCCCTTACATGGCCAACGAATACGTCGATGGGAGGACCCTCCGCGACAAACTGAACGTCGTTTCGGGCCATAACCTCCCGCCGCTGGAAGCCTGCGAGGTCATGCTCCAGCTCACGAGCGGCATCCAATATGTCCATGAGCACGGCATCATCCATCGGGACATCAAGCCCGACAATCTTTTCTATCTGCCCGACGGTTCCATCAAGATCGCCGATTTCGGCATCTCGACGGAACTCGGCGAAAAGCCCAAGGGCGACGCCGTCACCGGCACCGTTTACTATTGCGCCCCGGAGATCATCCTCGGCGGCGAAGCCGGCGTCCCGAGCGACATCTATTCGATGGGGATCGTTTTCTTTGAGATTCTGACCGGCACCGTTCCCTTCGATGGGGCCTCGCCGGAAGACGTGGCTTTGGCCCAGGTCAAGAAACACTTCCCGGAGCCGAGCAAGATTCTGCCCGCCATTCCCAAAACCTTGGACAAAATCGTGGTCAAGGCCTGCCGAAAGCGGCCCGAAGAGCGCTTCGTCAGTTCGCTCATCATGCACGACGCCATCGAGGACGCCATGAAAGATCAGAAGAATTTCGTCGAAAGGAAATCCTGGGCCGCCCGGCTCTTTGGCTTCAAGTGATGAAAGATCTGCGCAAATTGGCTTATCCCGCCGTCGCCCCGTCGCTGCTGGCGGCGGATCCCCGCCACATGAAAGCCGCGGTGGCAGAGGCGGTTTCTGCGAAAGTCCCCTATCTTCATATCGATGTCATGGATGGGCTTTTCGTCCCCGCGGTCAGCTTCGGGCTTGCTTTCGTCGAGGCGATCCATGCCACCCATCCGCTGATCAACGACACGCATCTCATGATCGCCCGGCCCTGGGAATATGCCGCCGCCTTCGCCAAGGCGGGTTCCGACCTCGTGACCTTTCATTGCGAAGCCTGCCCCGATCGCCATAAAATCGACCTCGCGATTTCCTCGATCAAAGAAGCCTCCTGCCGCGTGGGGATCGCCCTCAAGCCCCTCACGCCCACCCGCGTCCTTTTGCCCTATTTGGGCAAAGTCGACCTCGTGCTGGTCATGTCGGTGGAACCGGGCCAAGGCGGTCAGCCTTTCCTTGGGGAGAGCCTCGCCCGCTTAAGCGAGCTTCGGAAAATGATCGATGGCCTTCCCCTTGATCGTCGCCCCCTCCTCGAAGTCGATGGCGGCCTCAATGAATTGACGGGGCCCTCCTGCGTCCGCGCGGGGGCCGATGTCCTGGTGGCCGGCTCCTATCTTTTCGGCCATCCCGATTTCTCCGATCGGGTCAGGAGGCTCCTCGGATGAGCGGGGGGGCTTTGGCCGCCCTGATTCTGGGGCCCGCGCTCTTATTCGGCCTGATGCTGACCTATGGGCTTTTCGCCAAACTGAGCCAGAAAAAAGAATATGATTTCCTCTCCTATTTCCCTTATGAGCTCTATGAGGATTCGCAGGGCGTCTATCTGGGGACCCGCGTTTTCCAAGGGCTCTATCTCTTGGCCACGATCGGTCTGTCGGTGTATCTTCTGGTGTCTTTCAAAGCTTATGAGGGCTCGGCCCTTTCTTACTTGATCGGGATTGCCGTTTTCTCGTTTGCCCTCGGGGCGGTGGAGCTTCTCATCACCCTCGTGACGCCCCGCAATCCCAAGGACCATCTGCTGCTTTTCTACCTCTTCGGGGGCTTGCTTTCCGTCACCGTCGCGATGATGGGATCCTTTCTTTACGCTTTATCCAAAAACACTCCGGGGGAAGGCTCCGCGCTGCTCCTTTTCGCGATCGTTCTTTTCTGCCTTGCCCTGGGCGCTTTTCTGGTGCTTCTTAACCCGCGCCTCTCAAAATGGGACCGCCTGGAAGCCCAAGCCTTGCCCGATGGCACCGTGCGCTATGTGCGGCCGCGCCCCTTCGTCCTGGCGGCCAGCGAATGGCTCCTCATCGCGCTCCATCTTCTTGCCCTTCTCGTGGCTGCCTTCGGCTATTTCTTCGCGCCGGCCCCCGCCGCGCTTTAGGGCGGGGTGAAACGATTGCCGCTTCCGGCTTTTCCTGGTTTTGATTTTGGCCTGAAGGCGAAAAAAACCATCCGTTTGAACTATAATAAAAAAATGAAAACCGGGCAAGGGCTGGCAAAAAATGCGAAAACGCAGGGTCTCATCCGATGAATAAGCATCCGATCCAACCCGGCAAGCGGCCCGACCGGCTTCTTTCGTATTGGACGGCCCAGCCTTGGCTTTGCCTAACCATCACCCTGACCGGGATCGTCTATAACTTCGGGATGCTGGCTTTCCCCTATTTCGAGAGCCGGCTCATCGATACCGTCCAAGCGGGCGAGTCGGTCGCTCAGATCGAGTCTCTCTTGGCTTTGTTCCTTGGGGCCATCGCCCTGACGCAGGTGACTCGGATGCTCAAACGGTATACGGTCCGGCGCTTCGCCAATAACGCCATCGCCTCGATGCGGCTCAACGTCTACAACAACACGCTTCATCTCTCTCCCTCCGAACTCAAAGACACGAGCATGGGCGTCTTTCTCAACCGCGTCACCTCCGACGTGGCCGCCGCCGTGGAAGGCATGCGAAAACTCACGACCGAGATCTTCGATACCTGTTTCGTCTTCCTTTTCTACGTGGCTTATCTCCTGCTTTTCGATGGCCCCATGACCCTGCTCGCCCTTTTGCCGGTGGCCCTGGCGATTCTTGCGGCTTTTCTTTTGCGCAAAGCCATCTTCAAGGCTTCGGCCCAAGCCCGCCAAGCCAGCTCGCGGATCTCGGGGGCGACCTATGACCTCTTCGACAACGCTTTGACTTACCGGATTTACGGCCGGGACGCCGACAATCTTTCGCGCTACGACGCGACCCTTTCCGATTACGAAAAAAAGGCCATCCGATCCTCGGCTTTGGCCGATGCCATGATGCCGATTGCCAGCGTCATCGCTTTGATTGGGCTGTTGCCCATTATCCTTTTGGGCTCGCGGCACGTGATCGCCGGAGATCCCCTTTCCGTCACGATCCCGGGGCTATTGACGGGAGGGTGGACGGTGGGGGAGCTGACGGCTTACATCACGGTTTTCGTCATCATGGCCGCGAAGGCGGCCGAATCCGCCAAGCTTTTCGGCTCGATTGAGAACGGCCTCGCTTCCTGGAAGCGCATCAAGCCTTATATTTCCCCTTATGCGGATTACGCCGCGCCGAAAGCGGTGGAGGACCCGCAAGCTTCTCTTACCCTCCGCGATTTCGGGATTCGGATTCAGGGCCGCGGGCTTTTCGGCGGCGTGGCCCTGACGGCCAAGAAAAACCAAATCCTTGGGGTGACGGGCCCGATCGCCTCCGGCAAAACGGCCTTGGGCAAAGCCTTCCTCCAAGGCTTGCCCTACGAAGGCTCGATCCTGCTTTTCGGAAAGGAGCTGAGGGACTATGCCTCAAGCGAGATTGCGGGGACGGTCGCTTATATGGGTCATCGCAACGACCTTTTCACCGACACCATCGAAAATAACGTGGCCTTGGGCGATCGCCAGCCCGTCGCTCCGTATCTGGAAGCCGTCAGTTTCTCCGAGGATCTTTTGACCATGCCTTTGGGCGCGAAGACGCTGGTCGGGAATGAGGGGGTCAAACTCTCGGGCGGGCAGCAGGAGCGGATCGCTTTGGCCCGGACCCTATATCACAAAAAAGCCCTGGTCGTGCTGGACGATCCTTTCGCCTCGGTCGATCCCGCGACGGAAAAAGAGATCGTCGCCCGCCTGCGGAGCGAGCTTCAAGGTTCCCTCGTCCTTTTCATCTCCCATCGTCTCACCTCTTTTCCCGATCTTGATCTCATCGTGGTCCTCAACGGCGATGGCACGGTCAGCCTGGGGAGCCATGAGGAGCTCCTAGCGAACTGCCCCACCTATCGGAACCTTTATGAGCTGCAGCAAACCAGCGGGGGGGAAACCCATGAGTAAGCCCTTCAAGACCACCCGTTTCGTGGCCCATTTCCTCCAAAGGCGCCTGGGCTTGGCGCTTCTGTTGGCCTTTTTCGTCCTCGGGGCCGCCCTTTCCGGGCTTTTGCCGCCTTTTGCCCTCCGCTATCTCATTGATGGCTTCATCACCCCGGCCCTCGCTTCGGGGGCGAGCCCCGATGCGGGGGCTCTCACCCTCATCGCCCTGGCCTACTTCGGCTCCTATGCCCTCATCGGGGCGTTTCAGGTCGGCGAAAATTACTTGGTGGATTCCTTCGGCCAGAAGATGATCCGCTCCCTCCGTTTCGCGATGGTGGAGAAATCCCAGCGGATCCGAAGCGAGTTCTTCACCAGCCACGGCACCGGCGAGATGACGAGCCGCGTCACGGACGACGTCTACGCCATCGAGCTCTTGTTCGCCGATGGGCTCGTGCAGATGATCGTGAGTCTTTTCAGCATCCTCGGGATCCTCGTCTCCGTCTTCTTTTTCAGCTGGGCCCTGGGGCTCATTTTGGCGGCTTTGATCCCCGTGATTTTTCTCGTGACCCAGCTTTTCCGCAAAGGGATGCTGAAGAGTCAGGTCGCGAACCGGAAAATCATCAATAAGGAAAGCAACGATCTCGCGGAGACGATCGATGGCGCCCTGACGATCAAGAACCTGGGGAAAGAAGGCTACCGCGAGAAACAATTCGTGGGGCTGTTGCAAGAAGGCTATGCCGTCTTAGACAAGACGGCGTGGTTCGACAGCGTCTATTCCCCGATCCTCGAGATTCTGAAAGCCGCGGCCATCTCCGCGGTCTCCTTCCTCGTGGTCTATTCCCTCGCTGGCGGGGGCCTCGTCCTCGGGCTCACGGTCGGGACTTTCGCGGCCGCGCTTTCCCTCATCTCGAATGTTTTCTCCCCGATCGAGGACATCGGCCAGGAGCTCCAGGACATGCAGGAAGGCGTCTCGGGGATCCAGCGCGTCGTCGCCTTCATGAACGAGCCGGAGATCTCGCCGAAAGACGGCGCGCTTTCGGCCGCCGCGATCTTGGCGGGAAAAGCCCCGGACCTCATCTTGTTTTCCGGGGTCTCGTTCCATTACGGCGACGGCGAGGAGCTGGTTTTCAACCAGGTCAGCCTGGCGATCCATCCCCTCGACCGAATCTCGGTCGTCGGGAGGACCGGAGCCGGCAAGACCACGATGTTCCGGCTTATCCTGGGCTTATTGGAGCCGACCGCCGGGACGATCGCCGTCAATGGGGTTGAGGCCTCCAAAATCCCCGATGGGGACAAAAGGGCAATCTTCGGCTACGTCGAGCAGGGCTTCCGCCCCGTCCCGGGCAGCGTGAAGGACCAGGTGACCTTGGGCGAGGCGGCGCTTGGCCTAGAGGCGGTCCGCGCGGCCATGCGGGATTCCTTTCTGGACGAGTATGTGATGAGCCACCTTCCCGGCGGTTACGACGCTCCTTTCGACGAAAAAGATTTCTCGCGGGGGCAGCTCCAGCTTTTGGGGCTGGCCCGGGCCATCGTCGCCAACCCCAAGATCCTGCTTTTGGATGAGATCTCCGCCAACCTCGATTCCGAGACGGAGAAGCAGGTGATCGAGGCCCTCGCCAAAGCCTCTTCCGAGCGGACCGTCATCTCCATCTCGCACCGGCTTTCCGATTGCCTCGGCTTCACCCGGGTCATCGACGTTGAGAGGGGCGAGGTTCAGGAAAAAGAGCTTTCGCCCTTCTGCGCCCGCTGAGGGTCTCTTGGGTGGATCTTTGAAACTCCCTTTCAAAAACCTTGATTCGAAGAACAAAAAAAGAAGCGGTGCGAGACCGCTTCTTTTCTTTTTTTCGTTTACTTGGCTTCGGCCGGTTTGGCTTCGGTTTTGGCTTCAGCTTTGGTTTCAGTTTTGGCTTCGGCGGGTGAGACGAGGGCTTTGACCTCAGCCTTTTCCTCGGCTTTCGGGGCGATGGGGGCTTTGGCGGCCTCCGCGGCCTTGGCTTTGACGGATTTGTTTAAGGTGCGATAAGCGCGGGCGCTCATCCTGACCTCGACCATCTTGCCGTTGATGTTGACCTTGTATTTCTGGAGATTGACGTTCCAAACGCGACGGGTCGCGCGAACGGAGTGGCTGCGGCTATTTCCGCTCATTGGGCCTTTTCCGGTAACGGGGCATACTCTTGACATGATTTTCACCTCTGAGGCGATACGAAAAATCGCGATTTAGAATATAGCACGAGGCATCCTAGTAAGCAATGTTTTTGCGATAATCTTGGCGTTTCCTTCCTCTCTGGGCGAAGCCTTTTCCCTTTCGCTTCGCCTTTCGCGCGCGGGAGGTGCTAAGATAAATGGCGAAGAGCCGACGTTTCGTTCAACAAAATAAAGAGGTAAAAGGCCTATGAGCACCAAATTAGTGGCCATGATCTTGGCGGGGGGCAAAGGAACCCGTCTGCAGGCTTTGACGAAGAAAGTCGCCAAGCCCGCGGTCAGCTACGGCGGCAAATACCGCATCATCGATTTCCCCTTGTCCAATTGCGCGAACTCCGGCATCACCTGCGTCGGCGTTTTGACCCAATACGAATCGAGCGAGCTCAACACCTACGTCGGCAACGGCGAGAAGTGGGGCCTCAACGGCGTCCGCTCGCTGACCGCCATCCTCACGCCCAAGCAGACCGACGAAGGCAGCAACTGGTATTTAGGGACCGCCGACGCCATCTATCAGAACATCGATTGGCTCGATGGCCTGGACGCCGAATACGTCCTCATCCTTTCGGGCGACCATGTCTATTCCTGCACCTATAACGCGATGCTCAAAAAGCATATCGAGAGCCAAGCCGATTGCACGATCTCGGTCTACCCCGTGGCCTGGGAGGAAGCCCCGCGCTTCGGGATCCTCATGACCGACAAGCAGGACAACATCACCGATTTCCAGGAAAAGCCCAAGAAGCCGATCTCCAATCTCGCCTCGATGGGCATCTACATCTTCACTTACAAGACCTTGCGGGACGAATTATTGGCCGACGCCGCCGATCCCAAGAGCGAGCATGATTTCGGCAAGAACATCATCCCCAAGATGCTGGCCGAGAAGAAAAAGATGGTGGCTTATACCTACCATGGCTATTGGAAAGACGTGGGGACGGTGGCTTCCCTCCACGAAGCCAATATGGATCTCCTCATTTCGGGCGACACTTCGATGAATCTGTATACCGTCCAAGGCGATAATCGCATCTATTCGGAGGACACCCACTCGGTGCCGCAATATATCGGCCCTAACGCCACGGTCCGGGATTCCCTCATCAACCAAGGGGCCACGGTCTTGGGTTCCGTCGATCACTGCGTCCTTTCGGGCGAGACCCTGATCGAAGAAGGGGCCAAATGCGTGAACGCCGTCATCATGAACGGCGCCGTCATCAAGGCGGGCGCCGACGTCGAGGGCTGCATCGTCGGCCCGGACACTTTGATCGAAGGCGGGGTCAAAATCGGCCCTGTAGACGGGGAGATCTCCCTGGTGGTCAACGGAAAGGCGGCCAAGTGAACTATGAAAGACGTCATCGCGCTTCTTGATTGCCATAATTCGCCGGAACTCGGGGAACTGACTTCCTCGCGGCCTTTGGCTTCCACGAGTTTTCTGGGCCGTTACGCTTTCTCCGATTTCGCCCTTTCCAATTTCTGCAACAGCGAAATCGAGACCGTCGGCATCCTCATCAAAGACCATCAGCGTTCGCTGCTCAAGCACATGGGCAACATGATGTCCTGGGTCAACAACACCAAGATCGGCCGCGAGACCGTCTTCTATAACGAGAAGGGGATGCTCAATCCGGCCTACAACAGCGACATCAACAACATCAAGGAGAACGATTGGGTCCTTTATGACTCCAACGCCTCCGTGATCGTCTTCGAATCCCCGGAAGTGGTGCTCGACATCGATCTTAGGCCCATCATCGAAGAGCATGTGGCCCGGCACGAGGACATGACCCTCGTTTATAAGAAAATCGACGACGCCAACGTCGAATTCGTGGGCCAACCCGTCTTCGACATCGGGGCGGATGGCTATGTCGCCGACATTCGGGTCAACGATGGCAAGAGCAAGACGGCCAACGTCTCCTTGGCCCTGTGGATCGTGAATCGCATGGTCTTGGCCGATATCATCGCCCGGCACGTCCGGGTCGATGCTTCCTTCGGCATGAAAGAGATGATCTCCTATCTGTTGAAGAACGGCCTATTGAAGCTCCACGCCCACGAATTCAAGGGCTACGCCCGGTGCTTCGATTCCCTCGAGCATTACGCGGAGTATTCCTTCGAGCTTCTCGATAGGAAGGTGGCCGCCACCCTCTTTAAGCCGGAATGGCCGGTCTACACCCTGACC
>Ga0224525_1000076_pt1 | contig 51701 bp, 50 predicted proteins | sample CFST100metaG_FD_179874 | JGI IMG/M metagenome (GOLD analysis project Ga0224525, IMG submission 179874) | Peat soil microbial communities from Stordalen Mire, Sweden - C.F.S.T100 | ecosystem: Environmental > Terrestrial > Soil > Wetlands > Peat | place: Sweden: Norrbotten County, Stordalen Mire...
TATTTTTGCTGTTGCGTTGCTGTTTTCGGGTATTGCCTCTTCAATAACTTCTGCAATGGCTGGTGGATCTATCGTATCAGGAATGTTTCTTGAGCCCTATAATATTAAAGACAGCCATACCAGGGCAGGCGTTCTTATCTCCCTTATAGGAGGCTTGATTATCATTTTCTTCATCGGTGATCCATTTAAGGGACTTATTCTTTCACAGGTATTTCTGAGCATTCAGCTACCATTTACAATAGCTATTCAAATTTATCTGACTTCATCGAAAAAAGTAATGGGAAAATATGCCAATAGCCGTTTTTTGATTGTTCTTTTGTGTATCATCGGAGGAGTGGTGGTTTTTCTTAACCTGAAATTGCTATTTGAAGTCATTTTCAGATAATCTTCATTTTTCTAATAAATATGGCAAAAAAAAAATATAATGTAGGGTTGGTTCTAAGCGGTGGCGGGGCACGGGGCTTTGCACATCTTGGCGTTTTGCAGGCGCTTAATGAGGCCGGAATATTTCCCGATATCATTTCAGGTACCAGCGCAGGCGCGCTGGCTGGCGTTCTTTATTGCGACGGCAATTCCCCGAAGGAGATATTTAAAATCATGAAGACAAACAGCCGTTTCGATTATATGCGGCCTACTCTGCCAAGAGACGGATTGTTGCAGATATCAGGTGTTACTAAACTACTTGAAACTAATCTCCGGGCAAAGAAATTCGAAGATCTTAAAATACCCCTGTTTGTCTCTGCCACGGATCTCAATCATGGCAAAGCTGTATATTTTTCAAAGGGAGATCTCATAACAACCATAATTGCATCTTCCAGCATCCCGGTTTTGTTCAAACCGGTGATAATTAACAAAATATGTTATGTTGATGGAGGCGTGCTCGACAATCTTCCAATAAAACCAATTGAAAATAAATGTCACAGAATAATCGGCTCCTTCGTAAACCCTGTTGGTTATGAGGCATCAATTTCCGGTCTTATTAAAATTGCGGTCAGGACTTTCATGCTCGACCAGACAAAAGAGGCAGACGGGAAAGCGGGGAGATTTGATCTTTTTATTGCACCTGACGAATTGAAAAATTATGGTATTCTCGAAACCGAAAAGGCCGACGACCTGTTTAAATTAGGCTATACGGTTACCTGCGAAAAGCTTAATAAAGCTGATTTAAGTTTATTCCGTATTGCCGGTTCCGGTAAATGAATAAAGCAGTGCAATCTCTTTTCCCCAGAGCGATTCCTCGGGCGTTTCAAGAATAAGGGGCATGTTGTCGAATCGGCTGTCATTCATAATAAATTTAAATGTCGCGTCTCCAAGGAATCCAGTTCCTATATTCTCATGACGGTCGACCCTGGTTCCGAAATCTTTCTTTGAGTCATTCAGGTGCATCCCCCTGAGATATTTAAAGCCTATGATTTCGTCGAATATTTTAAAGGTTTCCGTAAAGCCTGTTTTTGTTTTTACATCATATCCCGATGTATATGCATGGCAGGTGTCTATACAAACACCGACCCTCGATTTATCATTAACAAAATCTATAATGTGCCTTATCTGTTCGAATGTGAAACCAAGGTTGGTTCCCTGCCCTGCTGTATTTTCAATAACTGCTGTGACGCCTTTTGTTTTGTTAAGAATAAGGTTTATTGATTCTGCTATTCTCTCCAGACACTTTTCGACAGAAATGGCATTCAGGTGGCTGCCGGGGTGAAAATTAAGCCTGTCGAGGCCAAGTAGTTCGCATCTCTTCATCTCGTCGAGAAATGAATTCCTCGATTTTTCAAGGGGCTCTTTTTCGGGATGGCCAAGGTTGATCAGGTAACTGTCGTGCGGAAGTATCTGAAATGGCTTAAAATCAAATTTTTCACAGTTATCACGGAATTCGCTTATCGATTTTGCGGCAAGGGGAGCAGAAACCCATTGTCTCTGGTTTTTTGTGAAGAGGGCAAAAGCCCTGGCTTTTATTGCATTGGCATTTAAAGGGGCATTCTGAACTCCTCCCTCTGCGCTGACATGTGCTCCGATGTATTTCATAAAATATTAGATTAATATCAACGTTTAATTGTAAATTTACTTATAGAAACTGATATTCTGATATTTGAAAGATATTATTAATTTTGCATACTGCTTATCTTACTAAAAATCATACAAATGACAGCAACTGAAAACATTCCGGCGAATACTCCCGCTCCTAAAAAGGGTGCCCCGATTGGAATGATAGCCATATCAATCATTCTTGCCGGCGCTCTTATTTTCCTGATAGCCAGGTATTTTGATCAGAAAAACAAGATGCAGGAAATGGAAACGGCTCTGACCCAGGAAAAAGATTCTCTGGCTAAAGAATTAGGCCGGATGATAGTTGGTTTCGATACGCTTAAAACTGATAATGATAGTCTTAAGGCGGGACTTACACGTGAAAAGAACAAAATCGTTCAGCTTCTTTCTATCAATGCTTCAAACATTCAGCTTATAAAGAAATATAAGGGGGAAATCTCTACAATGAGAGAGATAATGAAGAGCTACATTGTTCAGATCGATTCGCTGAATACCCGAAATAAAATCCTTGCCACGGAAAACACCAGCATTAAGCAGCAGATAACCCAGGTTCAGAGTACCAATACCGAACTTACCAAAGTGAAGGAAGAGCTCAGCTCAAAAGTTGAAATCGCCTCTGTAATTCAGGCAAAGGACATTGTCGCGACTTCTCTTAATAAAAGACAGAAGCCCACAACAAAGATCAACCTTCTCGACAAGCTGAAAATCTGTTTCACATTGCGCGAAAACCCACTGGCAAAAGCAGGTCCGAAAAATGTCTATATGAGAGTACTCCGGCCCGATTCGCTTGTGATCGCCACAAGCCCGGATAACACGTTTGACTACAAGGGAAATAAGCTGGTATATTCAGCAAACCGCAACGCTGATTACATGAATCAGGATATTGAGATGTGCATTTTCCTAGATAACACCGGTGATTTTATTATCGGAAATTACAGTGTGGAGCTTTATCTCGAAGACAATATTATCGGAAGGACAACATTTATGCTGACAAAAAGATAGTCTGTCAGCTATTGTCTCCTGGCATCATAAATTCGGAAATAATATTATCAGATATCATAATACCCTGATTCGTAAGGATCAGGGTATTTTTTTCCTGCTTCATAAGGCCGTATTCGATAAACTTCCCTGCGGTATTAATAACATAATCATGCCCTTCCTTGTCAAAAGTTTTCTCTGTATATTCAAGGTCAATCCCCCACATGGTACGCAGGGAGGTCATCATGTACTCATTGAATCTTGTTTTCAGGTCCAATTCCTCTTTTTCAATCAGCTGTTTATCGCTACCGGCATGTCTGATGTATTTCTTCAGGTCGCGGGGGTTCCACTGTCTCGAATAGCGGTTATACGAATGTGCCGAAGGCCCCAGTCCCAGGTAAGGAACCTGTTTCCAGTAATTAGTATTATGGATCGAAAAGAATCCTGGTTTTCCAAAATTCGATATTTCATAATGCAAAAATCCGGCCGCTTCTGCTTTTTCGGTGAGAATATTGAACTGGGTTGTGCTCTCCTCTTCGTCTACCTCCTCAAGTTTACCTTTTTCCTTCATCTTTCCGAAGACCGTTCCCGGCTCAATGGTCAGGTGGTAGGCCGATAGATGGCTAATGCCAAAAGAGAAGCTTTTGTCAAGGTTTGCCGCCCAGTCGTCTGAAGTCATCCCCGGAATACCATATATGAGGTCAATAGTGACATTGGTGAAGCCAGCATTAAAAGCTTCATTTATTGCTACTTCTGCCTGGCGTGCAGTATGCCTCCTGTTCATCAGGTTCAAATCTTTGTCGCGCCACGACTGAACCCCAAGGCTGATCCTGTTTATCTCAAGGCTTTTAAGATCTTTAAGGTATTCTCCGGTTATATCATCGGGGTTTATTTCAATAGTTACTTCACAATCCTTTTCAATATTGAAACTGCTTCTCAGATGATCAAGCAGGGAACCGGCCTCAGATGCCAGCATAACAGACGGGGTTCCTCCGCCCAGGTAAATTGTTGAAATCGTTTCTTTTCCAAGATAATCCTTCCTGAAATCTGCCTCTTTATTAAGTGCATCAAGAAAGGGCTGTTTATCTTCCTTTGAAATTACATGGTAGAAATCACAGTAATGACACAGTTTCCTGCAATACGGAATATGAACATAAATTCCTGCCATTTTTTTTACAATATCTAAATGTATTAATAAAATACCATTCTAATGATTAAATTTGGCGCAAACATAAGCGATGCTTCGTAAGAATATTTTTTCAATATTGGTTGCTCTCGTAATTCTGTACCTGAGCCTCGCAAGTGCCGAAACATTCAATAAAATACCCGTGTTTCATTTCCGGGGTATGGACAAGGTTGTACATTTTGGAATGTACGCGGTATTCATGGGGGTCCTGCTTTATGAAAACAGAATAAGAATTAATACCGGTCGTCGCCTTGCTCTTGTTGCTTTGATCCCATTTATTTTTGGCGCAACACTTGAATTAATGCAGTCGTGGCTGACAACAACCCGTACTGGGAGCATTTATGATTTGCTTTTTAATTTATTCGGAATTTTGTTCTCGATTGGCATTTACCTGCTGGCGAAGAATTCCGGGAGAGAGAGAATCAAATAGTCACAGAGTTGTTTTCGTTGGCCTTTTTTGCCATATCGTAAATTGTACTGTTTTTAAAAAGATCTACTAATCCGGACCTCAGTGTTTCATATTCATCATGAAGCGGGCATGGCAATATGTTTTTATCTATATATGAACAGGTGCCGTCGTGAATTAAGCAATTCCTGAAGAAATCGCTGCCGTCAATTATTTCTATGATGTCAAGAAGGGTAACCTTCGCCGGATCCCGGAGCATTGAAAATCCGCCATGTGGGCCTTTTACAGAATGAAGAATCTTGTGCTTTGCAAGTTGCTGAAGTATTTTTGCCAGATATGGGGTCGGCAACGCCAGTGCTTCTGAAATTGTTTTTATCCCGGTTTTCCCGGAAGCCTTCTGCCGGCTTGCAATGTATATTACTGCCCTTATCCCGTACCTGCATGAATTTGAGAGCATACTAATATACTTTTAATGGAATTTTGTCAATTCTTCTTTTGTGCCGGCCTCCGTCAAATGGCGTCTCAAGGAATGTCCTTACAATCAGGTATAATTCCGATTCATTTATAAACCGGCCGGGAATGGCACAAATGTTTGCATCGTTGTGAGCTCTGGCAAGTTTGCTGATCTCTTCATTCCAGCATAAGGCACTCCTGATCCCCGGGTGTTTGTTTGCTGTCATGTTAATGCCGTTTCCGGTGCCGCATATAGATATACCAATATCGTAATCGCCTTCCGAAACAGAATTTGCCATAGGATGGCCATAATCAGGATAATCGACCGGTTCCTCGGATGAACAGCCAAAATCCCTGACTTCATATTTTTCTCTGATCAAGTAAGCCATAAGCTTCTCCTTGAGATAAAACCCCGCGTGATCAGCAACTACCGCTATCTTTTTCTTTTTCACCTTTTTCTGCTTATTAAAATGCCGCCTCAATTTAAAGAAAAAAATTCTTTTATCAGATTTTAAGTAATAATATGTCACAGGCTGGTCGTCCCCGGATTAATATCTGATCTTTGTCTCCGGTTCTTATTCCTGTGTTTAAACAATTCAAATTGCTTTTTGTTTTATATGACTATCGAGTATCAATAATAAGACGAATATTGTGCTTGAAAATCAATTATTTGCCCCAGTCCACCAGTTGGCGGAAATAATTGATTAATGATACTTATGTTGTTTTATATTCACATGTATGGCATGGTCCTTTTCACTCCATGTTGATAAGATGTAGATAACATGAGAAAAGGTCTTGATAATTTTCTTATAAAATAATGAAAACACGAACCTTTCGGTTTTTTCACATATTTACGCAGAATTACGCTTTAAATTAAACCCTTTAATTAACCAAAACTGAACAGTAAAAAATATACTTTTGTTTTGTTGCCTGTATTAATATCAGGTTAATAACAGTTGTTAATTCTTATTCTAATTTGCTGATTATCAAAAAAGGCATATTTTTTGTATTGTTGAAAAGTTGTTTGCTTTATGATAATTATGAAAAAAACAACATAAATCAATTTTAATTTTTAACACAATTAACAGTACATCATAATCATTATAAATATTAAATTAATATATCTATTATAATATAATAGATGTTAATAAAGTCAAGAAGCTGAATGAAAAATAAACCCGATTATATTTCAGAAATAAAAAGGATGAAGGAAGAAAAAAACGCAATCATCCTTGCTCACTATTATCAAACAGGAGATATTCAGGATATTGCCGATTTTGTTGGCGACTCTCTTGCCCTGTCTCAAAAAGCTGCTTCAAATGATGCAGATATAATTCTTTTTGCCGGGGTCCTCTTTATGGCTGAAACAGCAAAGATACTTGCTCCTGAAAAAAAAGTTCTACTTCCTGATTTGAACGCCGGCTGCTCTCTTGCCGATTCCTGCAAAGAAAAAGATTTCAAAAAATTTATTAAGGATAATCCTGGAAGAACAATAATTTCATATGTGAATACAACTGCAGAAATAAAGGCATTATCTGACATTGTCTGTACTTCTTCAAATGCAGTAAGTATAGTTAATTCTCTTCCGCCTGATGAAAAAATAATCTTTGCTCCAGACAGAAATCTTGGAAATTACGTTTTAAACCTTACAGGGCGTGATATGATTATATGGAATGGTACTTGTCATGTTCATGAAGAATTTTCTCTTGAGGCTATATTGAAATTGAAAGATCAGAATCGTGAATCTAAAATTATTGTGCATCCTGAATGTGAGCTACCGGTCAGAATGGTAGCTGATTATATTGGATCAACGGCCGCATTGCTTGAATTTACAAAAAAGGATAGTGGAAATTGTTATATTGTAGCGACGGAACCGGGGATAATTCACCAGATGAAAAAGGAAAATCCCGATAAAATTTATATTCCTGCTCCTCCACGGGATTCTACATGTGGCTGCAGTGAATGTAATTTTATGAAGCTGATTACAATTGAAAAAATATATAATTGTCTTAAAAGTGAAAAACCTGAAATTAAGCTTAGCAAAAAAATAATCATTGCTGCACAGAAACCTATTCGAAGAATGCTTGATATTTCCGGAAAAAAGGTCACTGAAAAATGAAGAAACTTTTTATAAATATCATTTTAACCTTCTGCGTATCAGGATTATTCGCACAAGGCACAGAAACCGATAAAGATGGCTTCCATCAATTCAAGTATCCCAATGGAGTCATTTCCAGCGAAGGAATAATAAAAGACGGAAAACCAGAGGGTTATTGGAAAAGTTATTATGTTACAGGAGTAAAGAAATCAGAGGGAAAAAGAACAAGCTTTCTTCTTGACAGCCTCTGGCTATTTTATGACCAGGCCGGAGATACCACTGAAAAAATAAGTTATCTGCTTGGGAAAAAAAATGGCTATTACCTGAAATATAAAAAAGAACCTCTGGTTGGACTGTATGTGTGGTCGAGAGAATTATTTGCCGGCGACAGGAAAGAAGGTACAGGCTTTATATATTTTCCTGACGGAAAAGTGCAACAGGCAATTTCTTATAATTCAGGTAAAAAAGAAGGTTTGTCAAAGGAATTCGATGAAAACGGGAATATCGTTGTGCTTCTGGAGTATAATAACGACTTCCTGATAAGCAGGGAAAAAATAAACAGAAGTGACAGCAAGGGGCTAAAGCAGGGATTGTGGATCGACTTCTTTCCAAACGGAACCAAAAAATGCGAAAAAACATATAAAGACGATCAGCTATATGGTTATTATAAAGAATATGACATGAGGGGAAACCTGGTGCTGACCATGCTTTATGAAAATGGAGCCATTGTAAAGTCAAGGGTCGAAGACGAACCCGATGTTGAGATTGTAAACAAATATGACGATAATAATAAACTGATATATAGCGGTCCATATCGCAGCAAGGTTCCGGTTGGAGTACATCGTGAATATGGCGCCAACGGAAAGGTTTCAAATTCATTTATTTATAACGATAACGGGTTGCTGCTGTCTGAAGGAATTGTGGATGAAGCAGGGAACCGAAACGGCAGATGGAAGGATCTTTATGCTGATAAGACAACAGAAGCGGAAGGAACCTATACAGATAACCGGAAAACAGGAATATGGAAATTCTATAACCCCTCCGGCAAAATGGAACAGACCGGGTCATTCAATAACGGAAGGCCCGACGGTTTGTGGAAATGGTATTATGATAACGGAGCAATACTGAGAGAAGAGGAATACTTTCAGGGGCAGCGCGATGGAACTTTTACAGAATATTCTGCAACGGGAGATGTTATAAGCCAGGGCCAGTATTCCGATGGGGAGAAAAATGGTGACTGGAAATCCAAAACAGGCAACTTGAGTGAAGAAGGAAAATATATCCTGGGGCTGAAGGATGGCATATGGAAATCGTACTATCCGACCGGCAAATTAAGATTTAAAGGTAGTTTTGTGCAGGGAAATCCCGACGGGCAGCATATGTGGTATTTTGAAGACGGCAAGCCAAAGGAGGAACAGTATTACCGCAATGGGCTCAGGCAGAAAACCTGGAAAAAATTTAATGAGGATGGGGTTGCTATAATGACAATCACTTACAAGGATGATGTCGAAATTATTATAAACGGCGTTAAAATAAATCTTCCTGAAAGCAGTACAAAACTTATTAAATAGTTACTTTGCTCCATGGAAGAGAACCTGGATATCAGGAATGAAGAAGTTTCTGCCGCGGATAAAGAACTTGAAAAACAACTCCGGCCGTTTACTTTTAGTGATTTTAAAGGGCAGCAACAGGTAATCGATAACCTTAAGGTTTTTGTCACTGCAGCAAAGCAAAGAAGTGAATCGCTCGACCATGTTCTGCTCCATGGACCTCCCGGGCTGGGAAAGACCACCCTGGCAGCAATAATCGCAAATGAACTTGGCGTAAACCTGAGAGTAACCTCCGGCCCCGTTCTTGATAAACCTGGTGACCTTGCAGGCCTCCTTACCAACCTTGAGGAGGGAGATGTACTTTTCATCGACGAGATTCATCGCCTCAGTCCTGTGGTAGAAGAGTATCTTTACTCAGCCATGGAAGATTACCAGATAGATATTATGATCGATAAGGGGCCGAGCGCAAGAAGTGTACAACTTACGCTTAATAAGTTTACTTTGATCGGAGCCACTACCCGGTCAGGCCTTCTTACCAGCCCTCTGAGAGCCAGATTCGGTATAAAATTTCACCTTGAATATTACGACCGTGATGTGCTTTCGGGAATTGTAAAGCGCTCCGCAGGCATACTCAATATTAAAATCGATGAAAAGGCAGCTGGCGAGATTGCAAATAGAAGCCGGGGAACACCAAGAGTTGCAAATCTGCTTCTGCGAAGGATTCGCGATTTTGCACAGGTAAAGGGGTCGGGAAAGATAGATCTTGAAATTACAAAATACGGGCTTACTGCACTCAATATCGATCAGTACGGACTTGATGAAATGGATAACAGGATCTTATCGGCAATCATTGATAAGTTCAACGGGGGACCGGTAGGAATTACTACCATTGCAACTGCAGTTGGAGAAGAGAGAGGAACAATCGAAGAGGTTTATGAGCCATTTCTGATTAAAGAGGGCTTCCTTAAAAGAACACCTCGTGGCCGCGAAGCCACAGAGCATGCATACAAACATCTCGGGAAACTTTTTGGGCGCGATTCAAACGGCACGCTCTTTTAACGCGGAAAATCAATTAAAAACATTGCTGATCTTCTCAAGGCCTTTTTTATTCAGGATCTTGATTTTCCTGCCGTTAAGCTCGATCAGCTTATCGGTCTTAAATTCAGATAACAGACGAATTACCGATTCAGTAGCTGTTCCGACAATATTTGCAAGCTCTTCGCGGGTAAGCGATATCCTGAGGTAATTCTGTTCATCGAGACTAAAATCATTCAGCAAAAGAAGCAATATCTCAGCAAGACGTTCCCTTACCGTTTTCTGTGCTATATCAGTTATAAATGAATTTGCCTCTCCTAGCTCATGGCAGGCAAGCTTTAGCAACTCAAGAGCGAATGAAGAATTACTTTTTACAAGCGAGATAAGAATTTCAGAAGGGATGAAGCAAACCTGGCAATCATCAATGACCTTCGCAGAAGTGCATGCTACTTCGTTGCTCAGGACGCTCCTGTAGGCTATAATTTCTCCTGGCTTGGCAAAGCGGATTATCTGTTCTTTTCCATCCAGGCCTGTCTTAAAAACCTTGATTATACCACTGTGAATGCAATAAAAACCGCTTATCCTGCTGCCTTCGGTATATAGAATTTCACCCCGGCGGAACTGACGGAACTCTTTTTCAAAATTGAGCATGTCAGATTCTTCCCTGGTCAGAAACCTGAAAAGAGAGCCGTTTTCCAATGAGCATTGATCACAAAAAGGAACCGGAATATCGTGCTGCTTCATAACTTTTGATACTTATTGTACAACGAATAACAACTTGATGATGAAAATGTTCAGATTATTAAAAAGCACTCCTGAACTGATCCAGGAAGCGAACATCATTTTCAAAATATAAACGGAGGTCATTTACCTGGTACTTGAGCATGGCCGGTCTCTCAATACCCATTCCGAAAGCGAACCCTGTATATTTCCTGCTATCGATATTACAGGCCTCAAGAACTGCAGGATGAACCATCCCGCATCCCAGGACCTCAAGCCAGCCCGTATGTTTGCATACGTTGCAACCTTTGCCCCCGCAGATCGTACAGCTTACATCCATCTCGGCAGAGGGTTCCGTGAACGGGAAGTAGGAAGGCCTGAGCCGGATCTCTGTTTTTTTACCATACATCTCCCTGGCAAAAAACATCAAAGTCTGTTTAAGATCTGCAAAAGAGACGTTTTCATCAATATAGAGCCCTTCTACCTGATGAAAAATGCAATGTGCCCTTGCTGATATTGCCTCATTACGGAAGACCCTCCCCGGAGATATAGTCCTTATCGGAGGCTTCTGGTTCTGCATAACTCTCACCTGTACAGAAGAAGTATGTGTGCGAAGCAGAATATCATCAGGAGAAGAATCTTCTGTAGATAGCCGCGAAATGTAAAAGGTATCCTGCATATCACGGGCGGGATGTTCAGGAGCAAAATTGAGCTTGGTGAATACGTGATCATCGTCCTCAATCTCCGGCCCTTCTGAAACAGTAAACCCTATGCGCTCAAAAATATTTATAATCTCATTTCTCATTATTGAAATGGGATGGCGCGACCCAGTATTATAGGGAACAGAGGGGCGCGAAAGATCATTGATTAAAGATTTGTCGTCGGCAGGCTGCAACTGCAATTTCAGAAAATTGTACTTTTCTGCTGTAAGCTGTTTTAACAGGTTAAGTTTCTGGCCGATTTCCTTCTTCTCCGAAGGAGGAACGTTTTTGAAATCCTCAAACAGATCAGAAAGCAGACCCTTTTTACTCAGGAATTTAAGGCGGAAAGACTCAAGTTCTTCGTGGCTGTTAACTGACAAATCATTTATTTCAGCAAGCAGGGCATTTATTTTATCAAGCATCGGGAGAAAATAACAAATTAGTTTTTAATGATTTTAATTTTTAGGATCCTGACATCCTTTACTGGTTTATCTCCGGCATCGGTTTGAACGGCAGCTATTTTGTCGACAACATCGAGACCTTCTATTACTGCACCAAAAACAGTATATGTCTGATCAAGCCGCGGAACTCCTCCAATGCTTTTGTAAATGGTACGCTGATCCTCGGGAATCTTGTACCCAGGGTTGGAGGCAAAATAATTAAACATTTTTAAGGATACTTTTTCCTGGATATCTCCATCAGTCATGGAAATACCTGCTTTATGGATGCTGTCTCCGACCTCTTTCATAAGCAGGCCGAACATGGCCTGTTTAATATTACTGTTTATTTTTTGTTCTGCCAGGTTAAGTTCATCATCATTGAGCACAGTACCCTGGACAATATAAAACTGTGTGCCCGACGATCTCATCTCCGGGTTTATATCATTACCTTCCCTTGCAGCTGCCAAACCACCTTTCCGATGAAAATATTCCTTCCTGAATTCTGCGGGGATTGTATATGTATTCAGAGAATCAGCGGTTTTTGAAATTGGAACGGTCCTGGTTGCCGGATCACCGGCCTGGATCATAAATTTATTGATGACACGATGGAACGAAATTCCTTCAAAAAAACCTGAATTAACCAGTTTAAGAAAGTTATCGCGGTGTAGAGGAGTGTTATCATACAACTTGAGCTTAATGTCACCAAGGCTTGTTTTCATGAGAATAACACTATTTTCATTCCCGGCAGGAGTACCGCAGGAAAGTGTTATTAAGAAAAAAGAAAAGGTAAATATCCTTACAAATAATTTGTTCATGAATATTTTCTTTTAGTTAATAATGTTAAGCAAATCTGAATGCAAAGATATTTAACTTTGCCCGATCATAAAAAATGATTTTTAATTATTCTCGTTTTATTTGATTTGCGGCATTGGGGGAAGAAATAAACATGAAAAGAATTTACAATATTTTACTTGGACTGGCGATTGCAATCTATTTGTTTTCCGCATGTACGAGAAAGCTTAATCCTTCTCATTATACGGGAACAAAAGAAAATTCATATGATTCGTCAGCTGCAGAATATGTATATATTGAAGCGGTGAAGCAAAAATTGCTTGGCAATGCAGGAGATGCTATTAAATTGTTCGAGCAGTGTATAAAATCCGATCCGTCAAATGACGCTGCATATTTTCAGATCTCGCAGATACTCATTGGCACTGGCGATATTAATAATGGGAAAAAATACGGACTTAGGGCACATGAACTGAACCCCGATAATTTCTGGTATACAATTATGCTAGCTGGAACTTACTACCAGGAGAAAAACCTTGACAGTGCAATTATCTTCTATGAGAAAGCAGTTAAAGGATTTCCTGAAAAGGAAGATTTACAAATAAACCTTGGAAATTTGTATGCAGAAAACAACAAGCTTGAAAAGGCATTGCAGGTATTCGAAAATCTGGACAAAAAATATGGAATTAACGAAACATCTACTCCATCAGGAGTAAAGGTATTAATGGCAGAAGGCAAGTTCCAGGAAGCAGAAGACAGGGTAAAGAAGCTTATAGAAAAATTCCCGGATGTAATTCTTTACAGCGGTCTTTTGGCTGAGATCTACAATAACAATAAGGAAAACGTGAAGGCTTACGAGGTCTATAAGGACCTTATAAGAAAAAGCCCGGACAATCCTGAAACGCAAATGTCACTTTGTAACTTTTTTTTAGATCAAAAAAACTATAATGAGCTGCTTCTGTTATTAAACAAGGTAATCCTAAATAATGATATTAAAAGAGAAGATAAAATAGGTTTATTTTCCAAAATTATCGAAAGCCCGGAACTAATAACAGCGAAGGGAAATGAACTGCAGTTGGCATGTATGATAATGGAAGCGGCTTATAAAGATGACGACATTGTTTTATTACTAAGACCTGAATTTTTAACAGCTGAAAAAAAGCTGAATGAAGCTGCTGCAAGACTTGAGGAGATAATCATTAGCAGGCCCGACAATTATTACGCGTGGGAGAAACTTCTGTTTGTTTATCTTGAAGAAAAAGACTATAAAAAGCTCCAGGAAAAAGGCGAATTATGTGCTACCAGGTTTAACAGATCATTCCCGGCTAAGTTACTTTACGCAACTGCTGCCGTTGAAAACAAGCAATACGATATTGCAATTGAGGAGTTAAGAAAAGCCAATATTCTGGCCGGGGATGATAAGGACATGCTGTTACAGGCTCTATCATTGCAGGCAGATGTATATTACAGGATGAAAGAGTATGATAAATCATTTAAAGCATTTGATGATGCACTTAAACAGAATCCAAATGATGTTACCTTGCTAAATAATTATGCTTATTACCTTGCAGAACAGAACACAAGGCTAAAAGATGCTGAAAAAATGGCCCGGAAAGTAATTGAAACTGAAAAAGAGAATACTACATTTCTTGATACTTATGGATGGGTTTTATACAAAAGAGGAAAGCTTAATGAAGCTGCAAGAGTTATGGAAAATGTAATTAAAATCGGGAAAGAAACAGACGCAGAATGGTACGAGCATTACGGATATATATTAAAAAAGAAAAACGATTGTTCCGGTGCTGTAACTAATTGGAACATTGCGATTAAAATCGATTCCTCGAAAACTAATTTGATTAAAGAAATACAAAAATGTCAGGGAGACCGCTGATATTTCTTTTTTTAATCCTATTTACTAATTGTTCTGCTTTAAAAACAGGCAAAACAATTACTGAACAGATCAACAACCCCTGTTTTGAGCTCGCAAATGTTAAAAATCAGAATTTGTCTGCTAATGATTTTAATATAAAGAAGGCTGAGATAGAGATTAATATTGACAATGAGAAACAAAAGCTTCTGGCTTCAGTTAAGTATAAAACACCGGGAAGGTGGCTTATCTGTCTAAAAAGCACTACTGGTATTGAGGTTGCCAGAGCATTTATAACGGTCGACACTTTATTGATAAATGACAGGCTGCATAAAAAGCTGTATTATGGGAGTATAAGATCAATCGAAAAGAAATACGGAATACCTTTTATTACACTACCTGTCCTTTTTGGCGATTTTATTGCAGGGAATGTTTCCGTAAGGGATTCTGCTAAATGTATTGATGGAAGAGATATGAAGACTTTTAAATTTGGAGAAAGTGAAATAGAATATTTATTAAGCTGCAAGGATAATAAAATTATTAGTTCAAAGATAAGAAGACCTGGGGGTAATGAAATCCAGGTATCATATTCGAAAATGAAATTAGTTAATAAATACAAATATCCGGCAAGACTAATAATAAGAGATCCTTCAGAAAAATGCATTTTAGAAATAAAGATCAGAAATATAGAATTTAAGAATATTGAAAAAGTTGATTTTATTCCTGGGAAAGGATATAATTATATATTACTGAAGTGAAGCTGAAATTACTATTTACTATTATTTTGTTATGTTGTTATGCCATCGCTATAGGCCAGACAAGGGGCGAATTGGAAGAACAAAGAAAGAAAACACTGGAGGAAATTACATATGTTGACGGCCTTTTAAAGAATACTGAAAAGCAAAAAAGTGAAAGCATAAACTCGCTTAAAATTCTAGGGCAAAAAGTAAACCTGAGAGAATCGGTTATTTCAGGAATGGGACAGGAAATAGACTTGCTAAATGAACGAATTGATATTAACAGACAGGCTATAGATATGATGGAGAGTGATTTAAAAATATTAAAGGAAGATTACTCCAGAGCAATCATTAATTCTTATAAATCAAAAAAGATAAATCCGGACATAGTTTACATTTTATCTGCCAGAGACTTTAATCAGGGATATAAACGACTTAAATATTTGCAGCAGGTATCTAAATTCAGGAGAAACGAGTCAGAAGTAATTTCTCAATTGAAGCTTGAAATAGTAAGTACAAAGGAAAAACTGGAGAATGATCTGGAAAGGATTTCTGATTTGAGACATAAAGAAGTTCAGCAGAAAGAAATTCTGGTGGGTGAGCAACAAAGAAAAACTAAAGTTGTTAAAAACCTTGGTAACAAGGAGAAACAACTAAAAAAAGAGCTGGAAGAGAAGAAGATTATTGCTGATCGGATTGAAAAGGCGATAGCGAAAATAATTGAAGAGGAAAGGAAAAAAAGCATAAAAAATGAGCTTACACCGGAACAAAAACTTATTGGTGAAGATTTTTCAGTGAATAAGGGAAGATTGCCATGGCCGGTAGAGAAAGGAATAATAACAAGTCATTTTGGAGTGCACAAGCATCCTGTATTAAAATATGTTACTGAAAACAACTTTGGGATTGAGATAACAAGCTCTGGAATGAATTTAGCAAGAAGTATATTTAAAGGCGAAGTAACAGCTATAACTGCCATTTCTGGTGCAAATATGACAGTAATAATAAGACACGGAATTTATTATTCAGTATACACAAATCTGGTAAATGTGAAAGTAAGAAAAGGAGAGGAAGTTAATACGAAGCAGATTATTGGAGAAGTTTATCAGGATCCTTCTGCAAGCAATAATTCAACAATAAAATTCATGATTTTTGAAAAACAATATCTGGATCCTGAATTATGGATAGCAAAAAACTGATATGAACTGAAACAAATTTTAATTTATTAAGTATAAAGAATCTTATTTGAAGCAATGCTCAAACAGCTTACAATAGAATCTGATATAACCAATCTCAATATGGTTGAAAATGCAATTGATTCGTTGACAAATGAGATTGGTATAAGTCAGGATAATTATGGAAAAATACTGGTTGCTGTACTGGAAGCTGTTAATAATGCAATAATACATGGGAATAAAGCAGATTCAAAAAAAACGGTTGAAATAGATTTTTGGGTGAAAAAGAAAGATTTGAATATTTCTGTAACAGACAAAGGAAAAGGATTTAAACCGGCCGAAGTACCGGATCCTACCAAACCGGAAAATATTGAAGCAATAAATGGAAGGGGGATATTTCTGATGTCTAAGCTTGCAGATGCAATAGAATTTAATAAAAGAGGAAACAGCGTTACAATGATATTTAAAAATATAACACCTTGAAAACAAGGATATTTTATGATGGTATAAAGTACAGGTTAAAGAATAGCAGGAAGGTACTGAAATTAATTGAAAAGGTTATCGGGGAATACAGAAAGCCCAGAGGTAGCCTTTCTTTTATTTTAGTAAGCGATGAAGAATTGATAAAAATCAACAGGGAATTTTTGCAACATAACTATTTTACTGATGTTATTGCTTTTGATTATGGTAAAAGTGATTTACTCGATGGTGAAATTTATTTAAGTCTGGATACGATTAAATTAAATGCCTTTAACTATAATGTTAGTTTAAGAAATGAGTTAATAAGAGTAATGATTCATGGGACACTTCATCTTTGCGGATTCAAAGATTCAACTAAAAGTGAAAAAGGAAGAATGACAAGGCTTGAGAACAAATGGATTTTAAAATTAAAGTTGAATTAAATGGATTTCAGATATGAAGTAATAGTAGTTGGGGGAGGTCATGCCGGATGTGAAGCAGCTCATGCTGCTGCGAAGATGGGAGCAAGAACCTTGCTTGTGACAATGGACATGACAAAGCTGGCACAAATGTCGTGCAATCCTGCAATGGGTGGAATCGCAAAAGGACAGATTGTAAGAGAAATTGATGCATTAGGTGGATTGAGCGGGATCATTACCGATCGAAGCATGATACAATTCAGAATGCTTAATAAGTCGAAAGGTCCTGCAATGTGGAGCCCAAGGGCTCAATGCGACAGGCAAAAATTTACGAGCGAGTGGAGAAAAGAACTGGAACAAACAAAAAACTTGCATATATGGCAGGAACAAGCGAAAAAGATAATTATTGATAATAATAGGGCAATAGGAATTGAAACATCTTTTGGTAATAAGTTTTATGGAGATGCTGTCATTTTAACAAATGGAACTTTTCTTAATGGATTGATGCATGTGGGGCTTACAATGGTAAATGGAGGAAGGTCAGGAGAATCTGCGTCAATAGGTTTAAGCGAACAAATAAGAAATATGGGATTTCAGGTTGAAAGAATGAAAACCGGAACAAGCGCAAGAATTGACGGAAGGACAATTGACTTTAATTTGATGGTTGAACAGAAGGGAGATGGAGAAGGTAGATCATTTTCATATAAGAACAATATTTTGAAAATTCAAGACCAGATGAGCTGTTTTATTACTCATACTAACGAGGAGGTTCATAAAGAAATAAAAAAGGGAATGGAATTTAGTCCTTTATATACAGGAAGAATTAAAGGAATTGGACCAAGGTACTGCCCTAGCATAGAAACAAAAATTATAACATTTAAAGATAAAGAGTCTCACCAGCTGTTTATTGAACCAGAAGGACGGGATACTATTGAATATTACGTAAACGGGTTTTCAAGCAGCCTTCCTCTGGAAACACAGATAAATGCATTAAGAAAAGTAAAGGGACTTGAAAATGTCGAGATATTCAGACCTGGATACGCAATAGAGTATGACTTTTTTCAGCCTACCCAGCTTAAAAACAGCCTTGAAACAAAAATGATTAAAAACCTTTATTTCGCAGGACAGATTAATGGAACCACTGGATACGAAGAAGCTGCCGCCCAAGGTTTAATAGCAGGCATTAATGCAACATTAAAAATAAGAGGAAGAAATAAATTTGTGCAAGGTCGGGACGAATCTTATATTGGAGTTTTGATTGACGACCTGGTAACAAAGGGTGTTGATGAACCTTACAGGATGTTTACATCCAGAGCGGAGTACAGGATTTTACTTAGGCAAGATAATGCTGATGAAAGATTGACCAGAAAGGGATTCAATTTGGGATTAGCAGAAAAGGAAAGGATAGAGATTCTGGACGAAAAAGAAAAAATGGTAAATGAAATAATGACATTCCTTAGAAAGGAGACAGTAGTACCTGAAAAGATTAATAATTGGTTAAGAAAGAAAAAAACATCTGAAATTAAGCAGAAAACAAAAGCCGTTAACATTGCTGCCAGACCACAGATTGAATTAAAAGAACTTATGGAAAATATAAAAGGATATAAGAAGTTGTCAGCTGTGAATTCTGAAAGGTTCAACGAGATTGCAGAATCTGCAGAGATCAGGATTAAGTATAAAGGATATATTTTAAGAGAGAAACTTATGGCTGATAAAATAAGTAGATTGGAAAATTTAAAAATTCCTGAAGAGATTAATTATAGTGAACTAGTCTCAATTTCAACAGAGGGAAGACAAAAACTAGAAAAAATTAAACCTGAGAATATAGGACAAGCTGGTAGAATAAGCGGCGTCTCTCCTTCCGATTTAGGAATTTTGCTTATGTATTTGGGCAGATAAACTGTTCCACGTGGAACAAATTTATTTAAAACATATTTTATTTTTATGAAACTGAAAGGTTTGCTTATTGATATACATAAGAGAAAAATATTTCCCGCGATAATTACTATAAAAAACGGAAAGATCGGGAATATTGAATTGAATAAAGGAAATGAAGGTAATTTTATTCTTCCTGGGCTTATTGATTCCCATATTCATATTGAAAGCTCTATGGTATCTCCTGGTTCTTTTGCGATGGAAGCTGTTTCACGTGGAACTATAGGTGTGGTTTCTGATCCACATGAGATAGCAAATGTACTGGGAACAGACGGAGTAAACATTATGATTGAAGATGGAGAAAAAGTTCCGTTAAAATTCTGGTTTGGTGCACCATCCTGCGTTCCCGCCACTAAATTTGAAACTTCAGGAGCAAAAATAAATAGCGCTGGAATAAAAGAACTTTTAAGTAGAAAAGAGATAAAATACCTATCCGAAATGATGAATTATCCGGGTGTTATTTTAGGGGATAATGAGGTAATGGAAAAAATTAAAATTTCAATCGATAAGGGAAAGCCGGTAGACGGACATGCACCAGGATTAACAGGTGAAGATCTGAAAAGATATGTCGCTGCAGGGATATCAACAGACCATGAGTGTAGCACAATTGAAGAAGCAAGAGAAAAAATTAGTCTGGGTATGAAGATTCTGATAAGGGAAGGAAGCGCTGCAAGGAACCTTGACGCATTGAAGGAACTCTATAAGACAAACCCACAGGATTTAATGCTTTGCAGTGATGATCTTCATCCTGAAATGTTAATGAAAAGACATATAAACAAATTAATTTCAAAACTGGTTTCTGAAGGATACGACCTTTTTGATGTAGTTAGAAGCGCAACCATAAATCCGGTATTTCATTATGGGCTGGAGGCAGGACTGTTGAGGATTGGAGATCCTGCAGACTTCATTATTGTTGATGATCCGGGGAAAATGAATGTGCTGGAAACATGGATAGATGGGAAAAAAGTCTTTGAAAAAGGCAAGACAACTTTTAAAAATAAATTCGGCAAAAGTCAGAACAAATTTAATTGTTCTGAAATACAGGAAGAAAGCATTGCTATTAAGTTAACAGGGGGGAAAATAAGAATTATAGAGGCTTTTGACGGGGAACTATTGACAAAGGAGATAATCAGGGAATTGCCGGCAGAGAAAGGCATTGAATCAGATACGGAAACCGATATGCTTAAAATTGTTGTAAAAGACAGGTATAATGATGCTCCTCCGGCAGTCGGATTTATTAAGGGATTTGGACTGAAGAAAGGTGCATTTGCCAGCTCTGTGGCACATGATAGTCATAATATAATTTGCATAGGTACAAGAGATTCTGATATAGCCGCCGCGATAAATGAAGTAGTGAAAATGAAGGGTGGTCTTGCCGTTGTGAACGAAGGGAATATAGAAACACTAAAACTTCCCATCGCCGGGATCATGTCAGATAGACCAGTCAGTGAAGTTGCTGATAAATATGCGTCACTTTCCTCTCTTGTAAAATCACTCGGATGTAGAATGTCAGCTCCGTTCATGACTCTCTCATTTATGGCATTGCTGGTAATACCGGAGCTAAAGCTCAGCGACAAAGGACTCTTCGACGGTCGTAAATTCGAACTCGTGCCATTGTTCGTTGATTAAACGGAATTCACAGATCTATGTCGGTCGAACATAAAAAAATATTACCCTTAATTCCCGATAAGCCCGGTGTTTACCAGTTTGTAGACTCTTCGGAGATTATTATTTATGTGGGGAAAGCAAAAAACCTCAGGAAGCGGGTTTCTTCATACTTCAATAAAAACCAATCGGGTAAAACAACGGTAATGCTGAAGAAGGCAGCCAACATCAGACATATTGTTGTGGACAATGAATCAGATGCACTTTTACTTGAGAACAACCTTATTAAGAAACTACAGCCCAGGTATAACATACTTTTAAAAGATGATAAAACCTACCCATGGATATGCATAAAAAACGAGCATTTCCCCCGGGTTTTCAGCACGAGAAATACTATAAAAGACGGCTCTTTATACTTTGGTCCATATACATCTGGCCTGATGGTTAAGACCCTTGTTGATCTGGTGCGGCAGCTTTATAAGCCAAGAACCTGCTTTCTTAACCTTACAAAGGAAAACATATCAGCCGGAAAATTCAGGCCTTGCCTTGAATACCATATTGGCAACTGCCTGGCCCCATGTGTCGGTTTTCAGACAGAAGAGGAGTACAATGAAAATATCCAACAGCTTAAAAATATTCTGAAAGGAAATATTTCAACGGTATATGAACACCTGAAACAGGTAATGATAAAATATTCTGTAGGGCTTCAGTTCGAAAAAGCGCAATTGATCAAAGAAAAGATCGACTTGATTTCAAAATACAGGAGCAAGTCTTCCATTGTAAGCTCGACTATAAAAAATGTTGACGTATTTGCTATTAGCCAGGACATCGACAACTCATACATTAACTATCTGAAAGTGGTTAACGGTGCTGTTATTCAGGCTTTTACACTTGATATTAAAAGCCGCGTAGATGAGGACAAAGAGTCTCTGCTTGGTTTTGCAATAACAGAGATAAGACAAAGATTATCAAGCGATTCACCAGAAATAATTGTCCCGTTTAAACCCGATATTCTTCTTGAAAAAATCAAGTATACCGTTCCCGTAATTGGCGACAAGATAAAACTCCTTGAGCTGGCTTCCCGAAACGCCATCTATTATAAGCTTGAGCAGCGCAAGAAACATGAGGTCGCAAAACCAAAGGATCGCACAGGAAAAAACCTTGAACGGCTGAAATCAGATTTACATATGGCAGAAATGCCTGTTCACATTGAGTGTTTTGACAATTCGAACATAATGGGCACTAATCCGGTTGCGGCCTGCGTGGTTTTCCGGAACGCCAGGCCAAGCAAGAAGGATTACCGTCACTTCAACATAAAAACCGTTACGGGGCCGGATGATTATTCGTCTATGGAGGAAATTGTATTCAGACGGTATAAAAGAATGATTGAGGAAAATCAGAAGCTTCCGCAGCTGGTGATAATCGATGGGGGCAAAGGACAGCTTTCCTCGGCAGTGAAAAGCCTTGATAAACTTGGTTTAAAGGATAATCTGACAATTATAGGCATTGCAAAAAAGCTTGAAGAGATTTATTTCCCTGGCGATTCAGTTCCTCTGTACCTGGATAAAAATTCAATAAGCCTTAAAATAATTCAGCAACTAAGGAATGAAGCCCACCGGTTCGGGATAAATTTTCACCGTGAAAAAAGATCATCAGGGATGATGAAGTCGGAACTGGATGAAATAAAAGGGATAGGTATAAAAACAAAAGAAATTTTATTGAAGGAAATCGGTTCTCCGGACAAAATCAGAAAATGCTCATTCATTGAACTCGAAAAGCTTATCGGAACTAAAAAAGCGGAGATACTTACCACATACCTCCATAAATAACGCTGGATTCCACGTGGAACAACAAGAATCCACAACTATCTTAAATATCTTAATTACAATAGAATAGCTTCGTTTACCTTTGGTTTTAACTCAATGAGAATCGAGTATTTTAAGCCGACCGGAACACCGGACATGAATAATTGATCAGAAAGAGCTGTTATTTCGAATTAGTGGAATGTTTATTCGAAAAATAAAAGTAAAAGATAAATCAATTTTGAAAAGAAGGGAAATATTAAAATCGCAATAAAGGGGAAAAAATTTCGAGTTTTTTCACTTTACGATCTTAATGGCTTAATAAAAAATCTAATGCTCTTTCAGACTCTTTAAAAATTCATCAGAAATATTTGTAGATCCTGAGGTAAAAAATCCTTTCATTCCTATTGACACGGCAACAATAGTATTTTCTTCATGGTCATCAATGAAGAGACATTCATTGGCGCTGAGTCCATACTTTTCAAGCAAAAGCCTGAAGATTTCCGGGTTTGGTTTTGAATAGCGGACCACAGCTGAAATAATTCCACCATCAAAATATTTAAAAAAAGAATAGCTTCTTTTTACTTCATCAAAGATATCAACCGGGAAGTTGGAAAGGTAATATAGCCTGTAACCATCTTTTTTAAGTCTGGGAATGAGTTTGACGTTCTCGTCAATGTCGGACATAATCTCAGTCCGTTTATTGAAAATAAGGGCTATTTCCTCCCTTCTGAGCGAAGATTTCTCTGCAATGCGATCAATAGCTTCCACGGTACTTATTTCACCGTTATCGAGAAGAAGCCATTCTATGCTTCCGAAGATATCCGAATGGATAATCTTCCTTTTAGCTTCAGGATAATTATTTTTTAAAAGGTATTCTTCCGGCCTGAAACTGATAAGAACATTCCCAAGGTCGAATACGATATTCCTGATCATATCAGGGATTCTTCATGCTGATGGGTTGTCCGGTTGCCTCAAGGACATTCCACCAAAGCTCACCTTCAACATCGATCTTCTTACGCTTGGCAACAGCCATCGGTATCGGGATAAGGGTAAATTCATAATTCCAGTAGCCGATTACAAAATCAGTCTTACCGGCAACTGCTGCATGAACTGCATTTTGTGCAAGCAGATTGCAGAATTTACTGTCGTTGGCATTAGCCGGTGCACTACGGATGATATAGCTTGGATCGATATACTTAATAGAATAGGGAAAGCCCTTTGAATCGAACTCTTCCTTTATCTTTTCCTTGAGATATATTCCGATATCCTTGTGTTTTACATTCCCGGAAGCGTCTTTCTGCAGGTCTTTTGATTCGATCAGATCCTGGCCGGCACCTTCTGCAACAACAATTACTGCATGATGCCTTTCTTCGAGCCGTTTCCGGAGTACCTTCAGGAATCCGCGGATCCCGTAAAGGTCGAAAGATATCTCGGGTACCAAAACGAAATTCACCTCCTGGATTGCAAGTGCAGCACTGGCAGCTATAAATCCCGAATCGCGCCCCATAAGCTTTACGAGAGCTATGCCGTTATATGCTCCCTGGGCTTCATTATGGGCATTCCTGATTATGTCGTTTGCAATTGAGAAAGCAGTTTCAAAGCCAAATGATTTCTGGATCAGATCAATATCGTTGTCAATAGTCTTGGGTATTCCTGCAACGCAAATTTTAAGTTTTCTTTTTATTATTTCCTCATGAATGGCATGAGCCCCCTTAAGGGTTCCGTCGCCTCCGATACAGAATAGAATATTGACGTTCAGTATCTCGAGAGTATCGACTATCTCTTTTACATCCTGTTCGCCTCGAGACATTCCCAGAAAAGAACCCCCCGCAAGATGAATATCGCTTACCATTGGCGCTGTAAGTTCAATTACGGAGTGATTAAATTTTGAAATGAACCCCTCATATCCGTATCTTATACCGAGGATCCTGCTTACACCATACCTGTAGAAAAGCTGATTTACAAGACCCCGGATAACATTATTGAGCCCTGGGCACAGTCCGCCGCAGGTAACGATAGCCACCTTTGTCTTGGCTGGTTCAAAGTAAATGGTCTCCTTTGGTCCGGCTTTTTCAAATGACACAGGCAGAACCCCGTTCTCCTGGTATTTTTGAAATGACTCAAGGGATACTTCGTAAAGGATCCTTTCATCATCCTTTACAAATTTATAAACAGGACTATCGGTCCTTTGGGTCTGTTTTAAGGGAGAAATCACATTACCCTTTCCAAGAGTGGTTATCAGGAAATCCTCATATTTCATTTCTCAAAAAATTGAATTAATAAACAGAAACCCGGAATGCAAAAGAGTTCCACAGAATTCAAAATTAGTTAATTTTTTGAATGTTTGATTTATGTGATTAACTGCAGAATTCAGATAATCTGTTTGATCCTTCCAACAAGTCCGCTCTCAAGCATCACTTTTATTCCATGAGGATGAATGGGTGCGGTCGTAAGCACTTCCTTTACCTTGCCCCCGGTAAGCCTGCCAGTGCGTTTATGTTCCGTAAGTTCAACCATCACTGATATTCCTGGCATGATATCTGCCCTCCGAGTTCCGTCCATCGCTGAATATAATTTAAATGAAAATGGCTTCTGTCAAATAATCAAGGGTACAATAATAAAGAATTTCCCGCAAGAAGATTATGTGAAATTGTAAATAGTGAAGAATTGTTGAAAAAACTTTTACAGAGAAAAACGACAATAATTATCAACCCCTGGTTCCTTTTACTTTAAGTTTTATCCTGTAGAGTCCCTTGCTGGCAGTGATGTAGAGACTTTTAAAATCCTTATCGCCAAAGCAGACATTTGCCGTCCAGCTTTCCGGGACAGGAATGTTGCCGATCCTGGTTCCGGTTTTGTCAAAAACAGTAACGCCTATGCCGGAAAGGAAGAGATTCCCTTCAGAATCGATCGTCATTCCGTCAGATCCCATCTCGCAAAAGAGTTTTTTCCCTGTTAATGAACCGTCGGGATTTATTGAATATGACCAAGTTTTATTTCCACGGATATCTGCAATAAAAAGTGTTTTCCCATCAGGTGTGCCAACTATTCCATTCGGCTGAACAAGATCGTCGGCAACCCTAATAGCTGTTTTATGACCCGGCTCAAGATAATAGACACATTGTTTATCCTGTGGCATTTTATCATGATCCCACCAGGGACGTTGATAAAAAGGGTCAGTGAAATATATCCCACCGTCAGGCCGGATCCATAGATCGTTAGGGCCATTAAGAAGATTCCCGTTGTAATTGGTCACAACCACTTCAACACTCTTTGTGGGAGAGATCTTCCACAACTCATTCTTATTATCGGCACAGACCCAGAGGTTTCCTTTATTGTCAAAGGCCATGCCGTTGGCTCGTCCTGACGGTTGCATATATACCGAAAGGCCTGTTTTTGTGTTCCAGACCATTATCCTGTCATTCGGTTGATCGGTGAAATAAACATTGCCTTTTATATCGGCAGTCGGACCCTCAGTAAATAGGAACCCGGTAGCAAGTTTTTCAAGCGTTGCCCCTTGTTTGATAATATTTCTCATTCCATCATCCTGGGCTGAGATGAATCTCAAGTTTAACATTAGAATGAGTAAGAAAAAAAATAGATTTTTCATTAAAGTATCTTTAAAACTATTCAATTAACGGTTTCCCCGCCGCAGTTGCTCCTCCTCCAATGGCAACATTTGAAACAACCGGCCCTGGTTATTTTTCTTATTAGCAGAAATGACGATTATTATCTGATTAATTGTTCTCTTTCTCTTCCTTTTCCGGATCATTTAAGAACAATCACTTTCAGATTCGATGGGTGAGCAGCATCGTGATAGATCCTCATAGTTGCTTTCTGGAAATCACTTTCTGAACAGGTATAGATATCGACAAATTTCTGTGGGTTTCTGTCGACCAGCGGAAACCAGGAATTCTGAACCTGGATCATTATCCTGTGACCTTTTTTAAAGGTATGGGCTACATCAGGTATTGAATACTTCACTTCAGTTACTTTCCCTGGCCTGAAGGGCTCTGGTTTCTCAAAGCTGTTCCGGTACTTGCCCCTGAAAACCTCTCCCCGCACCAGCATCTGATAACCGCCAAGAGGAACTTTCACATTCTGATCCGGAGCAGCCCTGGTATCGGAAGGAAGAACATCGATAAGCTTGACAATAAAATCAGCATCGGTACCGGTGGTGGAAACAAAAAGATCGGCAGTCAGCGGACCCGTAAAAGTGATATCTTCAGTAAGCACCCCGGTCTGGTAAACCATAACATCAGGTCTGCGCGATGCAAATCTTTGGTCATCAGTCATGTAGGTTGTAGTTCTGCGGGTATGGATATCTTCGGTATATGGGACAGGATGCATCGGGTCGGATAAATATTCGTCATAACTTGTTTTAACAGGTGGCGCTGAAAAAGAAGCCATTTCTCCTGGCATAAGATATAAGTTCTTTTCAGTTACATTTTCAGGCGGCCATGTGTCGAATCTTCTCCATTCGTTTGAACCAGTGACAAATATTGTTGCTTCAGGAATATTAAGTTCTCCTTTGCCCATCAGGTAATAATCAAAAAAACTGACCTCTTCTTCGGCAAACTTCAAATTTGCATCAAGCCCCCAGTAAATGTTCCCCAGGTTTGTGGCCTTCCCGAACATCCACTGACCATGGGACCATGGACCCATTACAAGATAGTTCTTTGTTGAGGGAGGATTTTGCTTTTCAATTGACTGGTACGTATGAAGAGCGCCGTACATATCTTCTGCATCAAACCATCCGCCAACAGTCATTACTGCGGGCTTTACATTTTTCAGGTATTGCTGCGGGTCTCGCGATTTCCAAAACTCGTCATAGTTGGGATGCGTGAAGGTTTCTTTCCACCACCTGACACTATCACCGAAATATTTAGGCGATAGGTTTCTGATGGCTCCTGCGGAAAGGAAAAACTCATAATTATCCGGAGTCGGCCATATAAAACTAGGATTTCCGGTCCTTGTCAGCCCTCTGCGAGGCTTTCCGAACCAGAAATCGAACGGGAAACAGTCAAGAAGGAAGAAAGCTCCATTATGATGAACATCGTCTCCTATGAACCATGCGGTTACAGGTGCCTGCGGCGAGACTGCCTTGATAGCCGGATGAGCATTTATTATACCCATCGTAGAATAAAAGCCGGGATAAGAAATGCCAAAGAGGCCTACGTTGCCATTATTGTTTTTAACATTTTTAATGAGCCAGTCAACAGTATCCCAGGTGTCTGTAGTCTCATCAATGTCCTTATTGCTTTTCTTGTCCCGTACAACAGGACGGATATCCTCATATTCACCTTCGCTCATAAATTTTCCGCGGACATCCTGGAAAACCATAATATAGTTTTCCCTGGTAAACATGGAATAGACCATCAGATAACTGTTATATCTGTCAGGACCGCCGCCCTCTATGTTATAGGGAGTACGGGTCATAAGTATGGGATGTTTCACTGAATCGCTTTTGGGAGTATAGATTGAAGTAAAAAGCCTTATCCCGTCGCGCATAGTGATATAAACTTCTTGTTTGTCGTACTTATCCCTTATCGAAAATCCCGGTTGCGAAAACATTGCTGACGACAGCAATAACATTAAAACCAAAATAAATCCAAAAGACCTAAGAAGTCGTTTTCTCATTATAATTAAAGTTTAAATAAATTGTTTTATTAAATATACACTTCTGTTTTGATAATGAATCAAATATCAATCATTTAACCCAAGCCGGGATATCAGATTTCCTGGAGCAACCGGCTTGCCGTTTTTTGTTGCAACAGCGACAACGCTTGCTTTCACAATTGGTTTCTCGTCGGGGAGCCTGAATATATGCTGATCAAAAACAACCCTGATATTTCCTTCCCTTCGTAAATTAAGCCTGACAACAAATAGATCGCGACTCCTGAGCGGATATTTGTAATCTATCTCAATTCGCGTAATGATGACGTCAAGACCCTCTGCATGAAGCCCGGAGAAGCTTATTCCCCGGGAGATAAGAAATTCATGACGCGCATGTTCGAGGTAGTGCAGGTAGTTTGCATTATTCACAATTCCCTGGATATCGCATTCATAATCACGTACGGCGAATTCAATGGAAAACAGGTAGCTTTTTTCTGCAGGCATCTGTAATAAGGGCTATTTAGGGAATTTGCCGAAAATCTTCTTAAGCCTTCCATGAAATTTGTGAAAGCTATGTGGTTTATAATGCATCAGGATACACTGCCCGGCAATATAGTTGATATCTGTTCCCCTTAATTCATCCAGCGCCTCCTGGGAATCAGAGTTCTGCTGTATCCATATCTGTTTGTACCCGGCTTCTTTTGCTTCCTTTACAACAGTGGCAGTCACGGCTTTGGGTGTTATTATTATCAGGCCCCTGACACCGGGAGGTAATGATTTCAGGTCGTGATATACTTTAGAGCCATGTATTTCCTCTGCATACGGGTTTACCGGGATAATATTCATCCCTTTTTCTTTCAATTCCCGGAACGCGGTAAAGCCAAACTTTTTCTTATTTCTTGAAACGCCAATCATTGCTATCGGTTCCGAAGCGATGAATTCCTCAATTTGCTTGAGTACAACCATTTTTAGAATTTATTATATTAATGATATTTGAAAGATACTCCCGGACAATTGCTTATGGTAAGTATAAAGACTTAAAAATACAATAAAAAAAATCAACTTACATTTTTTTTATATTACTTGCTGATAGGGTAATAAAACAAATCATTATGAAAAGTACGGAAAAGCGTCTGGGATATCTGTTTTCTCTCCGGTATTCAAATTATGTATTCATGCTTCTGTTCCTGCTCTATATGTTCGATTATATCGACAGAATGGTTGTTACGTCAATGTTTACCCATATTGAGCATGACTGGGGAATAACGCATACCCAAAGTGGACTTCTGGTCTCAGCGGTTTACTGGGCAATTGTCATTTTATCTTTTCCTGTTTCCCTTCTTGTTGACAGGTGGAGCAGGGCTAAAACAATAGGAGTAATGGCAGTCATGTGGAGCCTTGCTACAGCTCTTTGTGCGCTGACAGGTAATTTTGTACAGCTCTTATTGGCGCGTATGTTAATTGGAATTGGTGAAGCTGGATATGCTCCTGGCGGGACCGCCATGATTTCAGGATTATATCCTGTTGACAGAAGGGCAAGAATGATGGGAATATGGAATGCCTCAATTCCCCTGGGGAGTGCAATCGGGGTCCTCCTTGGAGGAATCATTGCTGCTAAATTAGGCTGGAAACACGCTTTCGGACTTGTTGCGTTACCGGGACTTATAGTTGCAGTGCTCTTCTATTTTGTAAAAGATTATAAGACTGTCGACCTCTCATTTTATGATAAGGATAGCAATAAAATCAAGATGGAGAGGAAAGATATGGTTAAAGAGTTTTTAACCAAACCGTCGGTTATTTTCACTTACCTAGGAATGGCTGCTGTAGTATTTGTGACTACAGCGATGCTGACCTGGTTGCCAACCTATTTTGAAAAAGTAAGAGACGTAAGTGCTGAGACAGCAGGTAAAATGGCAAGCTCTATTATGGTTCTTGCCCTGATTGGCGCACCAGCGGGAGGATTTCTTACCGATTTCTGGCGAAAAACCAGGCCAAATGCAAGAATGCTCTTCCCTGCGATCACCACATCTATCTCTGCTGTTATTCTGTTTATTGCGCTTGTTGTGTTCAAAGGAACAGTGCAATATATCACTTTACTGGTTTTTGGGATCTTTATCATGGCATTCATTGCGGGAGCTTCTGCTGTCACACAGGATGTCATTCATCCCGGTTTGCGCGCATCATCATATGCAATTGCCGTTGTTGTTCAGAATCTTCTGGGCTCATCTATGGCCCCTGTTGTCCTGGGTAAAATATATGATCTTTCAAATATCCAGACCGCGCTCTCAATATTGCCTTTTGTTCTTTTAATCGGAGCGGCACTTTTCTTTTTAGGATCGAGATATTATGTCAAAGACATTGAAAAGGTCGCCAAGATTAAGCTTGAAGCACAAACAGCCTGAAAGAATAATTACTTATTTCGTGAAGTAGTGTAATTGACAAACTGCTGTAGCGATTCTTTAACATCCGAAGCAGGATATGAATCAAGAATAGCAAGGGCCTTATCACGATACTGATTCATTTTGATTTCAGCATACTCAAGGCCGCCTGTTGATGATACAAATTTTATAACTTCATTAATCTCTCCCCGGGTCTTCTTCCTGCTTTTCACAATGGAAAGTATCTTTCTTTTCTGAGGCATCGAAGCAAGCTCAAGTGAATGGATTAGAGGAAGCGTTATCTTTCTTTCCTTTATATCGTTGCCGACGGTTTTGCCAGTAAGTCCGTTTGATTCATAATCGAGGATATCGTCCCTTATCTGGAAAGCAATTCCGATATTCTCCCCAAAATCCTTCATAAGCTGAATTGTATCGGGATCTTCTGTCACCGAACGGGCTCCTGTAGCTGTACATGCAGCGATCAGGGCCGCAGTTTTGCTTATGATGATCTTATAATAATCCTCCTCCTTAATATTCAGCTTCCTGGCTTTCTGAATCTGCAGGAGCTCTCCCTCTGCCATAGATTGAACTGATTCGGAGACGATCTCCAGCATATCGTATCGCGATTTCTCAACGCTGATCAGAAGTCCTGCGGAAAGCATATAATCGCCTGCAAGAACGGCGATTTTTGAATTCCAAAGTGCATTGACCGACAGTGCTCCGCGCCGCTCATGAGCATCATCAACTATATCGTCGTGTACAAGCGATGCAGTATGAAGCAGTTCAATCAAAGTAGCTGCCACATATGTTGGTTCAGATATTTTACCGTTAAGTTTTGCAGTAAGAAATACAAGGAGCGGTCTCATCTGCTTCCCTTTCCTTCTCAGAATATAGTTCAGAACAATTTTCAGAAGCGGCACATCGCTTTTCATGGTCCTGTTGAAATAGGATTCAAATTCATCCATCTCCTTTAAAACAGGCTTTCTGATTTCGTCAAGAAGTGACATCCGGATATATTTCATTCAAATATAGCAAATTCAGAGCAACACATTAAATATCATGTCAATTTGTTCTATCCGGTCAAAAGAGAATTATCCGCGATTTTATCAGCTATTGCTGTAAGAATTATTGAAGATTCCTGAACATTTTTTTCTGGAAGATAAGTATGGCAAAGACCCCGCAGGTGATTGCTGAATCTGAAACATTGAAAACAGGCCTGAAAAAAATGAAAGATTCACCCGGTCTGAACGGCGACCACATCGGCCAGTGAGTATTAATTACCGGGAAATAAAACATATCAACCACTCTTCCCTGGAGGAATGAAGAATAACCACCGCCAGGAGGGAAAAGAATTGCAGGCTGATTGAAGCTTTCGCTGAAGATCATGCCATAGAATGCACTGTCAATCAGGTTACCTATGGCTCCTGCAAGAATGGCGCTTACAGCAAGAATAAGGCCGAGATTGGCTTTCTTCTTGTAAAGGGAAGTCAGAAACCAGCCGATGCCCGAAATAGCAATGATACGGAAGATGCTTAAAATAATTTTGCCTTTTTTCCCGCCCATTTCCATACCAAAGGCCATTCCGTTATTCTCGATAAAATGAAACATCCCGTACTTCCCGAAAAGGTGAATTTCGTCGCCCATCTGCATGTGAGTCTTGACCCATATTTTAAGTGCCTGATCAATAATCAGGATAAGGAGGATCAGAAACATTGATTTTTTTTCTGCCGACATTATTCTTCAGTTACAGGGGCGCAAAATAGCAAAAAAATCGATGGCTTTTAATTCAAATTGGATGAAAAGAAAACAGCAGGAAATTATTTTGTTTTTCCTGCTATAAGTTATATACGAAATACACTACGGTTTATTCAGAAGATTCTTCTGCTGTATTCCTGGCTGAACCATTGAATAACCGGAGCTTTGTGGAAACAGCCATTGTTAGGGCAAGAAGGAAAAAGAGTCCTATGTTTCCTGCCAGATATGCATAGTCGTTGAGAGTCAGCAGAATAAAAATAAATGAATAAAGGAAAACAAGCATTCCGGAAACAAGAATCACAGTTCTGAAGTTCCTGACTAGTTTCAGCAGGAAGAGTGTAATCAAAATGATTGTCGAACCTGCCGCTATAATATATGCCGGATTAAAGCCAACTTGTTCACTGAGGGCATTAAGCAACGAAAAGAAAAGAACAAGAGCAAATGAAACAAGAAGGTAATTAATTATCTGCAACGACTCCCCGGTTGCCATTTCAGCAAACAAGAGCGCCATGAAAGTAAGCGCAATGAAAAGAATCCCATATTTTGCACTTCTCAGTGATTTCTGATAATGATCCACAACCATCACAAAATCGACCCCGAATGAATCATTTGAAGGCTTGAATTCATCTTCTTTCCATACCTGCGGGAAGTTGCGGTTAAGGTTTGTAATAAGCCAATCTGCTTTAAATCCGGAATCGTCAACTGTTCTGGTTGCCGGCAGGAAATTCCCAGTAAAACCCGGAGCGTTCCAGGTCGATTTCAGATTCACATGCGTGGTTTTTCCCACAGGCGAGAAACTTAATCCTTCCGATCCGGAGAGATTTATTTCCAGCTCAAACGGGATGGTTTTAACCCTATTGGTAAGCCCGACAGGGAATGAAATACCGGAAGCGAACACTTCCTTATCCAGCAATCCGGGAACAGCATTTATATCTAAAGTGCCGGTCTTCATAACGACACCACCCTTAAGGCCTCGATTATCACTAATCCCAAGAGTATAATATGCTTCATTCCATTGCACTTCACTGCTTTCTCCGGCGCTGATATCCGGTATAAAAAACTCGCCAGAAATGTGGAAATAAGAATTATAGATCACAGTCTGATAAATGCTTCTATGACGTTTTTCCGTTTTGACATCTCCAGAGACATTAAGTGTTTCCGGCATAATATGAATGATTGACATATGTGGCTCAGCATCGTTCTTCAAAGGGAATATCCTAACCGGGATGTTCAGCACCGGCCCGGAAAGATTTTGTCTTCCGGCCCATTGAGAAGCGATTTCCTGTTTTGCCTTTTCAGAGGTCTGTTGCCTCTCGCGGATAATTGATTTTATCATTTCCAGCGGAATTAAAAGAAACAAGCCCATGATTGCCAGTAGCAGTATCTTCAATGTTAAAGTATTCTGCCATTTTTTGCTTTCACTGATTTCAATTTTCATAGCGATATTATTTAGTTAAAAGTACTTTGAATTGCAAAGCTAAAAGATAAAAAAATTATTGAGTCTTAATGATCTCTTCAAGAGCTCTAAGATGTGCACTGAACTTTTGTTTGCCCGACTCTGTGACGCAATAGCTTGTGTTGGGCTTTTTCCCAATGAATTGTTTGCTTGATTTTATCAGTCCGTTCTCTTCAAGGACCCTGAGATGGCTTGCAAGATTTCCATCAGTCACACCAAGCGCTCCTTTCAGGTTGTTGAAGTCGTATGAATCATTTACGACAAGGATTGACATAATACCGAGCCGTACACGATTTTCAAAGAATTTATTCAAGCCCGAAATATCAATTTTCATCTTTCGTATTTTCTGTACATGGCCAGGCCATAGACGATATGGAGCAATCCGAATCCAAAACACCAGAAAATAATCCCATAAACAGGAAAAATTGCAGAGAGAAGACCGGTTGTTATTTCAAGTAACCCCAGATAGAAAATTTCATTAAATGTAAATTTTTCAGCATTAACCAGCCCAAGGCCGTAGAAGATAAGCATAAATGGAATTATAAGCTGCCAGTGATGTTGAAAGAATAAGATCAGTATAAGAATTCCACCTGTAATCAGCGGGACAAACAGACTAACCAGAAGCCTTTTTGAAACGGGAGTCCATATTTTAAGACCTTTTAACACTGATTTCCTGTAGGAGAAAAAGACTGAAACCCCCAGCGCAAGGATAAGAACAATCAGCGCTTCTGCAAGAAGTTTGAACATAAGGCTATCCGTTTCCTGTATCTTATATGCACTGAAAAATCCTCCGGGAAGAAGGAGTTTTCCATCCGGGAATGTATAAATGGCAAAAGCTGCTCCGGCTAACGCAATTATTCCGGCAAAAAGACCCGATAATCCGCTTAATGAAAGAAACCGCGAAGATTCTTCCATCACCTTTTTAATAATACGGAGGTCTTCAAAATATTCTGATTTGCTTTCCATGGTAATGTATAAAAGTACTTTGAAATACAAAGTAAAAACAAATATTTTAATTGTGCAATTATATTCCAGGTATATTGTTTATACGGATATTCTCTTTTTATTAACTTCAGCTTTTTAATGATAATAAAATGGGAAATCGCACAGCAATTGTTTTTGGCGCTACCGGGCTCGTAGGCAACTTATTGCTTGAGGAATTGGAGAAGGCCGGGAACTATCAGACAATAAAAATATTTGTAAGGCAAACTGCAGGAATTTCTTTACCGGTTGTTGAAGAGATAATTACTGATTTTAGTAATATCGGTGGCCTCGGGGCTGACCTAAAGGGTGACGATCTCTTTATCTGTTTAGGTACAACAATAAAAAAAGCCGGATCAATCGAAAGCATGGAAAAAGTCGACAGAGATCTTCCTGTGGATATAGCTATTCTGGCCCGAAAGAATGGGGTAAAAAGGGTTGCTGTTGTCTCTTCGATTGGTGCTGACCCGGCTTCGAAAAATTATTATCTCAGGATAAAGGGGGAAATGGAGCAGGGAATACTTACTACAGGTTTTGAAAAAACTGTAATTGTAAGACCCTCGATGCTGATGGGAGAAAGAAAGGAACGACGTCCCGGAGAAATTGCAGGCAAAGTAGTGATGAAGGTTATCAAGCCGGTACTGTCAGGAAAACTGCTGAAATTCAGGGCGATTCATGGAAGAGATGTCGCAAGGGCGATGATCATGCTTCTTGACAAAGAAACAGATAAGAAAATATACGAATCGGACGATCTGCAAAAGATTGTAAAATCATGAAAAAAGAAAAGTCGCTGAATTCAGCGACTCTCATTTTATCTTAATATCACGATATCACGGGCAAGTCGCATCTACATGCAATGCATCCCAGCAGTGCCATAAACTGTCGCCAAAATATTTAAGACACTTTGCCCTTCCGATTATTCCTGTAGAGCTCCACTCAACATTGGCATCATACCAATCAGCCAGATAATAGAAATGAATAGTATAAGATGAATTATATGGCGATGAAGCTGATCCGTACTCAATATAGCTGGTATTGAAAGGATCTGCGGTGCGTGCATCATTAAGTGTCCTTACGTAGGTATATTTCACATCAGTAACGGCAGTTCCAGTACCAGTCCAGTCGATCTGCAGAACCTTCTCATTGAAAACAGGGCTGTAATTAAAGACCCATTGTCCTCCGGTACCATCAAGTTTTGAAGTTCCGGTAAACCAGAGAAAGTCGGTAAAGCTTCCTGTTCCTGTTTTGGATACATACATATTCCAGAGAACATCCGTTGACCTTATTTGTCCGGTAAGCCTTGCAGTATATGAAATTGAAAGTACAGAAACAGTAACGCTCCACTGCCATGTTTTATCTGAAAGAAATGTAGGAGTCTGGTCAATAGTCAGTTTAAATGCGGCTACAGGAACAGCAAGTGTCCCGGCAATGACTGTTTTCCAGTAACCAGCCATAAGTGCTGCATAGTCCCAGTTGATTTCATTTACACCTTTAGGAAGATCTGCAACTGCCGATTTCGTTCCGGTTGAGAAATTACTGAAATCTATTGCCATCGATTCAGCAGGAGGAAGAGTGGGGGGATTCCCTTTATCTTTTTTGCAGCTTGAAATCAGGCTGACTGAAAAGACAACAATAAGCATTAAGGTGAAAATCCGTTTCATAATTAGGGTTGTTTTGGTTATGTATATAACAACAAAAATAACTTAAATGTTGCATTTAAAATAATAAAAGTAAATGCTAATGGTAAATAAGCTCTTCTGAACAATCTTTATTCCTGCTTGTTTAACATCATAAATTGCCGGATATGGAACGACGACATTTCATAAAAAATCTAGGACTCGGGGCGGCTGCCGCATATTTTACAGGGAAAACCCTTGGGCAAAGCACTACTAATTTTAAAAAAACAAATATGGAAAATTTACAGACATTAGAATTCCCGGCTCTCCCGTTCGCTTATGATGCGCTGGAGCCGTATATCGATGCAAAAACCATGGAGATCCATTATGACAGGCATCACAGAACATATTTTAACAACTATGTCAATGCCGTAAAGGGAACTACCCTGGAGAATATTCCTCTTGAAAAAGTATTTGCGTCTGTTTCGACGGCAGGTGATGCCGTAAGAAATAACGGCGGCGGATTTTATAATCACACTATTTTCTGGAAAAATCTTGGAAAGGGTTCTTCCGGTCCTTCCGCCGAGCTCTCTTCGGCCATTAATCAGTCCTTTAGCTCTTTCGACAAGTTCAGGGAGACTTTCAATAATGCAGGCAAGACACGCTTCGGAAGCGGATGGGCATGGCTATACCTTACGGCTGACAAAAAACTGGCAATAACAAGCACTCCGAACCAGGATAATCCTCTCATGGATATTTCTCCTGTAAAGGGAACCCCCCTGCTTACCCTCGACGTTTGGGAACATGCCTATTACCTTAAATACCAAAACAAGAGAGCTGATTATATCGACGCTTTCTGGAATGTTGTAAACTGGGACGAAGTGAACAGGAGATATAAGGAAGCCGTTTAATAATATAACAGCAGGCATAAAACACAAAGGGACATTGAATTCAATGTCCCTTCAATTTTATTAATATACAAAGGTTTGTTTAAGTATACAAAAACCTTTTTATTTTCAGTGTAGCTGTCTTCTGGAATGGAGCAGGTTGTAGGACAACCTTGTTAATCTGGCAGAATTTACTAACCTGCGAGTTGACGTACTCTTTAAGCTCAGCCATCCATTCTTCCATCTTCTCTTCATATTTGTCCGACATATCCTGCTTCAGACTCTGGTATTTCTTTTCAAGCTCCTCCATATTAAGGTTAACCAGCGCAACCAACTTGCCTTTCTGCTGAACCACCAGAGACTCAGCAACGAATCTGAAATTATTAATTACTGATTCTATTTCTTCAGGATAAATATTCTCCCCGCTGGCTCCCACAATCATGTTTTTGAGCCTGCCTTTTATGAACAGGTTATTATTTGAATCAAGCATTCCCAGGTCGCCGGTTTTAAACCATCCGGAGGGAGTGATAACATCAGCAGTCATTTCCGGTTCTTTGTAATAACCCTTCATTACAGTTGCTCCCCTAGCCCAAATTTCGCCTTCTCCGCTCTTTTTATCCGGGTTGTTGATTTTAAGTTCAATGCCCTCGATTGAGGGGCCAGTTGAATCAAACACCGTATTAGCAGGATTAGCCCCGGCAAGAAGTGGAGATGTCTCTGTAAGTCCATAACCAATTGCATATGGAAATTTTGCTTCACGAAGGAATTTCTCAACCGATTTATTAAGCTTGGCACCGCCTATTCCAAAAAATTTAATTTGCCCTCCGAATGTTGCTATCAGCTTTTTCCCGGCGATAGCATTTAATTTTTTCCTGATGAACGGTATCTTATAGAGAAGGTTCAGCACTTTGTTTTCTCTGAATGTGGGTAATATCTTGCTATGATAGACCTTTTCGATAATCAGGGGTACGGTAAGCATAATTGTCGGTTTCACCATTTCAAGCGCCGGCATTAACACTGATGGCGTAGGTGGTTTCCTGAGATAATATACACATGCCCCGCTTAACATCGGTAAAATAAGGCCAAGCGTATTTTCATATGTATGTGATAGGGGAAGAACTGAAAGAAACCGATCATTTTCATCCATTGACTGGATCTTTCTCCCTTTCAATGCGTTGAAGGAAATGTTCTTATGGGTAAGCATCACCCCTTTAGAACGGCCGGTTGTCCCTGATGTATAGATTATTGATGCAAGATCATCTTCTTTTACATCATATTTTTTGACAGGAGAACCATCGGGATCAAATTGGATTGAGCTTTTTTCAGCGGGAATAAGTGAAAAATTCTCGATTGAAATGATGATTTTCAGATTTTCAGATTTGAATCCTTCTATCCTGGGTAAAAGTCCTGATGATATAAAAATCGCTTTTGCCTCTGAATGCTCAAGGACATTGGCGACTTCTGTAATGGAAAAATCAGGAAGAACCGGAACTACAATTGCGCCCATAAAAGTTATTGAAAAATAAGCAATTGCCCAGTTTGGCATGTTCGTGCTCAGCAATGCAACCCTGTCTCCGGGGATAATTCCGTTTTTTTCAAGAAATGCTGTTAAAGCCTTGATCTGCCTGTGAGCTTCTGCCCAGGTTATCGGCGCTTCTCCCACATAAGCATACGCTTCTGAATTCCCGTATTTTTGCAAGGTCTGATTGAACATTGCAGGGAAAGTCAACTTTATACTCTCTTGTCCCATTATACCCCGTTCATTTTAATAATTAATGCAAAGTTATTGAAATAAAGGATTTAAGAGCTTTTTTTATGTTTTTTAACACTTTATTAACCGAAAAACGGGGTAGTTCAATTCATCTTAAATCCGCCGGAATAGTTAATTTTGACTGTTATTAATTAATCTGTGAAAGATGACTTCAATAATCAGGGTTACGCGGGAATTCACATTTGAAATGGCTCATGTGTTGAGAAATTACGATGGCCCCTGCAGAAACGTTCATGGACATTCCTACAGGCTGTTTGTTACAATTGCAGGAACTCCGATCGACAATTCTGATAATCCTAAAAACGGAATGGTGATAGATTTCAGCGAGCTGAAGAATATTGTCTTTGGAAGCATTGTGAATGAGTTTGACCATTCTGTGGTCGTATCTGCCGATTTCGACAGAGACAAGATGGAGATGATGACAAAAACTTTCGGAAACACAGTGGTTGTCAGTTACCAGCCTACCTGCGAAAACCTTGTTGCCGATTTTGCCGTAAGACTCCGGACAAAGTTTCCGGAAGGGACAACCCTGCATAGCCTTAAGCTTTATGAAACTGCAAAATCATATGCTGAATGGTTCGCAGCCGATAACTGACTCCTCATCCCCCTGAGGGGGGCTAAAATATAATTTTATGACAGAACCCCAGGATAAAAAACTATTTCTTCTAGACGCCTACGCGCTTATTTTCAGAGCTTATTATGCATTTATTAAGAATCCGAGGATAACCTCAAAGGGGTTAAATACATCTGCCATATTCGGTTTCCTGCTTACCCTTGAAGAGGTTCTTCAGAAACAAAAGCCATCACATATTGCCGTTGTCTTTGATACTCCGACGCCAACTTTCCGTCATGTGATGTACCCGGAGTACAAGGCAAACAGGGATGCAACGCCAGAGGACATTATAAAAGCTGTCCCATACATAAAAAGGCTTATTGAAGCATATAAAATCCCTGTTATTGATTGTCCGGGATTTGAAGCTGACGACGTGATAGGAACCCTTGCCAAAAAAGCATCTGTTAATGGTTTTACAACCTACATGATGACTCCTGATAAGGATTATGCCCAGCTTGTTTCTGACAATATTTTTATGTTTAAGCCGTCGAGAAGCGGTAACGAATCAGTTAAATGGGGAGTTGATGATGTAAAAAGAGAATTCTCGGTTAAGCGGCCAGAGCAGGTAATTGATATCCTTGCCCTGATGGGCGACAGCTCCGACAATATTCCCGGGGCTCCCGGCGTAGGTCCAAAAACAGCCATGAAGCTGATCTCAGAATACGATTCTGTTGAGGAGCTGTTTAAGCATACTTCAGACCTTAAGGGAAAACTTAAAGAGATAATCGAGAATAACAAGGGAAAAATAGAGATGTCGAAGAAGCTTGCAACAATTGATCTTAATGTGCCGGTAGATCTTGATGAGAATAAACTGATTACTGAGGTTCCGGATGCAACAAAACTTAAGAGTCTCTTTGATGAGCTTGAATTCAAAACTATTGCAGCAAAGATCCTTTCTGAGGTGGAAAGAAAGGGCGGGTCCCCGGAAGCAGCGCAGGAACCAGCCCGGACAACTTCGGTTCAGGGAGACCTTTTTTCCGGCTCTGATATTGAAACGATGGGCGATGTCACTCCAAAATCTGATATCAACAATGTTGTTCATAATTATGTGCTGATCGCTGACGGGAAGCATCTGGCGGAAGTTATCCGTGAAGCTGAAAGGCAAAAAGAAATATGCTTTGATACCGAGACTACCGGACTGGATCCTCTTAACTCAGAAATTGTAGCGTTGTCATTGTCCTGGGAAAAGGGCAAAGGATACCTTTTCCGCTTTCCGGAATCGCAGGAAGAGACAATGAAATTTCTTGACCTTGCCAGGCCACTGCTTGAAAATCCGTCTATTCTGAAGATCGGGCAGAACATTAAATTTGACATTCAAGTCCTTGCAAACTATGATATTGAAGTAAAAGGAACCCTCTTCGACACCATGATCGCCCACTACCTTCTTGAACCCGACATGCGCCATAATATGAACCTGCTTTCTGAGATTTATCTTTCATATTCCCCGGTACACATAGAGTCACTTATCGGCGAAAAAGGAAACTCACAGAAAAATATGAGGTCTGTTCCGGATGAAAAGCTGAAGGAGTATGCAGTTGAAGATGCCGATGTTACGCTGCAGCTTAAAGAGATCTTTGAACCAAAGATCAGGGCAGAAGGGCTTGAGCCCCTGTCGTCTAAGATAGAGATGCCGCTCATTCCCGTCCTCGCGCTCATGGAGAGAAACGGAGTGATACTCGACACTGAGGAATTAAAGAAAATAACATATGGGCTAAGGGAGGATATTATCTCACTTGAGAAGGAAATATATGTTCTTGCCGGCATGGAATTCAATATATCTTCGCCAAAGCAGCTGGGCGACATACTCTTCATCCGGCTTAAGCTTGACGATAAAGCCAGATTGACGAAAACGCGCCAGTTCATAACCAATGAAGAGATCCTTCAGCGGCTTGCCCATAAGCATCCGATTGTAGACAAGGTGCTTGAATACAGGGGATTAAAAAAACTTTTATCGACCTATGTTGAGGCGCTGCCGCAGCTTATTGATGCCAGAACAGGAAGGATTCATACATCCTTCAATCAGGCAGTTGCTGCAACAGGACGCTTAAGCTCAAATAATCCCAATCTTCAGAATATTCCGGTTCGTGATGAGAGAGGAAGGGAAATACGGAAGGCTTTTGTGCCCGCTCCCGGATGCATATTCCTTTCTGCAGATTATTCACAGATAGAGTTGAGGCTGATGGCTCATCTGAGCAAAGACAAAAACATGATTGCGGATTTTCTTTCCGGAAACGATATCCATGCGGCCACGGCAGCAAAGATCTTTGGCGTCGACATTAAGGATGTAACCCGCGAAATGAGAGGAAAGGCTAAGACTGCAAATTTCGGGATCATCTATGGTATCTCATCCTTCGGTTTGTCGGAGAGGCTCAATATTGGCCGGAAAGAGGCTAAAGATCTTATTGACGGGTATTTCAATTCATACCCCGGGGTAAAGATCTATATGGAAAAGAGCATCAAAAAGGCTCGTGAAGCCGGTTATGTGACAACCATGTTTGGCCGGAGAAGATACCTTCGCGACATACAATCGCGTAACCAGATGGCAAGAGGAAACGCAGAAAGGAACGCTATAAACGCACCGATACAGGGATCTGCAGCCGATATTATTAAGATAGCGATGATCAGGATAAATGATAAGCTTAAATCGGGGAGCTTCAAATCAAAGATGATCCTCCAGGTTCACGATGAGCTTATTTTTGAAACAGTCGAATCAGAACTCGACAACCTCAGGGAAATGGTAATAGCTGAAATGTCCGGGGCAGCCAGTCTTGATGTGCCGCTGAAGGTTGACTGGGGAACAGGAAAGAACTGGCTGGAGGCACATTAATCGGCACAACGGTACAATGGCTTTACAGCAAAAAGACGGTACTCCTAAAATTCACCTTCTTGGAGAATATGCTCCGCTAAGTGGAAGGGACGGAATGGGTAAAAGTATTATATTAGATATTTTAAAATGGAAATTCAAGTATTCTTTTTCGGGGTTTTGGCGGAGGCGACAAAGACCGCATTTAAGCATTATAGGGGAGTTACATCATTCGAAGAGCTTAAGATGAGGATCGGGGACGATTTTCCAGAGATATCTCATTACAACTACCGGATAGCAGTGAATAATGAACTTGTATATGAGGATCCGGTACTTAAAGAGGGTGACGAAGTCGCATATATGCCTCCCTTTGCAGGAGGATAATAGTAAATTAAGATTAATATGTCCTATAAAATACTGGTCAATGGCCCGATAACCCGGAAGATCATGTCCTCCATTCTCGCATCGCTGGCTAAAAATACTGATGCCGGAGGGCATTCTGTCTTCATAGGTCAGGTCAGAGCCGACATCAGGGGCGCAAAGCGGGTTAGAGCCATCGAATATTCTGCGTATGAAAAAATGGCAGAGACTGAAGCCGGCAAAATAAAAGAATCGATATTAGCTGAATTTAATGATGTAAAATCAGTGGAGATTCTTCATTCCGTTGGAATTGTAATGGTAGGTGAAACGTCTCTTTTTGTCCTGGTTTCCGCAGGGCACAGGCATCATGCAATTGATGCATGCAGCAGGGTTGTAGAAATGATAAAAGCAACACTTCCTGTCTGGAAGAAAGAGATATTTGAAGACAACAGTGCTATGTGGAAGGAAAACAGCCTGGATTAAATTGATGCTGTAAATACACCCTTATTCTGAAGCTTTTTCTTATTGCTTGCCGGAGTATCTTTCTGTGTAATCAGCTGCGGTCCGGAACTTCCATTAAGAATTGAGCTGTATTTATCCTTATTATTGAGAATTTCAATAGCCTTGTTTATCAGTGAATCCTTTTTTATTGTCCATGCAATGGCTCCCTCATCATAAAAATAACGTCCAATTATTTCTTCTTCAAGGAGCTCCTTTATTTCCGGCTTGAAAATCGAAAGATCCTGATCGAGCGAATGGGTGATGTCTTTTTCTATCTCATTAAAAAGATCCTTGTGCAGGGCGTAATATTTTTCTTTTTTAGCATTGGAGATCAGCTCATTAAGAGATTGCTCAGTCACGGTTTTATAGTCGAATTTTTTGGCTATAAGGAAATCGCGGAAATCCGCATAGTCCTGATCGCTTAAAGCAAACTGTGAAGGTGTTTTAATATCCGGGTGAGCCCAGTAGTACTTTGTTGCAAAATCAAAGATGAAGTACCTGAGATAAAGTTCCGAAGCGACCTGGCTCAGTGATTCCGGGAGCATTGGAACATCAGGTGTGATTCCGCCTCCGTTTTTTACAATCCTGCCATTCCGTGTTTTGAATTCAGAAATAAGAGAATCCGGAATTATTCCCACGCTGCCATCTGCGTTAGGATGTGAAAAATCGAGTGCCTGGACACATCGTCCGCTGGGGATGTAATATTTCGCAGTTGTCACCTTCAGCTGGGTATTATAGCTTAACGGCCTGGTCACTTGCACAAGTCCTTTGCCGTAGGAACGCTGGCCTATGATTATGCCCCTGTCAAGGTCCTGGATTGCACCGGCCACTATTTCTGCTGCAGAAGCTGTACCGCTGTTGATCAGGATGGCCAAAGGAATCTTATCGTCCAATGCAGCTTTTGTTGTTTTGAATTCCTCATCGAACTGCTTTACTTTTCCTTTTGTAGAGACCACCGCATTGCCTTCGCCCACAAAAAAGTTTACTATTTCGACAGCTTCAGTCAGAAGGCCGCCGGGATTGCTGCGGAGGTCAAGAATTATTTGCTTCGGGTTGTTTGCCTTTAATGCAACAAGTGCATTTTTAACATCCTGGCTGCATCCCTGGGTGAATGTCGTGAATCTTATATATCCCGTATTTGAATCGATCATGCCGAAATAAGGAACCGGCGGAATAACAATCTTTTCACGCTTCATTTTATATTCCAAATCCTTGCCATTTCTTTCAACGGTTACAGAAATATCTGTTCCGGCGCTTCCCTTCAGCTTATCGCTTACCTTTTCGGTTGAAGTTCCCTTCAGAGAGACCCCGTCAACTTTCTTAAGAAGGTCGCCGGCCTTAATCCCGGCAAGATCTGCCGGGAATCCTTTGTACACTTCGCTTATTGTCACATAATCACCGCCACCCCGAACAAGGGATCCTATTCCCCCGTATTTTCCGGTGGTCATAAAAGTAAATTCATCTGCTTCAGATTCAGGGTAATAGACAGTATATGGATCAAGGCTCTTAAGCATGTCGTCAATGCTCGTTTTGATCACTTTATCAGGATTGATCTCATCGACATAAAATGTATTCAGCTCCCTGAAAAGAGAAAAGAAAATGTCGAGGTTCTTTGCAATCCTGAAATCGCGGGTTTCCTGCAAGGCAAAAAATCCGGTGCATACTCCTCCGAAAATCAACAGGCTCAATATGATGATTAGCCTGCCTGATCGCATATTTTTCATATCTGGTACTTGCTTAAATTGGAACGACGAAAATAAATATAATAATTGGCTTTGTGCCAGGGAAGGATTTAATTAAGACAACTTTAACATTATTTATTGCTTTTAGAAGCAGCAGATGCAAGCCTCTCGATTGTTTCAATCATTGCTTTTTCGATTTCTATATAGGCGGCAACCGAATTCCGCCTGAATGAAATGATAAAGACAATACATATTCCGGTATGCTGAAGCTGGTCGTAAAGCAAATATTTATTCTTCCTGTATGCTTCTCTCATCCTGCGTTTTAAAAGGTTTCTGGTGACGGCACTGCGGAATCCCTTTTTAGGAACACTGAAAGCAACCTGGGCAGGAAAAGAGAGTTGTGCCGGGGACTTCATCCATAGCACCTTAAAAAGGGGCGTGAAAAAAAAGTCACCTTCGTCTACCAGTGAAGCAATGGTTTTCTGGCTGCAAAGCCTTTCTGATTTTTTGAACTTTTCGCTCCCTGTATCCATGTGTGGAAAATTCAGCCGCGCATCTGCTCAAAACCTATGCGCAGAATGCTATGAAGTTGAATATATAGAAGAAATTACTTAAGGTTCTTGTTGTGCTCCTTAAGGAAAAAATCAAGGGCCATGGTCATTGACGGCGCCTTGAGATTAGGAGCATTTATATCAAGCCGCAGTCCCTCCTGTTCCACCGCTGATGCAGTTGTGGGACCGAAGGCGGCTATTTTAATTTCACCCTGGACAAAATCGGGGAAATTTTCTTTAAGCGATTTAATCCCCGAAGGGCTGTAGAAGACAAGAATGTCATAATCAAATTCTGCCAGATTTGTGAAATGGCTGCTGATAGTCCTATACATTGTTCCAACGGTATACTTGATTCCGTTTTTCTCTAGCAGGTCCGGGATTTCTGCATTATGCGGGTCTGAAAGAGGTACGAAGAATTTATCCTCCTTATGCTTAATGATTATGTCGATAAGATCCTGGAATTTGGCCTTGCCGTGGAAGATCTTTCGCTTCCTGTAAACGATGTATTTCTGGAGATAAAAAGCAACATTCTCCGTGATACAGAAATATTTCATTGTATCAGGAACAACGATGCGCAGCTCGTTGCAGATCCTGAAGAAATGATCTATCCCGGTTTTGCTTGTAAAGATTACGGCAGTAAAATCCAGAATATTGATTTTCTGGTGCCTGAAATCCTTTGATGCAACTCCTTCAACCTGGTTGAATGGTTTGAAATCTATCTTGAGATTGTATTTTTTTGCCAGATCGAAATACGGAGATTTCGGATTTATCGGCTCTGGTTGCGACACTAAAATCTTCCTTATTTTCAACTCCTTACAGTTTAAGTTTTCCTTCTCAGGTAATACTTCCCTATCTAAAACAGGCCTGTAAAATATTTAACTGTTACAAGTACAGGCAGAAATTCCAGCGCACAAAGGTACAAAATCAAATATAAAACAGAAACATCCCTTTTTATAAAAATTAAAAGCAACCTGATTATGCGCATGAGATAAAGTGCTGAGAAAGCAATTAAGCCGATGGTAAAGATCATTTGAGCAGAAAAGAGTTCAGTATAAGAAAGAAGGATGACAAGAATGAATAAAATAAGTGCAGCATACCGGTAAGCCTGATAAACAGTAATCATATATTCATTGAAAATCTGCTTTTGCCCGCTGATGTTTCCTGTTACATAGCAAACAAGGTGCCGTAAGGTTACTATAAGCGCGACAGCAAGAAATGCAATTGCCCAAAAGAGAATACCCGGGATACCTGCTGGAATGAAATCATAATAAGATGCTGCGCAATAGACGAAGAGCGCCACATTGAAAAAAGAGATGAGGTTAACGATTGTTGACTGCCAGCGATATACCTCACCGATATCACCGGAAACCGGATCTCCGACACCCCTGAAGGAGAAAAACCTGATAACCTCGGGGAAGAAGTTTTTTGAAAAAGTCCGGATTGAAGAATAAAGAAATGCTGCAACCAGAACAATTAATATAATCCAGTCTTCATGAAATGGCCTTACCGGAAGCTCTTTACCATCTTTAAGATGCATTTTAAGCATACTCTTTAAAGCATCTTCCCTTTTTCTGTTTTTTTCTGTGAAAATGAATGGGAACCTGTTCAGATTCTTTTCATTGATACGGGTAAGTAAATTTAAGGAATCATAAAAAGAGACATCAGAAATAGCGTTCCTGGCACAGATGGAGGTGGTATCTGCAGGTAAAGCAATCTGTTTTACGGATAAAGCGTGAATTTTTCTTTGAGGAATCGAATCGGTAATCCTTGCAGTATCGGCCTTTGATCTAATGGTATGGACAGAAGTGTCTGCCATGTGTTTTGCCGAATCCCGTAGCTGAAAATCCTTTTCCTGATCAGAAATGTTCATGCTTTTCGCCGGCAATCCCGGATAGAATATTATTTGCAAGACGGCTTGCCCCGATCCTGAAATATTTATTGTTAAGCCATTCGTTTCCAAGACAATGACTGACAATCCTGTAGTAAGTAAGAGCATCCTCAATTGTTGCAATTCCGCCTGCAGCCTTAAAACCGACCCTTATGCCGGTTTCAGCGTAAAAATCTGAAATGGCATGGCACATCACATAAGCAGCTTCTGGCGTTGCAGAAATGGCAACCTTGCCTGTTGATGTCTTGATAAAATCGGCCCCGGCATCCATCGCTATCATAGAAGCCTTGAAGATCAATTCATAGCTGCCAAGCAGCCCCGATTCAACAATTACTTTCAACAGCCTGTTACCTATAGCTTCCTTGATCTCCCGGATCTCGTCGGCAACCATAACATAATCGTTCCCGAGGAATGCGCCAACCGGAATAACAATATCAATCTCATCAGCACCGGCGTCTACAGCCATTTTGCATTCAGCCACCTTTATGCTCCTGAAAGTCTGGGATGTCGGGAACGCCCCGGCCACTGATGCTATTTTTACGTTTTTAGCGCTCAGTTTTTCTTTTACCACTGAGACAAAATTCGGATAGACGCAGATTGCAGCAACGTTGGGTATATTGGTAAACCTGCTCTGGAAGCTATTTACCCTTCCGGTGAAGTTTATAATATTGCTTTTATTATCGGTCGTATTCAGACTGGTAAGATCGATCATGTTCAGGATACTCATCAACAAATGCTTATCGGGTTCTTTGGGGCCCGATGCAGCCGCTTTTTTCAGCTCTTTATTGATCTCAGATTCTGAAGGGCATGATTTTATGAGTTTTTGATATAGTTTCGTCATATTGCTCAGTTTATTATAAAAACCCGGTCGTTATAATAAAAAAGAATGGGTTCAATATAATGCTTTTTGTTTTCATAATAATTTTATTTATGAATTCTTATTTCCAAGCTTCTCATTCCTGGCAAGAGATGCAAATACTCCCAGAACAGAGAGAATGGAGAAAATAATGAATCCGGTTTTCATGGCAGCTATAAGTCCGGAACTGGTGGCCGGATTAATTGTCTGCTTCCCGATATAAAGCGAAATAAGCATCATTGCTATTCCCATGCTCATCATCTGGCCGATCATTCTCATTGTTCCAACGACGCTTGAAGCTATCCCCAGAAAACGTTTTTCAACGGAGCTCATGATAGCATTCGAGTTGGGAGATGAAAAGAGCGCAAATCCCACGCCCAGCAGTATCAAAAGACAGATAATCAAATAAAACGGAGTCGATGCATTTATAAAACAGAGCAGAATAAGTCCGATACCTGTAATTCCCATTCCCGCCGAAGCAATCACTCCAGGATTTTTTCGGTCAGACAGCTTTCCTGCGACTGGCGATAAAAGAGCCATCGCCAGCGGCTGAGAGATCATTATAAGACCGGCTGCCCGGGCATCAATACCCTTCACATACTGAAGGTACAAACTCATAAAAAAGCCAATCGCACTAGTAGCTGAATAATTTATCAGTGCTGCGATTCCTGATAATGCCAGCACCTTGTTAGTGAGAAAAAGCCTTGCATCAAATACCGGGTGTTCTATTTTCCTTTCGAAAAGCAGAAAAATTATCCCTGCAAATATCCCCGAGGCCAGGAATATCCATCCTATGGCAGAGGGAAGTCTTGAAAACCCGAACATGAAAGCAAAAAGTGAAACTCCGTAAAATGCCGATCCTTTCCAGTCAAACGGTTCACCCCTTGCATCCGCCCATTCAGACTTCATTTTGGTGAAAACAAGATAGATACTGATAAGCCCGATCAGAAAGAGAAAAACGAAAATACTTCTCCAGCCAAGCGAATGAGTTAAAACCCCGCCAATTACCGGACCCGAAGAAAGGCCGAGGTAAGTGGCTGTCACTTGAATTCCCATTGCCCTGCCTCTTTCTCCTAAAGGAAAAACGGATGTAAGGATAGCCAGGCTGGTTCCGAAGATCATTGCACTAGAGAAACCCTGGATAGTTCTTAATACAACAAGCGAAGCAAGGCTGTGTGAAAATACGATAAGTAAAGTTGCGATAGTAAAAAGAATGATACCAAGAGAAAATACCTTCTTCCTTCCGAAAATGTCACCAAGTTTTCCAAAAGGAAGGAGAAAGATAGCTGTTGCCAGCAAGGAGCTGCTCACGACCCAGGAGAGACTGATTGCATTTACATGAAGGTCTCGCCCTATAGCCGGCAGAGCAAGGTTAATTGCAGATGTCAGGAATGGGACCAGGAAAGCTGCAAAAGCAGAAACCAGCAGGACCGCCTGCTTCTGCCCCTTTATCTCTTTTTCGTCAGTAAGATTATCAAACAGGTTTGTCATATATTATTCCTTCTCCTTTGTATCGATTATGATGGTTACGGGACCATCGTTTATCAGACTAACATCCATCATAGCCCCAAATTCACCGGTAGCTATCCTTTTCCCGGTAATATCTGATAGTTTTTTGATAAAGCTTTCGTAAAGCGGAATGGCAATTTCATGTCTAGCGGCTTTAATGTATGAAGGCCTGTTCCCCTTTTTTGTTTTGGCATGAAGGGTGAACTGGCTGATGACCATAATGCTTCCCCCGGTTTCCATTACTGAAAGATTCATAACGCCGGCTTCATCATTAAATATCCGGAGCTGAACTATCTTATTGCCGAGCCATTCTATATCGGACAAGTCATCTGCATCTTCAATTCCGGCAAGGACAAGAAGCCCGGGACCAATCTCATCTTTAATCATGCCGTCAATTGTGACGGAAGCCGTTTTAACACGCTGTATAACAACTCTCATAAACCCATTTTAGGGATTTCAAATATATGCAATCAAAATCAAAAAGCTGAAAATGATGTTTTATATTATATTTGCGGCAATTAAAGATTCTCAATGGATTATTTCACAATTCTGGCCATTGCCGTCGGACTCTGTTTCGACACATTCGCAGTATCTCTCTCCATGGGTATGGTAAGGTCCAGGATACTCTTCCGGCAGGCAATCCGGGTGGCATTGGTGCTTGCCATTTTCCAGGGAGGACTTACTGTTGCAGGCTTTTTTCTTGGTTCATTCTTCTCAGTGGCATTAAAAGCTATCGATCACTGGGTAGCGCTTGGGTTGCTTTCAGCGCTTGGCATTAAGATGATAATTGAGGCTCTGAAAAAGGAAGAAAAGAAAGAGCCCATGGACTATACCAAATGGATAGTTCTCATTACCATTGCACTTGGTACAAGCATTGACGCTTTTGCGGTTGGAATAAGCTTCGCACTTCTTAATGTGGAGATATGGATCGCAGGCATCATTATCGGAACAGTAACGTTCCTTGCCTCAATGACAGCAATCAGGATTGGCAAATCGGCAGGAGAAAAGCTTGGTCAAAAGGTAGAGATAATCGGCGGATTGATCCTGATAGCCATCGGAATAAAAATATTCCTTGAACATATCCTGGCAACATAAAAGATTTCCTATTTTTTTATCGTTCGTATCCCGAATACAGGCCCGGCCATATTATTCTGATGCGCCAGGAACTTCACTGTTACCTTTGATTTACCGTTTGTTATTTCGTGCGGAATTTCATATTGAACAGTAATAAATTGCCCATCCTTTTTATTAGATATATTCTCGGTGGAAATAAGCTTATCGTTTACAAGTATATCGAATGTTTTTGCCCCGGGAAACCCTCCCCAGTATTCAACAGCCAGGGCATTCGAAATATTTCCCTTCACTTTCATTACGAACGAAAACCAGCCTCCCCTCGATTCCCTGTTTGCCAGGTCCTTAAAGCTTCCGGGTGTAGTATTTTCACCCCTGAAGTTATGGTCCCGTTCCGGCTGCATCTCGCCGGGCCTGACAAAATCAATCGTAGCTTCTTTAATTTTCTTCAGCTGCTCAAGTGAAGTTTTATATTCAGTCTCTCGTGCAGTCCATCCTGCTTCCGTAAACAGATCCCAGAAAACCGAATATCGCCTGTCATAAAAAGTATATAAGGGCCTAAGTTCAACATCGCGTGGCCTTCCGGTATTTACTGTCACGAACGTATTTATCTTACCGGCTACTGGTTTCATCCATTCTGCCGGATCCCTATTTTCCGTCATAAAAACCGGAACATACATAGCATCTGTTGATGCGGAATCCTTTATTGGACCAAGATCTCCGGCCATGACAAGCGGACCATACATCACGGCCACCCTGCTGCTGTCGTCGGGCATCGCCTCAAGACGCAATGAGAAAGGCAGCTTCACTTTAACCTTATCTCCTGTTTGCCAGGTTCTTTCAACCGGAATAAAGCTTCCCGGTTTTCCTTTGATATGTATTGCTTTCCCGTTCACGCTGATGCTTATCCCGCTGGCTGCCCAGTATGGATAACGGATTTGCAGCGTAATCTTCTGCGGTTTATCGCATTTGAATTCCAGGGTTGTTCCCTGTTCTTCGGGAA
>Ga0224525_1000077_pt1 | contig 51519 bp, 43 predicted proteins | sample CFST100metaG_FD_179874 | JGI IMG/M metagenome (GOLD analysis project Ga0224525, IMG submission 179874) | Peat soil microbial communities from Stordalen Mire, Sweden - C.F.S.T100 | ecosystem: Environmental > Terrestrial > Soil > Wetlands > Peat | place: Sweden: Norrbotten County, Stordalen Mire...
TCCATCATCTGATCCGAGACGACGTCTTCGGAAAGTTCGACTACTACGAAACCCCCGGCGGAGGCGTGGATAACGGCGAATCCCCCGAGCACGCGGCGATCCGGGAATGCCGCGAGGAAATCGGGTATCTCGTCCGGGTGGAGAAACCGCTGGGGGAGGTCGATGATGGCTATAACCTCCTGCATCGGAAGAATCGGAACCTTTATTTCCTCTGCCGTCGGGTCGGGCCCTTCTTGGGCACTCAGTTCAAGAGCAAGGGCGACGCCTTCATCCAAGAGACGCTCTATCTTCCCGTCAAGGATATTATCGCCCTTTATCAGGCCATGCCCGACACGAAACTCCCGCTTCTCGTCAAAAGACGCGAACTCCCCATTTGGAGTTTGGCCCTGCAAGCCGGGATTAAATGACTTGCTCTACGGCTCAAGACTGCCTAAACTAATACCCGCTGGCGGAATTGGTGAAGCGGTTTAACACAACCGGCTGTGAACCGGCCATGCATGGGTTCGATTCCCATACTCCGCCCCAGACAAAATAATAGGTACATACTTTCGTTGTATGTATCTTTTTTTAATCTAAAAGGCCAAAACCGTTTTTTGACACTTTCACGCCGTCCTGGTGGAAAGATAATTCGATTTCTTTTACGGAGCCATGCCTAGACAAGCCCTGCAAAAAGGCAATCCATAATAAAGGGGAACAATGAAAATGGAAGTATTTATCACGGGTATCTCATCACAAAGGTCTATCGATGAAAAAATGTTTTCAACTATTTTGTCAGTCGTGAATCCTTTTAAGGCCCCGAAAGTTGGGAGTGAAATGTCTTTTTTAAGCAGGTTATTCGCTCGTTTGATGTTCTGGATCGTCAAAGCATAGAAATCATTTTCCGAAAATTTCGAAACGTCTCTGCAATTTCCTCTTTTGTTAACGATTTCTTTGTAGGATGCGGATTCTTTTGCTTTGATGGTTTTGGTTAAAAAAGAGGCATCATTGAATGTTTTCATGTCGCGAAAGGATTCCATCATGGGGGAATTCACAAAAAAGAGCCCTTCATCCGTCGATTCGCAAAAGTGAGCTGAAAAATAACTATAAACCTTCTTTTTATCTTCGCAGGTTGGAATGTGATAGTCGAGGTCAAAAACCAAAAAAACGTCAGTGAAAGAATTAGCCAAAGTTTCTTTGTCTTGGGCAGAATTATCTTTTTCGGTTCGCAGAAGCGTCAACAAATCTTCGTCATCGCCTAATTCGATTAACTCGTGATAGAGTTTTATCGCATCGGTTTGGTAAGAATAAAAAGCCACTTCATCGCGGCTCCCGACTTTATTGAAGTACGATGAAAAGAAAACTCTTTCAGCTCTCTTGCCTTCAACGATGAGCAGAACCTTACGCACTGAATCCGCCATTTCTATATATTTTCTCGATGTTATGGGCTTCTCTTAGTTCTCGGTCGGTGCATTGACATAAAGGTTTGACGGTCTTGTTGTCGGTAATAAGAAAGACGCAATCGGGACGCGTGACGGAATTTTGCATGAGATAAGTGTCGTGAGTAGTCAGGACACTTTGAAAAGAAGCCTGCAAACCGAGCATCGAGAAAATCGAAGCAGCGGTTTCAAAGTGATAATAAGCATCGAATTCATCGACGAAAAGAAACCGAAGATTCTCATCAAAAAACATCGACCAAAAGAAAATGAGTTCGAGCATTTGTGTTCCTGCCGAAGCAACTTCCATGAAATGAAGTTTTCCTTGCCCGAAGTCAACGTAAATGACGTTTAAGCCATTCTCAACCGCACTTTCAAGTTTGTAGGAAATTCCGTTTTTTTTCAAAAAATCTTGAAGGGCCGAAACTCGCCCTTTTTTAACGATGGAATCCTGGATGAGTGACCTTCCTTGATGAAGCCCCGTGAAATCATTTGATTCCAAACTCCGGAACCAAAGAAAACCATTGGCGAAATCTATGACCTTCTCAATGACGCCGCCACTTTTTAGACGCCCAATAGATTTAATGTAGCGGAGAGCAGAAACGCCAAAACCTGTTAGGTCGAAGACGACGCCTTGAAGATCTGGGAAATATTCAAGATTAGGTTTGAGTGTGCAATGATCTTTTCCGTGTTCGCAAAAAAGAACTTCCCGTCCATCAACCATCAAAGATTCGGATAAAAGCGTTTTTATCCACGTTTTTTTATAGGAATAAATGATTTCTTGGCCATCGAAATCGAAAACATAAGTAAAAGAGGCAGGCTCGGCTCCGATATTATCAAGATTTCGGAAATTCGCCCCCATCATAAAAGGGCTAACGTAATTATCGGTTAACGTGGCAACGATATCGGCTAAGGCGATTCCGAGATTCGACTTGCCGCTTCCGTTTTCGCCATATATCAAGGCTTTATTAATATAGGGCCCTTGGACTAATTCTGTATGGAAATCGTAACCTCCAGCCTGGCTGAGATCAAAAACAACTTCATCCTTAAAACCGCGGAAATTGCGGACTTTGAATGTTTTGAGCATAGGATCCTCCGCCTTTATTATATAGAGTGGTTTTTCGTATTCAATGACAACCGTAATTTTTTTACGGTAAATAAACATGGTTCGGGATTTAGGTTTCTTTGAATAATCGAATTTGCTTATCGATGTGATGAAAACTTAGAATTTTTGGAAACCGGAACGAAATTCCCAAGTCAGGAAACTGCGGGCCAAATCTTATTCGCCAACTCCGGATGGTCAATGAAGGGATTGCGGTTGCCCTGATACTCGTAGATCCGCTCATTGCGCTGCGTCTCGAAGGGATCGACGGGGTCCTCGTCGTTCCAGGCGACGAGCTCCGAGAGCTTGCCCATCGAAACGGGGTCGCTCGTATCCTCGGCGTCATCGAGGACGAGGCCGGGGTAGCGGACGTACATGTAGAAGACGTCGCGGGCCACATCGCCGCGGAAATCGCCGGTATAGGCATGGAAGCCGTTGAGGCCTGAGGTGAGGTTCGGGAACAAGGTGTTGCCGGTATTGGTCTCATCGAAGAACTTGTTGCTGTGGAACTCGTTGGATTGGGGGCAGGCGACCCGGAGGTTGTGGAGGTCCGTGGCTTGGCTGATCGTGCCGTTATCGGGGCGGGGATTGACGCCATCGAGCTGCATCTGGGCGCAGCACCAGACGTGCTCGCGGTTCCAGCTGGCCCCGGCGTCCCAAGTCGCCAGGATGTCGTCGCCGTCCCACATCCCGTAGTCATAACCCGGGTGGTTGGGATCCTCATCGGTGTACTGAAGGGCATATCGGGCATCCCCATAGTTCCAAGCCGTCATGGCCGTGACCAAAGTTCTTAATTCTCCCACCAAGTCCTGTCCGGTTAGAGCCAGATTATATTGCGAGTAATAGCTCGTGGGATCGGTCATCGCCTGGTATCGGGTGAGGGGCACGCTGTTAGTCCCCGGAGCCACCGGCTTTGCGACGATTTGGTCAGAATGGATCGGGAAGTTGACGTTCGCAGGAATGCTGACGGTAAAAGAAAGCAGATTGATGTACATGGCCGTATTTGAGGTTGCTTGCAAAGTCAAAGAGAAGTCCGAAGCGGGGATCGAAAGACCGCTGTCGGAATAAGTGAGGAATATGTTATTGCCGAATGTTCCGGTCTTATTATAAGAACCGAAGGCGATGGAGTATTTGGCGCTTGCGCTTTTGTTCGTGCAAAGGTAAATGGTGTACGATTCGACCACAACGCCATCGGGAAAGTTAGTGCTCATAATCCATGGAGTCAACTGAGGGAAGCTGTTCGATCCGATTTGAAGGCCTTGTTCAGAGGTCGAGGACAATAGTTTTGTGGGAGCGGTATAAGTCCAGGCCAATCCGTTGATGAGGGCGGTCGTTCCCGCGGCTAGGGTATTGGGAAAATCCTTTACCACGAAAAAATGGGAATAAGTGGCACTGTAGTTAAGGGCCGCGAAGACGGCCACGAGGGCAGTGTCGCCCGTCAGCGTGAAATCATAGTGGGCATCCGCGGCGACTAGGGTGTCATCGGAGTAATAACCCGAAAAGGAAAAGCCGTCATTGGGCAGGGCCTCCAGGCTTATCTCCGTTCCCTCCTCATATCGCCCGCTGGGGGTTCCGGTGACCTCGCCGCCATCTTCCTCGGAAATCGAGAAGGAATAATAAGTTATCACCGAACTGGAGGAAGAGCTTTGGCTTGAGGAGTCGCTGGACGAAGAGGAATCTTGGGACGAAGAAGAACTAGAAGAGGCAGTGGAATCGCTGGAGGCAGAAGAACCAGAAGCCGAAGAAGAACTTGAAACCGCCGCTGAACTTTCGGAACTGGATTGAGAAGACCCCGAATCTGATGAGTCTGCTTTGGAAGAAGCGGCGGAGCTGGTTTCATTGCTCTCGCTCGATGAAAAAGCGGAGGAAATAACTGAATTTCCGCAAGAAGCCAAAATAAAAACCAAAGAAAAGGCGGAGAGAATTTTGATCGTTCTTTTATTCATTTTTCATTTTTCCTTAAGGAAACATTGAAATGTTTCGATGTTGACTTATGAAGTAATGCTATCGGTTTCCCTTTTGACTAGTCAAGCAAAATAGTTGTTTTTTGGTCTAAAAGGCCCGATTAATTCCTTTTCTTTCCCTTTGGCGTCCTTTGAATGAATCTTTGAAAGCGAGGTGGTCTTCATGGCAAAGCAAAATCTAAGGAATGAAGCCACCAGGGCCCTTTTGGAATAATTCGGTCTTTCGTTCCCTGTTCCTGGCTTTATTAGCGAAAGGCCAAGAGGAACAAATGGAATATCATTATTTATCTGACTATGATAATTTTTCTTTTAAGAAGGCTTTTTGTCATTACTTCAAAGAGATGGGAATCGACCTCACTCCCGATAATGAGGTTTTCGCGACGATAAAGTAAGGATGCTGAGAAAGGTTTAAAGACCCTGCTGGTTTTTGACGGCAAAGAAATCCTCGGATTTCTGATGTATCAGGAAGATACGCTTTCGAATTGGTTTTTCGTGGAGAGAATCGGTTTCATCAGGGAATTCTGGATTCGGGAGAATAGAAGGAAGCAAGGTCTAGGGACGTCTCTATTAAAGATTGTTTTAGGGGATATGAAGGATAAAGGAATCAAGAAGGTTTTGCTGACCACGGATACCGCTTCGGGGTTTTATGTGAAGAGTGGGTTTATCAAAGACGAAAGCTATTCCGCGAAGAACGAGGATTTTGTTTTTTCTTTTGTTAAATTTGAGAGTTTACAAAATAATTCGTTATAAAAGTTTCAGCATCTGTTTTAACTTTGAAATATATGCCTGACTGGAAACAAGCACCTTCTAGAATTTTTATCGCCATTTTTCGCCTTTTGTGATACCTGAAGAAGGCCCAGTCAAGACACATCCGGAGGCTTCTTCTCTGCCACCGGTGTGCTTCATAAGGCATCTTCGGACCTGCGCATAGAATGAATCTGTCGGTTGTTTGGCCTTTTCCGACAGAGGCCATATGTATTGTAATTGGCTTGGGGATGCTCAGGACGAGAAGAAGGCCGTGGGTCGAACGCTCATAGTGGATGAGGCAGACATTTGATGAGAGAACCATGAGTCTTCAGGCGCCCCGTAACCGCCTTGATGGCAACGATTTCCATTTGGTTTAGTCTATGCCTTGGCGCGCCGCCACTTAGCGCTGATGTCACGGAACATGCCGAGGCCGTCCGCCACGATCGCGAGAGATGCGCTGAAGGCATGTTTTCCCATTTGAAAAACCTCTTGGTGGGATTTCGATTTGCCACCACCAAAAAGCTACTTCCAAATACATTCAAAAACAGACGGTCACGCTAAACTCGGTGTTTGGAAGATGCATTGCAAGCCAAACCAATAAGAAGGCCGTTAAGCCACCACTTTTTGGGAATTTTTCTATTGTTTATCTTATTCGTTTCATTAACGAATCGATTTTTTGAAATCATAAGAAATCATTTAAAAATCTTTATATTTTTCCAATCTTCATTGGTCTTTTAGATTTACGGCGATCGAGTTCATGTATGTGATTAGCCAAAAAAGGGCTTGGAATCTATTCTGTTCCAAGCCCCCTTTACCAAATTATTCTGCGGAATTTACCGAAGTCTTCGCCTTATTGATTAATGAAAATTAGCTAATGTTCTTCTTTTTTTTGCAAAAGAAGAAATATGCGCCTACAAGACCAATTGAAATAATGGAGATGATTCCCACGCCAATAAGCGAGCTTGGGTTCTCATTTAAAGTGTCGACGTTCTTTGCATTAAGGTAATTTCGGTTAATAAAATTAGAATAACCATATTTTTGAACGATGTAATCATACCGGGCAGCAGCTTTTTGGACATAAGTGCCATTTACATTTGCGGTCGCCAATAAAAGAGCATTCTTCGAGTCCCCTGATAAAGATTCAAAAGATGTTTGCAAAGAAGACCAAGAACTCAAAGTAACCGCGAGAGCCGCACATTGTGTGTCGGTAGATGATAAGAACTGTTGTGCATACGCTTCGGCCTCGTCGACAATCACGGCGATGGAATTATAATAATTCGTCACTGAAGTGGCGGTAATGGCGAACGAGAAGAAATAATAGTCGCCTAAAGTTGCCACATTATAGGTTGCAACGGTGCCAGCGACAGTTGGGGTCACCAAAGTTGTCGCAGGATTGGCAGTGGATCCAACATAAAGGGCAGAGGCGGCTGATGCGCCATCGGCACCCGCATTGGTAACAATAGAGTAAATTTTGGCTCCATAACTAGAAACGTTATAGAGTAATCCTTGACCCGCGCCGGCATTATTACCAAACTGCAATTCTCCACCCACGGTTTTTGCCATAACACCCCGTAATGAAAACGTGGTTCCAGAACCAAAGTAACCATTAACATATGTTGCGGCAAGGCCGAGGCTTGTGGTTGTTATCGTTTTTGTGGAAGTGGACAAGTCTTGCCCGGAGACCATGAAGGTTAGTGAAGCGCTTTTTGTGTTATCAGAAACCGAAGTTGCGGTAATCGTTGTCGACCCATTATTACAAGGGATAACTTGCCCATTCGAGAGCACACGAACGACATCGGTCGGGGAAGATGTCCAAGTAACTGTTTTGTCGGTAGCGTCGGACGGCGAGACGTTTGCAGTCAGCGTAATTGGCGTACCGACCGTCAAAGCGGAAGTACCAGGATCTGTGATACTTACGGAATCTACTGCTACGAAAGGCGCATTTTTATAAAAATTGATTTTATCAACCCAAATAATACCATTACTAGTGGATGTATTAGTGCAATCAAAGAAAACTTTAAAATAGGAAGCGGTCGGCCATTCAGTAGTTGAATTCGCTGTTTGATAAGCTGTAGACGGCGCAAAATTATAAACTATAGATGCCGTCGGTTTGGTTAATGAAGTAAGCGAGGATTCGTCAATTTTAGTAGTCAAAGCAGCATCGGAATAAACTCTGACACCCCAGCTATTAATACCCATGCCGGTGCCCAAGGTCCCCACCAATAATGAAATGCTAATCTGATTAATAGCCGAACCCAAAGCGTTAACGTTGTTAACATAAGTAGGATTCGCAGTAGCTAATGTAGCACTTTTGCCACCAAATTTTGCATAAGTCCAGGCCCCGGCGTTGTTACCGGCCCCGTAAACGCTCCAGTCCGTGCCATAAGCCCAAGTGTTGTTGTATAAATTGTTATTGGCAGTCTTCAACGTAAAATCGCAAGACGTGTAAAGTGAGTTAGCCGCCTTGACATTTTGTGTGGTTTTCGTCAAGGCAACGGCGAGGCCGGTTCCTAAAACCATACTTATTCCAAGAGCAAAAAAAGTAAACTTTTTCCAGATTGTCATCATATTTTAATATGCCCTTTCATAATCCCGCTTTGGTTTGGATTATTTGTGTGTACGTTGCAGAGCCCCCTAAGAGCACAACAAACGCATGAATGATGGGCGTATTCCATCGTGAAGGTTTGGAATGGGCGATGCTTATGTCTGCGGATTCCTGCCCCGAACGCGATGACTTACGTTACGATTCTATAATAACCACCAAAAACAATAAAGATTTTTCGGTAGCCAATTATTTTATACAGGAATTTCTTGAAATAAAAGCGCTTTCATAACATTTTGTTAATTTTTTGGTCCCATAAAGCGAATTTCCCATCCTTTTTGGAAACGGACCAAAGCGAAACGAATCCAATAGATTTATACTCTTAAGAGTTAATAAAGATATCATCCTTGATTCTTTATAATGGGAACTTTCAAAGGAGACGAACCACCATGGCTATTGAGATTCTGGTCGATTCCGCCAGCGGGATAACCGCTGCCGAAGCCAAAGAAAGAGGCTTTCTTTTCGTTCCGCTTTCCGTCACCGTCGGAGGTCAGAACTTCACCGAAGGCGTCGACCTCACCCCCGATCAGTTCTATGCCTTATTGGGCCATGGCGCCTTTCCCAAGACGGGCCAGCCCTCTCCCCAAGCCTATCTCAATTGCTATCTGGCAGCGGAGGCCAAGAAAGACGAGGTCCTCGTCATCTCCCTTTCCAGCAAGATCTCCGGGGCTTACCAATCGGCGATCCTCGCCCGCGAGATGTCGGGTTATGGCGACCATATCCGGATCGTGGACAGCCTTTGCTTCTTCGCTGGCTCCAGGATCCTCTTAAAAGAAGCCCTGGATAAGCGCGACGCCCTTCCTTTGGAGGCTTTGGCCCAGGACTTGGAAGCCCTCGTCAAGAAAATCCGGGTCTATGCTGGGATGGACACCCTCGATTACGTCTACAAAGGCGGACGCCTCTCCAAGTTTTATTATGCTCTGGGAATCTTCCTTCACGCGAAACCCGTTGGGACCCTCGACGAAGGCTCCGTCGTTTTGGCGGGCAAAGCCCTCGGCACCAAAAACACCATGGCCTTCGTCATCGATCGGCTCAAGGACGATCCGATCGATTTCTCCTATCCTTGCTATCCGCTCTATTCCAGCGACAAATCCATCCTCGACCGTTTCATGGCGGAGTATCTTCTTCCGGCCTACCCGACCGCCAAGTTCATGGATCCCCTCCAGATCAACCCGGTCATCGGGAGTCACATCGGGCCCCTCGTTTATGGGGTTTTCTATGTGCGAACCCCGCTTCCGGAGAAGAAGCCCAACCTCATCGAGAAGGTCAACGACTCGATTCGCGAGAAACTGCAGGATCTCAAGAAGAAGTAAGGATTAAGGATAAGAAGCAGGACTTCGCGATTCAAAGAGACGAACCCCAGAAGGCGGACAAGCCCACTTCTGGGGTTTTCATTTTCGATTGCATTCTTTTTTTATAAAAACGAAAAAACGCGAAAAAAAGATCCATTCCCAAAACCGGCGGTTCGAGGAATGGGCATAATTTTCGCTCCGTGCCTTCCGGTAAAACCCTATGATAGTTTGCTTGCGACGCTTGCGTTTTGAAACAAACGCGAAGAAAATTAATGAAAAGACGGATTCGATTGAATCCTTGAGGAGGTATTCTACATGCCGACTTTCAATGCGGTTTGGGCGAACATCATCCGTTGCGAGGGGGACGTTTTCCACACCATCACGGACCTTCCCTTCACCTACTCCCTTTCCAAGGACAAGACCTATTTAACCATTGGCCGGGAAGGGAAGAAAATCCGACAGATGTTTTATAAAAAACTGATCGCGCAAGCTTGCGAAAGAATCCCAATCAAGAGGCTGTCAGATGTCGCCGATCTACGCGGCCCGTCTTATCTGTACGCCATTTTGACCGACAGACGGATCGTCAAGTAATCTCGGTCAAAGCGGAAAGTAAAATAAAGCACTAAAACTCGCAGATCAACGATCGCAAAAAAACGATCATTTTTTAGTTTCGATTTTCTGGCAGCCAAGACATTCGCACATATAGCAATCCAGGCGTTTCTCACGCTTTCGTTTGTTGGCACTGGAAAAAATGGCACTGAACAATCTGTTCACGAGGACGACGGGCCAAAACAAAAGCCAAGCCAAACCCAAAAAGAACCAATTGAGCGTCCCCCGGGGACTTGTTTTTCAATTTCGCCATCGATGAGGACGGAATCTTCATCAGCCGTCAAAGAAGCGACGAACCAATATCCTCCGCCATGTCCTCCCTGAAGCCCGACATCGAGTTTTCCTTTATAAAAAAAGATGGGGATGCTAGAGCCTTTTTTCGGGTTTTTTCGAATAAAGGTCGCTTCGGCCGAGTAGGAATCTTTTTGGAATTTATCTAAAGAACCACTTTAGAGATATTTCATAGATGTTTTTTAACTTTGACAGCTAATTATATCTATATATCCCGGTTGAGAAAAATAGAGTTTTATATTTTTGGCATCAGACATCATAAAGAACCCGAACAAATTCCATGGGCAAGCAGCGGAAGCGAATCGGACCAAACCCAGGGCGCTAAGGCGGAACGATGCCTGATGCTTTCAAAAGACGGTTCTTTTTTGTAGCATTATTCGGCCATGAATGTTTAAGAAAAGACGAACTCCGTCGGAGAATTGGGCAGCGCTGCCAAGACGCCCCGGAAAAGCCTCTCCCCGAAGGGAACGCAAAGCCTGGAAAACGGCACGTTAAGTTCCCCGAACTGGTTGTTTTCCTCCACCGAGGCCAATATACTAGAAAACAAAAGGGGAGGAATTATGGGAGAGGTGGATTACCGTTTTGCGGTTTTGATCGACGCCGACAATGCAAGTTACAAGGACGTCAATGATGTCCTTGATCAGGTGAGGATTCTGGGGAACATATGCATAAAGAGGGTCTATGGCGACTTCACGGCGCCGCAGCTGTCGCCTTGGCGGGACTCCGTGAATTCGCTCTCCCTGACGCCGGTTCAGCAGTTCGCTTACACGACGGGGAAGAACGCGACCGATTCGAAGATGGTGATCGACGCGATGGACATCCTGTATGGGGGCGTCGTGAACGCTTTCTGCATCATGTCCAGCGACAGCGATTTCACGGGTTTGGCGAAGAGGTTCAAGGAAAGCGGGATGTTCGTCTTCGGCGCAGGAAGATCTTCGACTCCCCCCTCTTTCGTCAAATCCTGCGATCGCTTCTGGAAAGTCGATGGGGAGAAACCGAACCCTTTGGAAAAGCCTAAGACGGTAACTACGCTCGTGAAAGCCAAGGCGGAAGAAGCCAAGATTCCAAGCCCCCTCGCCGACGAGCGCTCGAATGTCGATGAAAAAGAAGTGGTCGACTATGCCCGGGATGTCATAAACGCCAGAGAAGAGCAAAGCATCCGCCTTTCAAAACTGATGGAAATCATCTACGGCAAATTTCCAAGTTTTTCCCCCAAAGACTATGGATGCGGAAAATCCACCGCATTTTTTAGCAAGCATGACTGCTTCAAGGTTTCCGGAGAAATGGGGAGCGTTTTGATTTCGTTGAACCAGCAGCCCTCTCCGGAGTCGAAAAGCCCGATAGCCGAAATGAGCAAGGGATAGAGTTTCATATTTTTAGGCAAAAAGGGTCAAAAAGGAAGCGCGGAATAATACCCCCGCAAGCAAAGGGCAGTGAAGCAGGCCATCCCCGCGATGCGAAAAGGGTGAACGGAACTAATGCCACAAAAGAATTTCTTCCTTCGTTTTTTGGTGCATAGTCCTCCCATAAAAAAGCCATTAACGCAAAACGAAAGAAAACGGCAAAAATCGAAAGGATGCGAAAAAGGTCCGCTGAGGCCTTCATCCGAAAACGAAAAGGGAAAAGTTGCAAAAATGAGGTTTTAAAATTGGAAAAAGTTATATAGCTCACAATAATGATGAGAAAATATCTCACTTTTTCATAGACGATGGAATGGCCTCACTTTTCTCAAGAAAACCCCTCTCGTCGGTTTTGTTCGGCTTGAGGGGTTTGCTTTATTTAGTTGCGTCTTAATTACTCGGTTCTTAAGGCGTTGACCGGATCCTGCTTGGCGGCCTTTCGGGCCGGGAGCAGCCCCGAAAGAAGGGTAAGTCCGATGCTGATCAGGATGAGAGCGAGGGCATATAAGGGATTGAGGTCGGCCAGGCCGTTGATGCCCAATAGCCGATAGCCGATGATGTTGGCCGGGATCTCCAGAAGATAAGCGATGAGGACCCCTAAGCCCCCCGCGAAGGTCCCGATGATGAAGGTCTCGGCGTTGAAGACGCGGGTGACGTCCTTCTTGCGGGCCCCGATGCTGCGCAGGATCCCGATCTCTTTGGTCCGCTCGAGGACCGAGACGCTCGTGATGATGGCGATCATGATGGAGGAGACGATGAGCGAGATGGCGGTGAAGCCAATCAGGACGTAGGTGATGACGCTGACCACGGAACCCAACGTTTGACTGATGAGTTCGGAGAGGTCCGTATAGGTGATCATGTCGGCGGTCGCCTTGCCGGCGTTATAGGAGTCCAGGACATTCTCGATCTTGGCTTTGGAATTCAGATCGGTCGGATAGATGCTGATTTCGTTGGGAAGGCCATTTCCGCCCAAAGAACGAAGCTCCGTTTGATATTGCTCGTCGGCGGTCGTCGCCAAAGTCGCCTGATAGGCTTCGCCGGTGAAGGGATTGGCGTCGACGTTGGCCTTCATGAAACTCACGATCGCCGAGCTGAGATTGGCGGCTTGGAGATCCGCATAGAGATCTTTCGTATAAGCGACGCCGGTGGAAAGGACCCCGCCCTGGGTCTTCGCGTTGATGCGGAGAATCCCGGAGATGGAAACGGTTTCCGCCGCGTCGAAATCGATATCCAGCGGGGACTTGGCGACGTAATGGGACCCCGACATTTCGTATTCGAGGTCATTGGGGACGATTTTGTATTCTTTGCCCAAGATATCGGAGAAGTTGTATTGGGTGGTCGCATCCCCGGCATTGAGGAGCCCCAAAGAAATGAGGGTCTTATCCGGGATTTGGTTCGTGTCATCCACGACGATGGCGATCTGGCTCTTATCGGTGGGATAAACGCCCGCCAAAACATCATATTGGGACTGGACGAAGCTATCCTTTAACAGCATCTGCCAAGGAGAAGAAGAGAATAACGACGAATAAGCGGAGGAACCCGAGGCCGTGGTTTCGGAAAGCTTGGAATAATCGGCGGCTCTCGGGACTTTGTTGTAAGCGTCGAGGTTCAGCCCCGTCTTATAGAGGATGTCGCTGTACCAGGAGGCATTGAGGTTGGTGGTGAGGTAATCGATATAGTCTTGGGTGAGATTGTTCTTGCTGGTGTAATCGGCGATGGTCTTGGTCTTCTCGATGTAGATCTCCTGGGCATCCGGGAAAGACGGCAGCGTTTCGGTCGCGCTGGCCTTCATGGCCTGGGTGATATTGATCGAGGAATCGCTGATGGTGAGAGGATTGCTGGAAAGCGTGTCGCTCGTGAGTTTGGTGATGTAATTGTTGACGCCGGTGGAAACCCCCAAAATCAAGGCGATGCCGATGATGCCGATGCTGCCGGCGACCGCGGTCATGATCGTGCGTCTTTTCTTGGTCAAGAGATTGCGTCCGCTCAAAGAAAGGGCGGTAAAGAAAGACATCTGGGATTTTTTGCTCCCGATGGATTGGGGCTCCGCTTTGCTTTCAAGAGATTTGGCCTCCGGTTTTTCGGCCCCCGAATCCGAAGTGATGAGGCCATCGAGCATCGTAATTTTCCGCGTGGAATAACGGTCTGCGAGATCAGGATTGTGGGTCACCATGATGACGAGGCGGTTCGCCGAGACCCTTTTAATGATCTTCAAGATCTGCTCGCTCGTGACGGTGTCCAAAGCGCCCGTCGGTTCATCCGCTAAGAGGATCTCGGGATTATTGACGAGGGCTCTGGCGATGGCCACACGCTGCATCTGGCCGCCCGAAAGCTGATTGGGATTCTTGTTTTTCTCCTCGAGGATGCCGACTTCGCTTAAGGCGGTTTCGGCCCGGGCGATGCGTTCTTTCTTGGAGACGCCCGATAAGGTCAAAGCCAATTCGACGTTGCCTAGCACCGAGAGGTGGTTGATCAGGTTATAGCTTTGGAAAATAAAGCCGATTTTCTTGTTGCGGTAATTGTCCCAATCGGAATCCGAGAAGTCTTTGGTGGATTTGCCATCCACGATGATGTCGCCCGAAGAGGCCTTATCCAATCCTCCGATGAGGTTCATGAGCGTGGTCTTGCCGCAGCCGGAAGGGCCTAAGACGGCGACGAATTCGCCATCATGGAACGTGGCCGAGAGGCCTCTCAGAGCATGGACGGGATTATTCCCGAGCCAATAATCTTTCGTGATGTTTTTCAGTTCGATCATGTTTTTTGCCTCCGATTGGGCAACGGCATTCCTCAAATCAGCGCTCCATTGATGAAGAAAATCTGATGTTTTCCCAGTGGGTGCTTTTAAAGAAAGCACCTTTGTTATCCCCTTTTTGAGGCCAAGGACCAACCAAGACACCTATAATAGCGGTTACATTGCGAAATCCGGCCACTGCCGCAATAATGAAAACCCTGCAAATCTCATTTATAAGCCCCAAAGGGGTTAAAGACTTCGAACGATTCATTTATTTCCGGAGTGTTAAAATAATCCTTGAAAAGGGGCCAAACGAAAATGGAAGTATGGTTTTCCGTTTACCGCCATAATCGCTGGTTTTGCTTTTTCTCTTTTTTAGCGATTGATCTCCTGTTCCTTTTGCCCTTTGTCATTTTTTATGCTCATGCTCTCTCCGCAGGGGATCCCATTATCATTTCTTTTTCCTCTTCCTCGGATTTATTATTTCTCTTTTTGATCGGAAGCTTTTTTCTATTGGCTTCGTATTATCCTATTTCCTTGATTTATAACCGTTGCTTTGATGGTCTTTCCCATGACGGCGTGATTTGTTCCTCGACCTATCATTTTTTCTCGGGGATGACGTTGTACGTTTCCGAAAAGACGCAAGACGAATCTGAGGCCATGGCAACCCCTTCTTGCAATTTTCCGTGGTGCTCCAACGCCATCGGGAGCCGGGTTCGTTACCATTTCTCGCGAAGCGGGAAAGTCATCATCGACGAAATTCTGGATTGACGAATTTTTGAAATGATTTTTTGGACTGTTTCTTTTTTTTGGAAAAAACATAATTGTTCGAAAAAAATATAGGATTCGGCCTCTTTTTCTGAATTGTGAAATCCTTCGTTTTCCGAGGATGAAAAATGACAACTAGAATTGCCCCCTTTCACGCGGGTTTTTGTTGATTTTTCACCCCGCTCATTATATAAGAATCGCGTTGTGAGACTGACCAAGGGAAAAAAGGAGGGTTAAGGGTGGGATAAGTCACGACTAATCAGCAGGCGCACTAATCGACCTTGTTCCGTAATAATGACTCGGATAGTGGAGATCTCCTTATTAGTTGATTTGATGAGTGGCGACGAGGGCGTTTGACCAATAGCCGCCGCACGGAATACTCGAAATTCCGTCACCTAGCCCGATCACCTGATTTCATTGGGTCACCGCTAGCGCATATATCCCTAATTTACAGAAAGGAAACTTTGATGAAAAAGGTTATTTTCGTCGCACTCTTCGGAGCGCTTGTCGCCTCCTGTGCCAGTGGCACTTCGTCTTCCGCCGTTTCCAGCGCCGCCTCGTCCGCTATTGCCAGTTCCGCCTCGTCCGCCGAAACCACCGACGCCAACAATACCAAAGGCGCCGAGATCTCGGGTTCGGATTACGATCCCAACGGCGGGGCCGACGGCTATTCCAATGCCGGCGATGAGACTAGCGATATGTACTATCAGCATCCGGATTTCTATGACATGACCTCCAACGATCACCTCACGATCCTCTCGCATTTCAAAACATTCCAGCAGACCACCGAGTATAGCTGCGGCCCCTCGGCCGCTCTCATGGTGCTCACGCATTATGGGATCACTCGCTACACCGAATGGGATCTCGCCGTCGGCATGCATGCGTCGGTCGACGAACAGACGAATGGCCTTCCGGGAACCGCCAACGAATTTGGCGAGTACGGGACCTCGGTCGGCAAAATGTACAATTTCTTCTCAACCGTGAGCGATATCGCGATCGTTGACACAAGTTACAAGCCTTCCTACAGCACCAGCGATCTATTGACCGCTGACGAGGCCTCCCCAGCCGATGTCGGCAACCTTCCGGCCACTTTCGCCGAATGGGCTCCCTACGCTTCGGGGCTCGATGCCAACGGCGATCCGATCTGGGTCGATGACTGCAAGAATTCGCTCTTTGTGAGTTGGATTTTGGGACACCTCGACAACAATGAGCCCATCATGGTTGAATGGGGCGATTGGGATGGGCATTGGCAGACCATCATCGGCTACGACACCATGGGCACCCCGAGCATCGGGGATGACATGATCATCCTGGCCGACTCTTACGATACGAGCGATCATTGGCAGGATGGCTATTACTTCTATCCGGCTGAGCGTTTCTTCTATATGTGGAAGGACCGCAACATCGCCCCGAAGCCGTTCCAGCTCCAGCCGTATATGGTCATCAACCTGAAATAATTTCTGACCCTCCTTAACGTTTTTGATGCCAACCCTTAATGACATCTTAGACAAGCGCCTGGAAAAGGCGCTTTTTTGTTATGTCCTTTTGCTGCGGGCGGGATTCTCTCCTTCCGTCTGGGACCATTTAAGCATGAGAGTTCCCATCCGTCAGCCCCCGGAAAATTTGGAATCTAACCCAAACCTCCTTTTTCTTTGAACTATTTTGGGATTTGGGCACCGAAGAAAAAAGCCGGCACTAAGTTTGGGATTCATTGATCCATAGCCCCTTCGGCTTTCAAAACAAGCTGTTTTGAAATGTGGCTTTTTGGCTTAAGGAGGCGCCGCTTTTGGGGAGATTGGGAAGATGGCTTTGCCTAACAAACAAAACCCTTGTGATATAGACACATATAAAAAGCAATATAGTGCGTATAAAATATATAATTTATTAATAAAATGAAATATATTGCGTATTAAATTAAAAATAATATACTGAACGAGGGAAGAAAAATGAAGTTATCTGGGGCAGAATCGAATCAAGCGATTCTCAAAGAAATGGGAATTCGAATAAAGCAAAGGCGCATTTCTTTGTCGGTTACCCAAAAAAGGCTTTCGGAATTGACTGGCGTTTCTTTACGCACTATCGTGAATGTCGAAAATGGAAAAAACGTTTCTTTCGACAGTATTATTTCTTTGCTCAAAGCTTTGAGGGTAATCGATAACATCGATGATTTAATCCCTGAAAATAAAGTCAATCCTTTGGTTTTGCTGGCTTCGGGTCATGAAAGAAAAAGAGCGTCGGGAAAACGACGTAGCACGAACTGGAAGTGGGGGGATGAAAAATGACAACGGCGGAAGTGCGGCTTTGGGGCACAAAAATCGGCGCGGTCTCGATTGGCGACGATTCGCCTTATGGCTATTTCCAATATGACCCCGATTTCGTCAAAAGCGGAATCCCTGTTTCTCCTTTGATGATGCCTTTGTCAGATGCCACCTATTCGTTTCCTTCTCTTTCTTTGGAAAGTTTCCATGGTTTGCCAGGCTTGTTGGCGGATTCCATCCCCGACAAATTTGGCAACGCCGTCATTGATGCCTGGCTGACTTCCATCGGAAGAAGCAAAGCCTCTTTCAATGTTGTTGAAAGACTCTGCTTTATCGGAAAACGCGGGATGGGGGCTCTTGAGTTTTTCCCGAGCAAAAGCAGAGACCTGTCCAAAGACGATGAAATCAGAATCGATCAACTCGTGGGATTGAGCAATGAGATTCTATCGAAAAAGAAAAGCTTTTCCGTCAATGGGAAAGGCTCTTTGCAGCAACTCCTTGATGTTGGGACTTCGGCCGGCGGAGCGAGGGCGAAGGCAATCGTCGCTTTCAATGGAAAAACGAATGAATTCCGTTCTGGCCAAGTCGAGGCCGGAGAAGGCTTCTCCTATTGGATCATCAAATTCGACGGCGTTGGCAACAACCAAGACAAAGACGAAGACAACACAGCCTTTTTCACCAGAGTTGAATATGCCTATTATTTAATGGCTCTTTGCGCCGGAATCAAGATGAGCGAATCTCGCTTATTCATCGAGAATAACCGATATCATTTTATGACGAAAAGGTTTGACCGCATCGAGACCGGGAATGGCCAAATCGATAAAGCGCATATGCAAACGTTATCCGCCTTGACGCATTTGGATTACAACCAGCCAGGATCGCTGAGTTACGAGGGCGCTTGCCAAGTGATGGGCGCCTTAGGGTTACCCCATGATGAAATCGAACAATTTTTCAAACGAATGGTCTTTAATGTCATGGCCCGAAATCAGGATGATCACCTAAAGAACATCTCTTTTTTGATGGATCGAAAAGGCACGTGGTCGCTTTCTCCCGCTTATGACGTGACCTATGCCCATAATCCCGATGGAAAATGGACTTCGGCTCATCAAATGCGGATTAATGGGAAAAGCCGGGATATTTCCTTGGAAGACCTTAAACAATCGGCGGCGGCAATGGCCATCAAACCGAGAAACGCTGAGAAAATCATTGCTGAGGTTTCAGAGGCGTTAACCAGGTGGGATGACTTCGCAAAAAAAGCGTTTTTGGGCAAAAAAACAGCTGATTTCATTCAAAATAATTTTTTGTTTTTGCGGTGAAGGCCGCCGACCTCGGTCTTTTTAAAGATCGTCAGCAATGCTGTTTATCTTTGCCGATATTGGCTAACGAAAAATAAAATAAACAACTTTTTTCTCTTTTAAATTTATTTTTTCACGACGTGGCAATGCCGGCAGCGGGGCTCATAGCTTTCGCTGGCCCCCACGAGAACGATCGGATCGTCGTAAGAGGCAGGTTCGCCGTTGACGATGCGCTGGGTCATGGTGGCGGGCTCCCCGCATTTGACGCAGATGGCGGTGAGTTTGGTCACGAATTCGGCTTTGGCCGAAAGCTCGGCGGTCACCATGAAGGCTTCGCCTCTGAAGTCCATGTCAAGGCCCCCGATGATGACGCGGATGCCCCGATTGGCCAGGGTTTCGAGAACATCGACGATGGAGCGATCGAAGAACTGAACCTCATCGACTACAACGGCATCCGTTTTGGGTTCGACGTAGCGGAGGATTTGAGTCGGGCAGGCGATGGGGATGGCTTTGACTTTGTTTTGGAGATGGCTCACCACATCCTCTTTGCTATAACGATCATCCAACTGGGGTTTGAAGACCAAAACATTCTTATGGGCATACTCCAAACGATGGATCCTCCGGATCAATTCTTCGCTTTTTCCGGCGAACATCGGGCCTGTGACGACTTCAATCCAACCCGGATCTTTGATGTTTTCCATTGGGGTGACCTCATACGGCAAGAAGATTCCCTTGGGAGGGGAAACCTTGCCTATCCCGAAACCGCTATCCAATATAGCCAAAGCGGGCATCTATTTCAATTCCTAAAAAGGAAGAGAAAACAAAACGAAAGGATATCCTAGCAAAAGGCATTTGAAAGACGGTGTTTCCTAATTTCTTTTTTCCCCAATTTTCCGGAATGACGTTCTCAAAAACCGCCCCGTTGAGAAAAATTTTTTCGCTTCTCCGAATTTTTGATGGAGATTATCTTTGAGGCTTTTATAATCAACTTCGTAAAAGGAGTCCTTCCCATGCTGATGACTCTTGCGGCAGCGGCCGACATCGAATCCAATCTGGCCTCGGTTTTGTCCTCGGTTGCCTTATGGACCGCCATGGCCAAAACTTTCATTTTCATCTTGCTGGGTTTTGCCCTCACGAAAGGAAAGCTCTTTCCCGCCGGAATGGACAAGCTCTTGACGAAAGTCGTGATGATCGTCGCCCTCCCATGTTTGGCTTTTACCTCCTTCATGAGTGATTTCTCCGCCACGGCCGGACTTGACGCTCTCGTTAATTTCCTGCTTGGTTTCGTCTTGTATATCCTTTTTATCTATCTTTCAAAACTGATTTTCTTTTGGGTTAAGGAACCCGAGAAGAAAAAAATCTTGTGCATTATTTTCACTTTTGGCTTGACGACTTTCCTTGCTCAGCCCCTGATTTTCGCGATTTTCGGGAATCTGGCTTATAACGATTCCAACATGCTTAACGTCGCTTATCGGGTTTTTCTTTATTCCTATGCTTATGTCGTGGTTTCGGGTCTGAAAATCGGGACCACGAAAGAAACTTCCTTTGGGGCGACCGCCAAAAAGATTTTGCTTAACCCCATTCTCATTGCCACGGTGGCGGGCCTACTCCTTTGGGCTCTTCAAGGGTTGCCTGGCGCCACCTCTCCCCATTGGTGGACCCTCCGGACCGATTGGCTGAGTGGAAATTCAGCCAGCACTTATGTTCCATGGTGGCGTTTCGACGTTTCTTTGCCCTGGATCAACAGCGCGGCTTCGACTTTGGGTTCCTTGGCTTCGCCTTTGGTCATGATCGCCATCGGCTGCACTTTGGGCAGCATCCCTTTCTTGGAAGCGGCCCGGGACAAACTGGCCTGGATCTATTCCGGCCTCAAAGTCTTTTTGGCTCCGGCCATCGTCTTGGGAATCCTTTATGGGTTGGAATTCATCGCTTGCGAATCAAACCACCCGGAAATCATCTCGTTGGCCACCGTGCAAAGCACCGTGCTGATGTGGATGGTCCCTCCGGCCACGAGCGCCGTGGCCTATTGCATCAGCTTCGACAAAGAAAAAGTATTGGCCTCCGATGCCTCTTTCATTTCGACGATCATGGCCATTCCCGGCATCGTTTTCTGGGTCCTGATTCTTTCCCTCATCGCCTCCAGCAATTTCTTCTACGTCGCTTTATGACGTTGGGTTTTTCCGTGATTCAAAAAACGTTTTTCGCTGATTCCCAAAAGGGAATAAAAGACGTAAATAGAGATTTAAATCCCTGCAAATGTCGATTTGACTGGTGTCTAATAGAATTTTTCAAAAGCCAGATTAAAAGGATAACAAACTTGGATTATGCTATCCTAAACGGAGAGGTTTAACTTATGGCTCACTTTGAAGTCGATTTCTTATCCTATAGTTTTGGGAGAAGCGTTTCCTTCACCGCGATCATCCCCTCCGCCGCCTCCAGTGACTTATCGGATTATAAACGGAACCAATATAAAGACATTCCTTTGCTGCCGGCGCTTTATCTTTTGCATGGTTCGATGAACGACAATCTGACCTGGGGGCAATACACTTCCATTGAACGTTATGCCGAAGAGAGACAGATCGCCGTGTTTATGATTTCCGGTGAAAACCGGGGTTTCGTCAATCGGGGGAAGGATCATTTTTTCGATTTCCTCGAAGACGAGCTTCCTTCGTTTTGCGAACGCATGTTTCCGATTTCCACCCGCAAAGAGGATCGTTACATCGCCGGTTTATCGATGGGGGGCTTCGGAGCCTACTTTCACGGGCTCAGCCAACCCGAAAGGTATGAGGCTATTGGTTCCTTCTCCGGCCCGATGAATACCCGGCTTTCCGAAATCGGCAAAACCACCCCCCTGATGCTCTTGAGGGAAGCCAAGAAAAACGGGACTCCTTTCCCGGCCCTGTTTCTGACCATCGGGGATAAGGATTTCCTTTATCAAGATAATGTCTTTTTCCTCAAGTTTTGCCAGGATAATGGCATAAAAATACATAGCGAAATCATCAAAGGATATGGCCATGAATGGCGGTTCTGGGATCTTGCTGTTCGGCACTTTTTGGATTGGATTCCGCGGACCGACGCCTACGCCGGCCACGTTCGAAAAATCTAATCAGTCGCGGCCTTCGTAGGAGTAGCCAGACCCTTCGAGGGCCTTATTGAGATCGTTATCGGTCAGGACGTTTTTGGAGACGAGGATGGCGCTGGCGCTAGCCAAATCCACTTTAACGATTTTGACCCCTTTGATTTTGCGCAAGGACTCCTCGACGTGTTTCACGCAGTTCTCGCAAAGCATCCCTTTGATTTTTATTTTGGTTTCCATTGGATCGTTCCTTCTTTCACCAAAAGGATAGCACAAAAGAAAATGTTCGCTTTCAAGGATGCTTTAATGAAGTTTGACGCCCTTTAAGCGAAGGGCATTAAGAACCACGCAGATGGAGGATAGCGCCATCATGCCCGCGGCGATCATGGGGTTCAACTCGATGCCGACGTAGTAAAAGGCTCCGGCCGCCAAGGGGATCCCCACGCAGTTATAGAAGAAGGCCCAGAAAAGATTCATCTTGATATTCGCGGTGACTTTCTTGGAGAGGGCGATGGCGTTATTGAGATCGCTCAGAGAGCCGTTCATCAAAACGATATCCGCTGAAGAGAGGGCCAAATCGGTTCCGGTCCCGATGGCAATGCCCACATCGGCTTTTTTCAGGGCCGGGGCGTCATTGACCCCATCGCCGATCATCGCCACGGTCTCCCCGTCTTTCTGGATGGTTTCGATCAGGGAGTTTTTGTTTTGGGGGGTCATGCCGCCAAAGACGCGGCTGATCCCGACGGAGGCGCCTAAAGCCTTAGCCCGTTTCTCGCTGTCGCCCGAGGCGAGATAAACCTTGATTCCTTTGGCTTTCAGACTGCTGATGGCTTCTTCGGCTTCAGGCCGCAGCTCATCGCTGGCGGCGAAGAAACCGGCATAGACGTTATCGATGGCGTAATAGGTGATGGAGGCTCCAAAGCCTTCGTAATCGTCTTGTTTGCCATTGGGGATGGAAATGCTCTTTTTCTGTAACATCGCGCGATTGCCGATCACGTAATTGCGTTTATCCACGGTTCCCGTGATGCCAAAGCCAGGCTCATTGAGGAAGGCGGCCACTTTGATTTTCTTGGCTCCCAGGTTTTTGAGATAAAGGGCGATGCTCCAGGCCAACGGATGCTCGGACAAACCTTCTAGGCTATAGACCGCATTGATTTCTTTGTTGGCCGGATCGACGGACCGATAATCCAAAATCGTCAGATGCGAAGTCGTCAAGGTCCCGGTTTTATCGAAGACCAACGCTTCGCAGGCGCTGAGTTTCTCGAAAGCGGTGGCGTTTTTGAAAAGGACCCCGTTTTCGGCCCCCCGTCCGGCTCCCACCATCACAGCTACCGGCGTGGCCAAGCCTAAAGCGCAGGGGCAGGCGACCACCAAAACGGAAACCCCGAAGTTAAGAGAAAGATTGAAATTTCGGGTCGCTCCCAGCCAAACGATGAAAATCAATAAGGCGATCCCCATCACGATCGGAACGAAGACGCTGGAGACTTTATCGGCCAAAGAGGCTAATTTCCCTTTGCTGGAAGCGGCTTGCTCGACCATGGCGGCGATTTTGCTTAAGGTACTGTCGGCCCCCAAGGCCGTGACTTTCATCTCAAAGGATCCGGTGACATCGATTGAGCCGGTCATAACCGGGTCTCCGATCTTCTTGAAAACCGGAACGGCTTCGCCGGTCAAGGCGGCTTCTTCCAGATGCCCATATCCCGAGACGATGACGCCATCGGCGGGGATTCGGCTTCCAGGTTTGACGATGCATAAATCCCCAAGCCTCAAAGCGCCGATCGGTTTCTCGATTTCGGACCCTTCCACATCCACCTGAGCGGTTTCGGGGGCCAGCGACAGAAGATCTTCTAGGGCCGAAGTGGTTTTGCTCTTGGCCAAGGCTTCGAGATATTTGCCTAAGGAAATCAGCGTGAGGATCATGGCGGCGCTGTCGAAATAGACCGGAAGGCTCAGGTCTCGCAACCCCAGAGTAAGAAAGATGAAAAGAAGAAGGCTATAAACATAAGTGACCCCGCTTCCGAGGGCGACCAGACTTTCCATCGTCGGGTGCCCGGTGAAAAGGGCTTTGAAGCCATGGATGAAGTAGGAGAAGTAAATGAGGATGACGATGGTGGCCAGAACGAGTTCCACCCCTTCGTTTATTTCCTGATAATCAGAGACCGGCCAGCCCCACATCGCGCCCATCGAAAAGTACATGAGGATCAAAGACAAAATAGCTGAAATTATTAATTTTATAAGGCTTTTGCCCAGTTTTTTCCGTCTTTCGATTCTTTGCTGGTTCACGGTTTCACCAAAATCCAAGGAAGCTCCGTAGCCGGCTTTCTGAATGGCGGAGATAATCTTTTCGTCTTCGGGTTTGCCCTTAAACGAGACGATCAGGGAATTGGTCAGCAAAGAGACCTGAGCCTCGTCCACGCCTTCCACCTTTTGAACGGCGGTTTCGACGCGGCGGACGCAAGCGGCGCAAAACATGCCTTCGATCTTGTACTTCCGTTTTTCCATTGGGACCTTCTTTATCCTATATCGTTCGCCTCTTTTAGGAAAGCAAAGCACCTTATTTTCTATAAAAGTTGTTTCTGACTTCTGGTCAAGTAAAATTTAATCGATGAACATTTTGTTTTATCTTTTGCCCAAGGCCGAGGTCGATTATCTCTTCAACGACTTCACGGTGCGGCAGGCCCTCGAGAAGATGAAGGAAAAACGTTTTTCGATGATCCCCATCATCGATAAGAAAAACGGGAAATACCTCAAAACCATCCAGTCTTATGATTTTCTCGATTATCTCTCGAGTTATAAGCTCTCGTTTCAGGATCTGGAGATGGATTTGATATCGGACATCCCTTGCTCCAAGAACATCCGGCCGGTGAGGGTCAACTGCGATGTCCGAGAGCTTTATAAGATCATCGTGGATCAGAACTTCGTGCCGGTCGTGGATGATGAGGGGATTTTCATCGGAATCGTGACGCGCAAAGCCGTCATGGAAGAAATCACCAAAGAGCTTTTGGCGGCCAAGCAAGAATAAAAAAAGCACCGATTCATCATCAGTGCTTGGCTTTTACATTTTTTCGATGGCTTTGATCGCGTTGGCGAGATAGGGCCCTTTGTAGGATTCGATCTTGCCTTCATCGACGAGTTTGGCCAGAGCCGGGTCCAGCGGAAGCTCATCAAGCAGCGCCACCTCGAACTTTTTGGCGACCTCAACGGCATTCTTGTCCCCGAAGACTTTGATATGTTCGCCGCACTTCGGGCAAAGGACATAAGACATGTTCTCCACGAGGCCTAAGACTTTGACATCCATCATCTTGGCCATGTTGATCGATTTCTCGACCACCAAGGATACGAGATCCTGAGGCGAGGAGACCACGACGACCCCATCGATGGGGATTTGCTGGAAGACGGTAAGCGGGACATCGCCCGTTCCCGGGGGCATGTCGATGAGAAGAAATTCCATCTCTCCGAAGACGACTTGGGAATAAAGCTGTCCGACGAGTTGGGAAATCATCGGTCCGCGCCAAACCAAAGGAGCGGTGGGGTTATCCAAAAGATTATTGGCGGAGATGACCTCCAGGCCGTTTTTGGTTTTGCCTGGGTAGATGCCATTCTCATCGCCGACGGCCTGATAGCCGTTGAGCCCGAAAGCCTCGGGCATCGAAGGGCCGGTGACATCAGCGTCTAGGATCGCGACTTTGTGGCCTTGGTTGACCAGCCCGACCGCCAGCAAGGCAGTGACGAGGCTTTTTCCGACTCCGCCTTTGCCGGAAATGATGGCGATGATTTTTTTAAACGTGGTCAGATCATGGGTTTTCAGCTTCTCGATTTTCCCGCGGGAAGAGCAGTTCTCCGCTCCGCAGGAATCGCATTCGTGATTGCAATTTTCTTCACTCATAATTCTCCTACTTGGAGCATTATACAAACGACGGCGGCGAATGTCATTCACGACCTTTGGCCTCTTGACAGCCGGAGTATAGTAACTTCATGGAATATTGGGATTTGGCTTTGAACACTTTAATTGATTCGGCCGAGATCTTCGGCATCGCCTTGGCCTTATATGTCCTTCTTTCCTTTTTCGAGGCCAAGATCGCCCGGCTTCTCGAAAAAAGAAAAAAATATGGCCCTTTTTTCGGTTCTTTGGCCGGCGTGATTCCCCAATGCGGGATCTCCGTCGTGGGAGCCGATCTCTACGTCAAAGAGCACATCACGATGGGAACGCTCATCGCTATTTTTATCGCTTGCTCCGATGAAGCCCTTCCGATTCTCTTTGGGAATTTCACCGGTTCTTGGTATATGGCTTTCTTCCTCATTGGCATCAAAATCGTCGGAGGCTGTTTGGCCGGAATGCTGGTCGATCTCATCTACCGCAAAGGGGACGTCGAGGTGGAAAAACACCTGGAGATCTGCCAAGGCGAGGTTTGCCTCAACCATGGCTGCTGCGGGCACCAGATCGAAGAGAACGCCCAGGAGAATCCCTGGCATGAGCATCTCGTTCATCCGCTCGTGCACTCGCTCAAGATCTTCGCCTATGCCTTCGCCATCGCTTTTTTCTTCGGATGCCTCGTTATCTGGATCGGGCAGGATAACCTATCCACCTTCCTTACCGCGAATTATTACTTCTCGCCTTTATACGCGATGGTCATCGGGCTGATCCCGAACTGCGCTTCTTCCGTCTTGATTTCCGATCTTTATCTCAAAGGCGCCTTGCCGTTTGGGGCTTTGGTGGCGGGGTTATCCGTCAACGCCGGACTGGGTCCTCTTTATCTTTTCAAAAACAAAAAGACCGTGGCCAAGGGCTTGATCATCGAAGGGCTTCTCATCGTCTTCGGCCTCGGTTTAGGTTATGCCTTTATCTGGGTCCGTTAGAAGGTGTATATTTTTTTCGTTATGAAGAGTCCCGAAAAGAAAAGCAATCCCGACCCCGGGCAACGCCGCCCTCATCGGACGGGCGAAGACCTCGATATGCTGAACGAGACCAAACTCGATCCCGAAAGCGGCGAGGCGGCCTCTTCTCATTATAAGGACGACATCGATGGAGCTTAATCTTAGCAAAACCCTTGTGGTTGGCGATTACAAGTCTTTTGGCGACCCGCTTTATATCGGCTTGTCTTCCTTCATCGAAGGCTTAGTCGCGGGGAACCATGAAGTCCTGCGTTTTGACGTCTTGGGAAAGCGCATCGGGCCCTGCGACGATTGCGCCTCCTGCAACACCAACGAATTTCCTTGCTCTTATTTGGATGATTTCAATTGCTTGGCCTCCGAGCTTTTGGAGGCGGAAGCCTTCGTCCTTTTCGCGGAAGGGGATTTTTCCAAAGCGCTGCTGAATGCCTTGGCCAAATTCAGGGCCTTTTCCACCAAGGCCAAGAGCAAGCCGCATCTCAAGAAAGTTTATTTGGTGTATTCCGGAACCGAATCCGGCGAGAAAAAGAATTTTGTCCCATGGATCATCGCCTTGCTCAGCATCGCCCCCGGTGAAACGCAGGCCTTCCGTTTTGACGCGATCGGAGAAAGCGAAAATGCCTTCTTAAAGGATTTAGGGCTGAAACTCTAATTTCTTTGCCAGGGCCAAAAGCTCTTTGGCCAAAGCGACATCGGCCGCCAGCGAAGATTTATCCAAATTGGGCAAATGCACGAAGAGGCAGGGGATCCCCGAGGATAAATCCAGATAATAGATTTCATTGCAGACATATCTTCCGGGGTCAGAGCTGAGATCGCTTGCGACTTCTTTTTCTTGGAGACGTCTCTGCCATTCTCCAGCGGCAGAGGATTCGTTAATTCCTTGGCGCCGTTTGGCCGAATCTTTTGGCTTAAAACAATTTTTCCGTCATTGTCCTGAACGGGCGAATTCTTTTCGTTAAAGGCTTTTTCCTCAAGGGAGATACGCGCGCGGGAAGCCGCTAAGCCAAAGGAAAGGATGAAATCGTATTTCGTTAGGGCGATCCGATTCAAAAGCGCGGCTTCGGCGGAGGCATAACTCACGGGCAAAATCAGAGTATCGAACCCCTCCTTCGCCAAAACCTCCGCCAAAAGTTTGGAAGGATTGACAGGATGATTCCGGAAGGGCGTGAAGCCGGTGATCAAGATTCTCACGCGTTCATTTAAACTCGTCTTGCCTTCCGTTTCATTCTTTTTTTCGCCTTGGGGGCCTATACTGAAACCATGGATAAGAACACTCCCGAAGGGAAATCAGATCGTTTTTATTTTCGGAACAAGGTTGTTCAATCGCTTTATTTCTATAGTTTTATCGGACTGACTTTGATTGTTTTGACGAATCTTCTCTTCGCCTCGATCGGCCTCGTTTTTGATTTCGGGGTGCGGGACGCCACCTGGCTCCTTGTCGCTTTGGTGATCTCGGGTTTATCTTTGATCGGAGTATCCATTTTGGCGGCTTTGACTTTCGCGGGAGGCGCCGAGGGGATGACCCTAAAGCGGGTGAAGGCCACCGAGATCCTCCGCCTCGTCCTTCGTTTTCTTAATCTTTCCTCGGGAGCCGCGCTGCTGGTGACGGCGCTGTTAAGAGATGGCGAGGTGGATACCAATTGGGACCCCTTGCTCCAAGGTTATGGTTTGGCGATTTTGGTCATCGAAGTGTTCATGGTTCTTTTTTCCGTTTGGCGGATCGCTTGGGTCAAGGCCAATCCCGAACGATATTCGACCCCGGCGGGAAAAGATTATATCGAAGCGAAAGCCCCTCTGGTCTCCAAGCCGTTCAAAGCGTCGGTCAAAGCGGCCGAAAAAGAAACGATCCAACCGGAAGCGGTGGACGTCAAAAGCGAACCTAAAACCGGCAAGGGAAAAGAATAATCCATCAAAGCGGAAGCTGATAAACCTGAATGGCGTTTCGGCTCATGAGGTTATGGTAGAGCCGGCCGGGCAACTTGACTTTGTTTTTGAAATAGGCCTGATACATGGGGTTATTGAGGGTATCGATTCCGTCGATGGGGTTATCGGTCCCAAACATCACGCGGTTTTCGCCGATCGTCTCCAAGACCTTTTTGGCCGTCTTCATCTCCACCCAGGCCGTGTCCCCATAGACATTGGGATGGGCTTTCAGGACCTGTAGAGCGGAGCGGTGGTTGTCGGTGCAGACGAGCTGGAGATGGGCCGCGATGAAAGTGAGGTCGGGATATCGGGCGGCGACTTCGCCTAGAAGCGTCACGTCGCTATAACGATCTTCGGCCGTATGGACGAGGATCGGAAGCGAATATTTTCTCGCGAGTTCCAGATAGGGGACCATCTTGGGCGAGGTGATCTTGAGGCGGCTTTCAAAGGGATGGAGTTTTAGGCCATAGATCAAGTGCCGGTTCTTCTCGATGAGGGTCAACAGTTCCGGCTTGAGGATCTCCTTGTGGGGATTGATCCAGATCAAAGCCCCGAGTTTGCGGGGATTCTCTTTGACGAATTTCAAAACCGTTTTGAGCCCCGCGATCTGATCGACTTTATGGAGGCCCCATTTGGTGATGGAAGGATATTCGGAGCAATCGCAATCGCTCACCAAAGAAAAAGCCACCCCGTAGCGTTTCTGGCTCTCGAGGATCATCCCTTCGGATTCTCGGATGGTGGGCCAAGTGGCGATGTGGGCGTGGCTGTCAACGATCATGGTTTGATCCGGATTCCGGATTTCTCTTCGATTTTCTCAAGCAGCGTGACCATCTGTTTCTCGTCGATCCCGTCCTGGGAGGAGTTCTCAAAGACGAAATCCACGATCCGGGCCCCGGGCTCGACGTATTTCTTGTGCATGGGGCGGACGGTGGCGAGATATTGGGCGATGACGGAATCGGGGGTCCTTCGCCTTTCCTTCTCATCGCGGAGGATGCGGCGGCACAGACGGATATCGCTTTCGGCGTCGACGTAGATCAGATAGTCGTAATATTTCTTGGGTCGGGGGATGGAAAAGACCAAGATGCCTTCCACGAGGATGATGGGCGTGGGAACGAAAGTCGCCGTTTCGCTTCGGCGGGTATGGGTGGAGAAATCGTAAACGGGGACTTCGATGCTTTGGTTTTGATGGAGCTTTGCAAGGCCTTGGAGGAAGAGTTCCTCATCGAGGGACCGCGGATCGTCGAAATTGACTTTGACCCGCTCTTCGAGGGGCAAAGCGGATTGGTCGCGATAGTAAGAATCATAGGAGAGGATCGAAGACTCGCGGATCCTTTTTTGGAGAGACCCCGCGAGCGTCGTTTTCCCCGAACCCGAACCCCCGCCGACCGCGATGATAAATGGCATGTGGAATACCCTAGGTATTCTATGCCTATCGGTTTTCCGATTCACTATATTAAAGCCCTCGCGTGGATAAAACCTTGAAAAGGCCTCAAGAAACCGCACTAAAGTCTTGCCTCTTCCCTTTATGTGAGTAAAATTATTCGTGCCTATTGGGGTGTAGCCAAGTGGTAAGGCATCGGACTCTGAATCCGAGATGCACTGGTCCGACCCCAGTCACCCCAGCCAATAGGAAAACAAAACGCCGCGAGGAACGCGGCGTTTTTTCTTTGATTAAATCAGGCTTTGAGGAGCGCCTTCACGATTTCGATCATGAGATGGAAGTCTTTGACCGAGAGGTATTCGTAGCGGCCGTGGTGGTTGTAGGTCCCGGTCCCCAGATTCGGGGTGGGGCAGCCCAAGAAGGAGAAAGTCGCGCCGTCGGTTCCGCCCCGGATGGGGCAATAGACCGGGATGAGGCCTAAACTCCGCATCGTTTTGTCGACGTAGAGAACGGCCCTCGGGTCCTTGTCGAGCACCTCTTTCATGTTGCGGTAGTCCTCCTGGAGGGCGAGCTCGATCTTGGCCCGCGGATATTTCTTCTCCAAGAACGTCTTGGCGTCCTTGAACTCGTCTTTCTGACGGAGCAGCTTCTCGCGGCTGTGGTTCCTAATGATGTAGCGGAGGGTGACGGATTCGGCGGTGCCGTTTTCGGCCAGAAGGTGATTGAAGCCCTCATAGCCCTCGGTGTATTCCGGTTTCTCGTTTGGCGCCAGCAAAGCATCGAATTCGTTGGCCAAGCGGAGGGCATTGATCATTTTGTCCTTGGCCTCGCCTGGATGGATCGAGACGCCGGTGATCTTGACCTCGGCATGGGCGGCGTTGAAGTTCTCGGCTTCGATCTTGTCGGGATCGTCGCCGTCGATCGTATAGGCGAAATCCGCTCCGAATTTTTTGGCGTCGAAGTGCTCCGGGCCCCGTCCGATCTCCTCATCGGGGGTGAAAAGCACGCAGATCGTGTGATGCTTGATTTCGGGGTGATGAACGTAAAAGGCGAGCACGCTCATGATGATGGCGTCCCCGGCTTTATCGTCTCCGCCCAATAACGTCTGGCCATCGGTGACGAGAAGATCGTCCCCGAGATGTTTTTTCAGCGAAGGGAAATCCTTGGGATCCATCGTCAGCTTGCCATTGAGTTTGATGGGGCTCCCGTCGTAGTTCTCGACCAGCCGCGGATGGACGTCCTTCCCGGAAACCTCCAGGGCCGTGTCGACGTGGGCGTTGAGCCCGATGGCCGGCAGCTCTTTCTCGCCCCGCAATTTCGCGTAGACCCTTCCGTGACCGTCGAGTTCGGCTGGGATGCCCAACGTTTCCAATTCTTTGACCAATAAGCGGGAGAGATGAAGCTCTTTCTTCGCGCTGGGGGTGCTGGAAGAAGCGTCATCGCTTTGGGTGTCGATTTTGGCGTAACGGATGAATCTTTCGAGACTCTCGTCCATAGAGAAAAGGCCTTCTTTCGCCCGTATTGTAATCCATTTTTTCTTTTCTTCACTAGAAAACGCTAGAATATTCCCAAGATGAAAAAAAGCTTCCTTTCGCTTCTTTTGTGCGGCGCCGTTCCTTTGGGGGGCTGCGCTCTCTTCGGGGCCTCAGGTTCCTCTAACGGGATTTCCGCCAATGAAAGCAGCGTTTTCTCAAGCGCTCTGGGCTCTTCTTTTCCCGGCGCTTCTGGGGCTTTCTCTTCTTCCAGCGGCGCCTCTTCCGATAACGCTTCCACCCTCAGCAGCCCCGCCTCTTCGGGCGTCACGCCCGCCGCGGATTTTCTGGCCTTTTGGGATGACGCCGTCAATCTCAAAATCTCATTGACCTTCTCCGATGCCTCTTTATCTGCCCTTTCGCATTACGGGGCCAACGACAACCAGAAATGGGGGGATCTCTATTTCCCGGCCGATCTGGTCCTGGAATCGGGGGCGGTCAAAACCACGATCTTGGATGTGGGGGTCCGGATGCGGGGCAATACTTCCCGCCAGGAGATCTGCGGAACGGATGGCGTCATCTATCAGCCCTGCCATCTCAAAATCTCCTTCAAAGCCACCTTTGACGACGATCTCTATGATCTCAGCCAATTCGTGGCCTTCAAGCACACCTGGACCGCCTCGGCCTTAAGCGAGCGCAAAGACCGCGATTTCTTGGGCATGGAGAAAATGGATCTCAAATACCTGCCCCGCAACGTCTATGACCAGGTCGCTTATACCTATTCGCAGGAGATTTATGTCTATGACCGTTTCCGCGCGGCTGGGATTATGGCCCCTTACGCCAAATGGTCGACGGTCACCCTCACTGATCCCGCCAGCGCTTATACCTGCGCCTATGAGGTCATCGAGGACATCGATAAGCCTTTCCTTAAAAAAAGGACCGCCGATGACAAAGGCGATCTCTATAAATGCGTCTGGGGCGCCTCCGAGGGCACCAGCGCTTACACGGGAGCCGACCTCGCCCGGAGCGGGGCCGTCACCTCGGCCACCAACGCCTCGGGCTATGACTGCGGGACCCGGATCGCCACTGGCCGCATCGGGGTCGAAGACAATTACAATGGCTATCATCCTTGCTACCAGCTCAAGACCAATGACAGCGGCGAGGCGAGCGACTTCTCCAAGATGGCCAATTACATCGACATGATGGCTACCTGCCGCTATAACAAGGGGACGCAAGATATGCTCAATAGGGTCTTGGAGGTCGACGAGTTCCTCAAGATGGAAGCCATTTCCTATCTTTTCGGCAACTTCGACGATCAGCGGAACAACGCCAATAACTACTTCCTCTATTTCGCCCCCATGACCGGGAAGGCGACCTATATCCCCTATGACTGGGACTGGTGCCTCGGCGCCGATTGCGGCAATGACGTCGTTTCCTGGCTTCCTCTTCGGACGGCCGGACTGGACGGCAGCCAAATCCCGACCAATGTCTATTGGGATACCTTTTTGAGCGGTTCCTCTTATGCTCCATCTTATGACCTCGCCGCGATGCGGGCCACCTATCTTGGCTATGTGCGGTCCTTTCTGGGCGCCGGCTATCTCGACAAGGCCAACTATGCCTCTTTCCTGACCCAGCAAAACAGCTCCTGCGTCAAAAACGATCTCGCGAACGTCCAAAACTACATGGAGGCCAAAAAAGCCCTCCTTTTGGGTTATTTCCAATAAAGCCAACCCTTTTCCGAGCGATCTCCAAGAGGCTTTGAAGGGGCTTTCATTGAGATTGGGCCCCAGAAGATTAGAATAACTATCGTCAGACTGCCCTCAGGGATAAGGAGAATCAGCCAATGTCAGACGTCAAAGGCGCTTTGGACGAAGCCAGGACCCAAGGGATCCTCGCCTCTTACGCGAAAGACGACAAAAACGCGGTGGCCCGCCATGCTTTGGCCCGCCACAGCATCCCGAACGTCGTCTTCGATTCGGCTTCGCTGGCGGAGGTCGCCCCTCAGTTTTCGCTTGAAATCAAGACCATGCCGGTCGCCAACCAGAAGATGAGCGGGCGCTGCTGGATCTTCGCGGGCCTTAACATCCTGCGCGAGACCATCGCCAAGGAATGCGCCCTCAAGAAATTCGAGCTCTCCCAGAACTATATCTCCCTCTATGACAAGATCGAGAAAGCCAATTTCGCCTTGGAGACCCTTTTGGCCCTTGGGGCCCGCGATCACGATGACCGCGAATTGGCCTTCGTCCTCGCCAACCCGATCAGCGACGGCGGCCAATGGGACATGTTCGTGAACCTCGTGAAGAAATACGGTCTGCTCCCGCTGGAGAAGTTCCCGGAGACCTATCAGTCCGAAGGCACCAAGGAGGGCGATTTCTTGGTCAACGACATCATCCGAGGCTTCGGGGCCGAGGCCCATCGGCTCTTAGCGGCGGGCCAAGCGGCCGAAGCGCGGGCCCTGAAGGAAGCGACGATGGGGAAGATCTACGCCTTCTTCCTCGACTGCTTTGGGGTGCCCCCTCAGACCTTCGATTTCGAATACACGAACGACCAAGGCTATCACGTGGAGAAGAATCTCACCCCGCAGCAGTTCTTCGCCGCCCACATCGGCTCCAAGATCGATTCCTATCAGTCGATCATCAACTCGCCGACCGCCGATAAGCCCTTTCTGAAAAATTACACGATCGATTATCTCGGGAATGTGGTGGAAGGCAAGCTCATCAACCATCTCAACCTCCCGATGGAGCGCATCAAAGAGCTCATCGTCGCCCAGCTTCAAGACGGCGAGCCGGTCTGGTTCGGAAGCGACGTCGGCTTCTATCGCGACCACAACAGCTTCGCCTGGACCGAGAAAGCCTTCGATTTCAAAGCCCCCTTTGGCTTTGAGGTCATCTTCGCCAAAAACGACATGCTGGACTATTGGGCCAGCGCGATGAACCACGCGATGGTGATCGTCGGGGTCAATCTCGTCGAGGGGAAACCCACCAAATGGAAGATCGAGAACAGCTGGGGCTCCGATAACGGCGTCAGCGGTTATTACGTCATGGCCCAGGGCTGGTTCGACCAGTTCGTCTACCAGGCCGTGATCCTCAAGCAATACCTCTCCCCGGAAGAGCTCTTAGCCGCCTCCGAAACGCCCACCCATTTGCATCCCTGGGATCCGATGGGAACCCTTGCCGAGTGAGCAAAAAGGCCTGCCCTGCCCGCTGGCGGGGCTTTTTTCTTCCAACAAAAAAGCGTTAAATTTTCTTTATCTAATGTAAGGAGCGTTCTTCCTTCATGAAAAACCATCGTTTGCTCGTTCTCCCGCTTTTGGCCACCTCGCTTATTTTGGCCTCCTGCGGAACCACGGTTGCCTCTTCTGTTCTCTCTTCTTCCATCGCTTCCTCCGCCACGGTTTCTTCAAGCGCGAGTTTCGCGGCTTCTTCAAGCGCCGGAACGAGTTCCGAAGGGGCTTCTTCGGCCGGAACTTCTTCGTCAGCGGCCTCCTCGGCGGCCTCGTCTTCCGCCTCCTCCGGTTCGGAGAGTGCTACTTCGAACCAAGGATCGTCGAGTCCCGAGGGGTCTTCCTCGAGTGAAGTGTCTTCAAGCTCAGAAGAGTCTTCGAGCTCGGCGCAAGCTTCCTCTTCGGAATCGCCTCAAGAGGAATACGGGGCCTTCAGCGTCACGCCTGCCGATGGCTTCGACGCCCCGGTTTTTGACGCCGACGCCAATGCTTACACCTTCACGATTCTTTCGGCTTATGCCGCCAAACCAACCTACACCCTCAGCGGTTACTTCGATGGATCGATCGTGATCGTGAGCGAGGTATCCAAGAACAGCATTGGGATGACTTTCCTTCTCGACCAGGCTTATCTGACCAATACGGCCGAGGGCGGAATCCCCATTTCTTACCAAGCCAAGAAAAAGACCGTGACGCTCAATTCCGTCGCTGGGACCGTCAACACCATCGCCGGGACCGGAGATGCGCTTTATTCGGCGAACAACGCCGAGCTTTGCGGGGACGGAACCCTGAACCTCGCGAGTTTGACGGCGAATGCCGTCGAAGCCGTGGATATCAAAATCTATGGCGCCGTGACCCTCGATATGACCGCCGCCCTTGACGCTTTGAAAGGAAGCGGGATGTTATATTCCGATAATGAAGACACTCCCTTTGTCGCGGATACCGGCTCGACCGCGATCCACGACCTCGGCGGCATCGCCTTTGATTTTGGGGGAAGCGCCAGCAAAGTGGATATCGGAGCGGGGGATCTCATCACCGTGGAGACGGCGGCGAACCTCGTCAAAGCCGGAAGCGCTTTGACCGTCGAAGGCTCTCTTATCGGCACCGACATCTCGGGCGCCCCCATCGTTCCCGTGGCCGCGGGAGGCTTAACCGTCACCGTGGACGCCCTTGCCACTTTCACCTCGAACGGCACTGCAATCACCAGTCAGACGTTATAACCCTAGGGTGAAGGAGCCCACCATGAAAGAAAAGAAATCTCCTGGCAAAGTCCTCTTTTCCTTTTCGGGCGCCGCCCTGATCCTCGGGGCCTGCGCGCTCACGAAGACCGGTTCCAGCTCGGCCGCTCTATCTATGACCTCGGCCGTTTCCTCGGACGAGGGGGCGACCACAAGCCAAACGTCGGCCACCGGGGACTCCACGAGTTCGGGCGACGTTTCGCATACGGAGGCCTCCGGCGTCGCCGCTTCGACGAGCGTACAGACGGACGACAACGCCATCATGCTCGCCCCCGGGGCTTCCTCCTCTTCGGATAGCGGCGTCACGATCGACAACGAGAAGAACTTCATCACCATCAGCGCCGTCGGCACCTATGTCTTGAGCGGATCCTTAACCGAAGGATCGATTATCATCACGGCCGATCCGACCGACAGCGGCGACGCCGTGACCTTGGTGCTCAATGGGGTAACCCTTGCCTCGAGCGGGGCTTCGGCCCTAAGCGTGACTTCGGGCCCGACGGCGGCAACGATTTACCCGGGCCCGATTTATTCGGAGAACTCAGCTCATCTGGCTCTTCAGATTCCCGCTTCTTCGAGTTCGGTCATCACCGACAAGCGGGCAACCGCTTTGGCTTCGGGCGACGACAGCGCCGCCATCTTCTCAAACAAGCTTCTCAAGGTTTCTGGCGATGGCTCGCTGAACGTGACCTCGACTTATAGCAACGGGCTGGGGAGCGACAGCAAACTCAGCGTCAATGGCGTCACGCTTTCGGTGAGCGCCCCCAACATCGCCCTCAAGGCCCATAACGCGATCATCTTGGGCGGAGCCACCGAAAAAGGCAGCTTCACCTTGACTTCGACCGCGGTGGGAGCCTCTTCCAGCGATTATCCTTCGGCCGTCCGGGTCGATGAGGTCGATGACGTGGCCTCGCCCATCTACGGCAACGGGGAGGAGAATGACGCTATCGCCGGCATCGAGATCAAGGATGCCTCTTACGTGATCTCCGCCGTGGGAAAAGCCGTCTCTTCGGAGGCCTATCTCTATTTGGAAGGCGGCAACGGAACGGTGGCCTCTTCCACGGACAAAGGCCTCAAAGCCGAGTTGGATGTTCATATCGACGGAGGGGATTTCAGCGTCACGAGCCCCAAAGACGATTGCATCCATTCGTCCACGGCCAAGGTCATCGCCACCGGCGGGACCTATGTCCTTGCTTCGGGCACCACCGATGGCTGCCAAGGCCTCAAAGGCGAAACCGAGGTGGATATCTCCGGCGGGACCTTCACCGTCAAGTCGTCCTACGAGGGGATCGCCGCCCACAAGATCAACGTTTCCGGCGGGATCACGATCGTGACGGCCGCCGATGACGGCTGGAGCGCCGGGGGCACGGACTCCCAGACGTCTCCGGAATGCGCGATCTCCATCACCGGGGGATTCAATTATTCCTATGCCGGGGGCGATGGCCTGGATTCGAATGGCTATTTCACGATCTCGGGAGGCACGACCATCGTGGCCGGTCCGGGCACGTCTCACGATTCGCCTCTCGATTCCGGCGATGGCTATGATCTTTCCGTCAACGGCGGCACCATCATCGCTTATGGCGTCACGGGGATGGTCGAAAGCATGGTCGGCACCCAGAATACCGTGGTTCTTAACTCCATTAATTCCGTCGGCAGCGGCAAGTATTTCGTCTTTCTGGTCAGCGGCTCGTATTACGCCGTCAAAATCGCGCGGACCGCGACGACCGTGAGCGCGAGCTTCCCGGCCTATGGGGCCAACGCCTATGCGATTTCGGCGGCTTCTTCCGTCACCGTCTCCGATACCCTCTTTGACGAGGGGGGTTTCTACGCGGTGAGCGCCTATGCGTCCACCGACCCTTTGGCGAGCGGGACTTTCTCCCAGGCCACCGGCACCCATGTGGCCATCGGCTCTAATGGGGGCGGCGGTCCAGGCCGGGGATGAGAAAACCTTAGGCATGGCCATGGCGCCTTGCCTTTTTTCAAAGGTCAGCGCTCACCCTTGCCGTGGTCTTGCTTTTCGCCTAAAGTAACGGCATGAGCGACATCATCGTCACGGACTTAAGAAAAATCTACAACCCGGGTCTTGGGAACGAAGTCAAAGCCCTCGATGGCATCACTTTTTCCCTCAAGGAAGGGGAATTCGCCGTCATTTTAGGGGCTTCGGGGGCGGGCAAAAGCACCCTCCTCAACATTCTGGGCGGGATGGACAACGCCACCTCGGGATCCTATCTCGTGGATGGGAAAGACGTGGCCCGCTATAACGCCAAAGAGCTCTCGGAATTCCGGCGGAAAGACGTGGGCTTCGTTTTCCAGTTCTATAACCTCATGCCCAATCTCACGGCCCTTGAGAATGTCGAGCTCGCGGCCGCGGTGGCCAAAGATCCTTTCGACTCCGCGCGAGCCTTAAGCGACGTCGGCCTTCAGAAAAGGGCCTGGAACTTCCCTTCGCAGCTTTCGGGCGGGGAGCAGCAGCGGGTGGCGATCGCGCGCGCCGTCGTCAAGAACCCCGAACTGCTCCTTTGCGACGAGCCGACGGGGGCCCTCGATTCCAAAACCGGGGCTTCGATCCTCAAGATCCTTTATGACGTGGCGGAGCAATACCAGAAGACGGTGGTCATCGTGACCCATAATTCCAAGATCGCCCTATGCGCCGAAAGGCTCCTCCGGATCGCGGATGGGAAGATCATCTCCAACGAGGTCGTCGCTAGGCGCAAGAAACCGGAGGAAATCACCTGGTGAACCGCCGCTCTTTCTCCCTTCTTGCCAAGATGGGCCGGCGGGAGATCAAAAGCAACTGGGCCCAATTTTTGGCCATCATCGCCATCGGCGGCATCGCCGTGACTTTGTTCGTGGGTTTATTGGCCAACGCCGAGAGCTTCGAAAACCGGGTCAACGACTGCTATGACGAAGGGAACCTCGCCGATATCTGGGTCACGACTTCGGGGTATGACCCCGCCGATCTTGCGACGATCAAAGGCCTCATCGGCGAGGGGGGCAGCGTCGAATCCCGTTTCGAGATGACGGGCCAGGCCGGCTATCACGCCGTGTATTCCGTCGTCGAAAGCGCGGCCCCGACCATCTCCAAGCCTTATCAGATCGTGGCTGAGGACGCCACGAAGCAAACCTCCTCTTATTTCGTGATGGTGGACGCCTCTTTCGAAGGGGCCGCGGAGGGGAAGGCGACGGGCACCTATGACGTCGGGAATCCGTTTACCATCAGCACCGATATGTCGGCCTATTCCTCGGCGGCCGCCGCCTTGTCCGATTTCATGCGCTTCGACGACTATTTCATCGACGATGCCCATAACGTCTTCAAGCAAGACACCCTGTCTTTGACTTACACCTTGACGGGCCTCATGAAATATCCCGAGAACATCACGAAAGCCTCCTATAACACCTCGGCGGTCCTCCTCTCGGATTCGGCCTTCAAAGAAGCCTTCGACGCTCTTTTGACGGCCAATTTCAAGCCCACCCTTTCGGCCCCGGAAAAAGCGGAAGGGATCCAAAAAATCAGCGAGGCTTTGGCCGAACTCCGGGTTTTCCTCAACGACGGAACGGGAACCGATCCCCTCATGGCCCCCAACCAATATCTCGTGTCCTTGAAAGATCATGCGACGGCCTCAGAGGACGAAGAAAAAATCCAGGCCGCTTTCGAGGCCAAAGCCCCCTCCGATCAGAACCTGGCCTTATTGAGCGACCGCTCGGATATGCCTTTTGTGACGACGGTCCATAACGATGTCGTTCAGGCCCGGCAATTCACTTTCCTGTTTCCTTTCGTTTTCTTCTTCGTGGCCATCCTCGTCATTCTCACGACCACGAGCCAGATCGTCCTCAAAGAAAGAACCCAGATCGGAACCCTGAAGGCCTTGGGTCTAAGCCGCGGCCAAATCTATTTCTATTACATCATCATGACGCTATCGCTGGTGGGGATCGGCACCTTTTTGGGGGAGATCTTGGGTCCCCTCATCATCCCGTATATCATGGGGGAGAAGTATAGCCTCCTTTATACGCTGCCCGCTCAGACTTACACGTTCCCGCTTCTTTATGGCCTATTGACCGCCCTCGTGTTTTTGGCGGTGGGGGCCTTGGTCACGTTCTTGGTGTGCCGCCGGGAGGTGTCGCTGAAACCCGCCGAGTCGATGCGGCCGGCGCCTCCCAAAGCCAAGAAGGCCGTCCCTCAGTCCTTCCTCAAGAAAAAGAGCGTGCGCATCCTTTCGCTCAAGATGGCCTTCCGGAACCTCCGGCTCGATTTCGTGAAGAGCGCCATGGTCATCGTCGGGGTCATGGGCTGCACGGCCTTATTGGTCTGCGGGTATGGGATTGAGAACACGGTCAATTACGGGATCGACCACGATATGGCCATGGGCAACAACGCCGATATCGCGCTGACCTTTACCGGCGGCCATGATGTGGCGTCTCTCCAAACCGATTTGGGGGCGATCGACGGGGTGGCTTCCTTTGAGCCTCTGTCGCGCTCGATCTCCACGATGTATCTGAGCGGGGGCCCACAAGTGAATTCCTATATCTATATCTTGGGGAACGATGGCGCTTCCCATTTCAAAACGGCTCAGCCCCTCCCGCGGGACGAAGTGGCCCTCAGCCAAAAAGTCGCCGAGGAGACGGGGGCCCAAGCGGGGGACGCGATCACCTTCGGATATGGCACCTCGAAGTACTCCGGGAAGATCGCTTTCCTCTATGACGCCTTCATCTTCAACGGGGTCGTCGTCAATGGCGATTCCCCGATTTTGGGCGATTGGGGCCAAGCGTATCTCGGGGCCTACGTGGATCTCAAGCCGGGTTATGATCCCGACGTGGTCAAAGCCACGATTACGACCTCGTTGAAATACATCCTCAACGCCCAGACCCAAGCGGATTGGGCCGCCTCCATCAGCGACACCATGAAGGGGATTCTCGTCATGACCAACGCGGTCAAGGTCTTCGCCATCCTCTTAGCCCTCGTCGTCCTCTATAACCTCGCCCTCATGAACTTCAAAGAGAGGACGCGGGACATCGCCACCCTCAAAGTCCTGGGCTTTGGGCGCGGCGAGATTGCCTCCTCCCTGTTGTGGGAGACGATGACCCTCACTTTCCTCGGGGTGGGTTTTGGGTTGCTATTGGGTTATCCCTTTCTGATCGCGGTGCTGAAGCTCAATTCGGTCGATCTCGTGAGTTATCTCATCACGATCTATCCTTTGACGTATCTCTATTCTTTCCTGCTCACCTTCGTCGTGGCCCTCGGGGTCAATGGCTGGCTTTCCTTCCGGACGGGCAAGGTCAAAATGGTGGAGAGCCTCAAGTCCGTGGAATGAGCGGAATGTTTTACTTTCCCCCTTCTTCCTTTATACTAAGAACAGCTAAGGAGGCTCTATTGAATGCCAACCAAGAAAAAAGTCCAGAAGTACCGCTGCCAGGTCTGCGGCGCGATCGTCATCCCGAATCCGGATGGCTCCTGTCCCGTCTGCGGCGCGCCCTTCGAGATGCTCGTCCCCGTCGATGACGAGGGCAACGACATCAAGTTATAGCCAAGAAAAAAACCGTTTGGGAGGCCAGACGGTTTTCTTTTTCGCTTATCTCAGCAAGCCGGTGGTGACGACGATCGGAAGGTTGCCGTTTTTCTCTTTGAGCTCCTCGATGAGAGCTTTGGCGGCTTCGCCCTTTCTTAAAGCGATGACATAAGTCAGAAAGAAGAAATCGGTTCCTTCGACGGCTTCGGCTTTGAGCAAATGGAAACTCGCGCACCGCTTATCGAAAAGCGGATCCAGCAAATTCGAGCTCGACAGATCGGAGGAGGCTTTGATCCTGACGAGCAGGGTCCCATCGTCGCCCTCCCCGAACTTCAAAGCGTGAAAAAGGAAGAAAAGACCGATGAGAACCCCTCCGGCCAATACCCCATAAGCGGCATAGCCAAAGCCGAGGACCAGCCCCAAAACGAAGCCCCATAAGAGATAAAGCCGATCGAGCAGATCGAAGTGCCGGGCTTTGGCCAGCGGGACGGCCAGCAAGGCCGCGCCTAGGAGGGCCGCGCCGACGGCGGAGACCCAACCGAGTTCGTCATCGAGGATCACGACGAGCCCGGCCACGAGGGCGACGGCCAAGGGGATTAAGGCCAGGGCCACGGGGAAAAAGCGGGGAGAGGAATAGCCTTTTTTCGTAACTTTGTAGGCGAAGGCCAAGCCCACGCCCACCCCCAAAGCCAAAAGCAGAAGGAGGGCATAAGCGAAAGAGGCCACGAAGATCGCATAGATGTTTCCAAAGAATTCCATAAGGTTTCCTCTTGTAGATTAATGCCTCAGGGGCCTTTTTTGTTGGCCTTAAGAAGACCTTATTATCATACCCCCCAAAGCGCTTTGGTTGGCTAATGCCTCAAAGGTATGACAAAATAAAACCGCCGAAAGGAGGACGAAAATCATGGAACCAAGAAAAATCGCCATCATCGGAGACGGAGCGGTCGGGAGCAGCATTGCCTACACTTTGATGCTGGGGCATGGGGTCAACGAGATCGTCATCGTCGACGTCAATAAAGACAAAGCCGAGGGGGATGCCCTCGACATGGCGGATGGGCAAAGCTTCCTTTCCGTCCCGAAGAGCGTGAAGGCCGGGGATTACTCCGCGGTCCAAGGCGCCCATATCCTCGTGATCACCGCCGGAGCCGCCCAAAAGCCCGGGGAGACGAGGCTGGATTTATTGAAGAAAAACGCCTCCATCATGCAATCCGTCATCGAGGGAATCAAACCCTTTATCGAAAAAGACACGATCGTCCTCGTGGTCTCCAATCCCGTCGATATCCTCACTTATTTCGCTTATAAGAAACTGGGACTGCCGGCTGCCCAAGTCATCGGGAGCGGCACCGTCCTCGATACCTCGAGGCTCAAGACCGCCATCAGCGAAGACACCCATATCGACCCCCGGAGCATTCACACGCTCGTGGTCGGAGAGCATGGCGACAGCGAAGTCGCGGTCTGGAGCTGCACCAGCATCGGGGGCCTCCGTTTGGCCAACTATTGCGACAAGTGCGGCAAGTGCTTTGGGCATCCGCTGTCGCATCTTGAAGAGCTGCACGCCAAAGTCAAAAACGCCGCTTACGTCATCATTCAGAAAAAAGGCGCGACCAATTACGCGATCGCCCTCGCGGTCCAGCGCATCATCAGCGCGATCCTCAATGACGAGAGATCGATTCTCACCGTCTCGACACTGCTCAATCAGCAGTTCGGCGGAGCCCTCGATGATTTGTATCTCTCGCTTCCGACCATCGTGGGGAAAGAGGGCATCGCCGAAGTCTTGGAGCCGGATTATTCGGAGGAAGAGAAGAAGGCCATCATCGCCTCCGGCCTCGCCCTCAAAGAGAAGCTCAAAGACCTACCGCTATAAAAAATCGTCGTGGTAAGAAAAAAAGCCCTTCCGATCATTCCGAAGGGCTTTTGCGGCTAAAAAAATCTATATTCCGCTCGGATCGGTGTAGAAATCAAGGAAAGCTTTGAGGAGCGGATCGTGGTATTTGGCGGCGGCTTTGTGATCCCAGCCGGCCGCGGTTCCATAAATATCGGCGTCGGATGCCGGCACGGCCAAAGCAGACAATACCTTGGTGGTAACACTGGTGTTGTCGGTAAGGAAGGTGAGGTTCGGAAGGCGGGTCTCGGTGAAGAAAGTGTCGGAGACGTAATAGTTGTCGTCATTGGTGTCCTTGGCTAAGGAATCGTTGACGTAGACATCGCCGTCGAGAATGGCCGAGGCATAGTCTCCGGTGGAAGCGTGGGTGTAATTATAGAAGGTCGGAACGACGCCGTTGTCAAAGCCAAAGGCGGCGTTGCCCGCCACGCTCAGCCCATACTTATCTTTCCAAGTTTGCCAGACGCCGTTGCTTTTGGTGGTGGCATTCCAAATGCCTTCTTTTTCGACGTCGATGACGTAAGACGCATTGCGATCATTGGCGTTGTAGCTCTTTAAGAAGTTGTCATCCAGATACGCGCAATCGGGGCAGGAAAAGCGGAGGAAACCGACCACGAAGGAAGAAGTTCCCAGAAAGAGATTGTCGAACTGCGCTTCGCTGACATAAAGCATGTCCGACTGATGGACCCGGTCATTCATCCAGGCGGCGAAGGCATCGTATTGGGTCCAGTTGTCGGTGGTGCCCGCGCTGGTCTTTTGGTACTTGACCGCGCCATCTTCATAGAGGGCAATGGTCTCCTCTCCCGTGGCGAGAGAGAGGTTGTAATTGACCGCCAAAGCGCCACTCGAGGGGGTCTCAGCCGCCTCCAACAAATTCTGCTGAATTCCGAAAAGAAGGAAGTTGTAGTGGGCTAAATATTCTTTGAGGGTAATTTGGAAATCGCCCCAGCAAATGCAGGTATCATCGGTATCGTACACAAGCAAAGCGAAGTTATCCCCTCGGCTGATCAAGGTATTCAGATCCGCGACCGAAAGATTCCAAAGATGATCGTCGACTTTGGCTTCGGAAGCGTCGAGGGACGAATCATAGAGCTTTCCGAAAGTGAGATTCACTTTGGGAAGGGCGCTATTGGTATTGCACCCGGCCAGGGCCGCCAAAGAAACAAGGGAAAGAAGGCAAACGCCAAGACCTTTTTTATTCATGTTTGTATTGTATGATATGCAGACTGATTTTCAATGAAATTTAGGAAAACAAAATTAGGCGAAACGAAAAACAAAAATAAACGGCGACGTAAAACCAAATCACAAATTTCGTTTTTTAAAAAAATATTTTTCATTTTCAAAACGAGGCAAAAACCTGATTAGGCCGATAAAAAGCCTACTTTAAAAAAACGCAATCCATCAACAAAAATATTTTTTGGCCTTTTGATAAAATTCTATTGAAATCCGTTCCAAATAATCGCATATTTTTCGCGTCAGGATTCCGACTCGTCAGCGAGCGGACATCATTGGCCTTCGTTTCCGTGTTTCTGGTCCAATCCCTGGAGGTATGGCAAATGGACGCTAATAACACAATCATCTCTTTGGTGCATGTGAGCAAAGTTTTCGATGGCAATTTCACGGCTGTCGATGACTTCAACCTCGACATCCGCAAGGGCGAATTCGTAACCTTGCTCGGACCTTCAGGATGCGGAAAAACGACGACCTTGAGAATGATCGCCGGCTTTGAGCTTCCGACCAAGGGCAAGATTCTTCTCGATGGTCAGGATATCACTGACCTACCGCCATATAAGCGGCCTGTCAACACGGTTTTCCAGCGTTATGCTCTTTTCCCGTATCTCGATGTTTACGATAACATCGCCTTCGGCCTGAAACTGAAGAAACTCGAATACCCGGAGAAGAACCGCAAAGGCGAAATCGAAAACAAATTCCGTCATCTCACGGCTAAGGAAATCGACGAGAAAGTCGCCAACGCTTTGGAAGTGGTGGACATGTCGGAAATGGAAGATCGCGACATCTCTACTCTGAGTGGAGGCCAGCAACAGCGGGTGGCGATCGCCCGCGCCATCGTCAACAAGCCCCAAGTGCTGCTCCTCGATGAACCGCTGAGCGCCCTTGACCGCAAGATGCGGCGAGACATGCAACTTGAACTTAAAGAGATGCACCAGAAACTCGGCATCACCTTCATTTACGTCACCCACGACCAGGAAGAGGCTCTCACGATGTCGGACACCATCGTGGTCATGAAAAACGGCGCGATTCAGCAAGTCGGAACCCCCGAAGCCGTCTATAACGAACCCCAATCCGCCTATGTGGCGGACTTCATCGGGGAGTCGAGCATCTATAACGGAACGATGGTCGGAAAAAAGAAAGTTCGCTTCTTAGGCGGAGTTTGGTCCTGCATCGATGACTTCCAACTCAACGAGAAAGTCGATGTCGTGATCCGTCCCGAGGACGTCATGATCGGAACCCCGGGCAAAGGCAACGTCGATGGGGTCATCACCTCTTGCATTTTCAAGGGCGAGGATTATTCCTATGTTATCAACGTCGGCAAAAACGAACTGACCTGCCGTAATCATTTATCCCGCAAAATCGGGGCCAAAGTCTCCATCAAAGTGGCTAAGGAAAACCTCCAGATCATGCACAAAGAGCTGACCGAGAACGAATACACGGATGCCTATATCGACAAGAACGGGGATGTCGAGATCTCGGATCATGCCTTCCCCTGCGACCTCACGCAGCTCATCAAAGAGACCAAGTTGGAGGAAGGCTATCTCATCGACTCCCGGGCCAAGAAGAAATACGATCTCACGGACGCCGAAGTCGTCGCCGAATGCGACCTCAACGTCATCACGCTTTCCGATGATCTCACCCAAGGCCATTGCACCGGCACGATCGTGACCTCCGTTTGGTTAGGCGACCACTATCAATACATCGTTCGCACCGACGAAGAAGAGGATTTCGTGGTCAACACGCCCTACCAGTGGAACGAGGGCGACATCGTTTCCGTCGACATCCCCAAAGACAAAATCCGCCTGCGCCTAAAGAAGGATCCGGACGACTATGCCGTTAACTGAAAAAGAAAAGAAATCCCGCTCGAACCACCTGAGCGAGATCTTCGCCCTGAAGCGGAAATACCTGGCGATTCCCTATGGTCTTTTCCTGATTCTTTTCGTCATCATCCCGCTTCTGCTCATCGTCTTCTATGCCTTCAGCAAGACCACGATCGCCGTGGATGGGACCAAGACCACTTCGTTCTCCTTTGACGCCGCCATCGGTTTTTTCACGAGCAGCGACAAATGGTCGGTGCTCCTCGTTTCCGTTTTCATGGGAATCCAGACCACGGTCATTTGCCTCATTCTCACTTATCCGGCCGCCTACTTCTTGGCGGATAAGCGCTTCAACACCAACCAGGTTCTCGTCATTCTCTTCATCATGCCGATGTGGATCAACTTCGTGATCCGGACCGGCGCCACCCGCGACTTATTGAACTGGATGGGGCTCTCGGGCGGGACCCACCCTTGGGACGCCACCCTCATCGGCATGGTCTATAACTTCCTGCCTTTCACCATTCTTCCTTTGTATACGACGATGCTCAAACTCGACCGTTCGCAGATCGAAGCGGCCGCCGATTTGGGCGCCAATCCTTACCAAGTCTTCACCAAGAACATCCTTTATCAAAGCATTCCCGGCATCGTTTCGGCCAGCGAGATGGTCTTCATGCCGGTCATGTCGAGCTATGTCATCTCCGATACCTTGTCCGAAGGCAAGATCACCCTTTTCGGAAACTACATTTATTTGGATTTCACCAATTCGCTTTGGAGCGATGGCTCCTTCATGGCTTTGATCATGCTCTTTATCATCGCCATCTCCATGCTTTTGACCCGCAACGTCGATAAGGATGCGGCCGCGGCGCGAGGAGGCAGCTTATGGTGAGGCAAGATCGCAAAAGGCTTTTCTTCCGGATCCTCGGGGAGAGCTATATCTGGCTTTTGCTCCTTCTCATGTATCTGCCGGTTCTCGTCCTCATGATCTATTCGTTTACCACGAGCACGAACCTCGGTCAATGGAATGGTTTTTCCTTTGATCTTTATGCTCAGCTCTTCCAGGACCACGAAATCCAGGTCGCGGTGGGCAACACGGTGATTCTCGCCCTCGTGGCCGGCGTCCTCTCGACCCTTATCGGGGCCATCGGGGCCGTCGGGGTCTATGAATGCAAACCCTGGGTCAAGAAAACCCTCGATTTCGGGACTCAGATCCCCGTCGTGAATCCCGAGATCGTCATCGCTTTGTCGCTGATCGTCATGTTTGTCTTCTTATGGGGGATCTTCGGCAATTTCGGCCTTTCGTTCTGGACCCTTCTGGCCGGGCATCTTGTCCTTTGCGTGCCTTTCGTCTATCTTTCCGTGAAGCCCAAACTCATGCAGATGGACCCCGCCCTTTATGAGGTGGCCCTCGATCTTGGCTGCACGCCTCGGCAGGCTCTGGTCAAAGTCGTGGTCCCTGAAATCCTGCCCGGCATCTTCGCCGGCTTCCTCATTGCCATCACCCTCTCGCTCGATGACTTCATCGTCACCGCCTTCACGGCCGGTCCGGGTCTCTTATCCGGAGATAGCACGATATCCACGATTTCGACCTACGTCGAGGGCATCATCAAGAAGCATCCTCTGCCCGCCGAATTAAGGGCCTTATCCACGTTGATTTTCTTATTGGTGCTTTTGCTTATCATCGGCGTGACGGTCTATAACAACGTCCATGCCAAGCAAGGCAAGAAACGGAAAGGACGGCAATACTAGAATGAAAACCTTAGCGATTTCTCTGGTGTCCCTGGTTTTTCTGGCCAACGCCTCCGGGGCTCCGCTGCTCTCCGAAGCCAAAGCTTTTCAGCGGGTTAATAACGGCCTCGCCGCCGATAGCATCGAGGCCGGCGATACCGTCAATCTCAACATCGTGAACTCCGATGACTACATCGGACCCGACGTGATTCAGGAATTCGAGGATTACTGCAAGGCCACCGACGGAGTCAACGTCAATGTCATTTATTCGACCTTCTCGACCCCCGAGGAGATTCTGGCCAAGATCACGACTGGCAGCGCCACCTACGATTTGGTGAACGATTCGGATTACATCATTCAGAAGATGATGACCCTCAATCTCCTGCGCCCTTTCGCGACCGGGGCGGAGCGGACCGCGCTTTATGGCTCCCGCAATGCGGGTTGGGACGATAACTACGCCAAATACGCCTCACCCTATCTTCAGGATAAATTAAACAGCATCTCCGCGGATGTCGATGGGGTCCCCGAACCTCTTGGGACTTACGCGCGGGGATATATGTGGGGGACCTTGGGCCTCACCTATAACCCCTATTTTTCTGCCTATCAGGGGATCGAGAAAACCGCGGACGGGAAAAACGATCCCGACGCCTCCGCGAATGACGTCAAAGTTCAGATGTGCGATTGGAATTCCTTATGGAGCGACAACTACCGATCGACGTTCCAGATCAAGGACTCCATGCGCGATACCTATTCGATCGGCCTCATGCATGTCTACGACAGCGACTTCAAAGCGATTCTAAGCTGGTATGAGTCCGGCAAGGACAACGAAGGCGTCGCTTACTCGGCCGCCGATTATAATCGGGATATGACAATCATTTACAACAATATCAACAACATCCCCGAGTTCAACGCCTTGGCCAAGAAGATCGATTCGTCGACCCCGGATACAACCCCCGAAAACATCGTCGATTCGATCCAAGAAGCCCTGGTCGTCCTCAAAGATAATTCCTTCGGCCTGGAGGTCGACAGCGGCAAGACCGATATCACCACCAACGACGAGAGCGGCATCGACACCGCTTGGAGCGGCGACGCCATCACCTCGATGAACCTCGGCGACACCGAGTCCTTCGATTTGAAGGGCGACGGCAGCAAAGAACCGCTGCCTCTTTATTACTCCATCCCTGCGACCGGAGGCAACATCTGGTTCGATAACTGGGTGATGCTGGACAGCCCTTCGCTGAATCAGGAATACGCCCAGAAGTTCGTGGATTTCATCTCGGATCCCAACGATATCGCGATCGACGGCGAAACCCACAATATCGCGGTCGAGAACATGAGCTACATCGGCTACACCTCGTTCGTGGCCGGCGACTCCTTGATTGATTATGTTCGGGACTCTTATGACCCGCGCACGGGCGCCATGTACGTTTATGACGATGCCAATGACGATTGGCTCTATGACGATAACGGAGACAAAGTCTATCAAGATGGCAGCGGCATCCATGATGATGGCTTGGACTATGGCGATACCGATATGACGGGTTCCACGTATGAATTTCCAGTCCTTGACGGCGTGGCCTCCTTGGATTGGTCGGATTATGCCGATGCCAATGGCTGGACGCCGGTGGATCTCTCCTATTTCTTTGATGGTTCGCTCACGGACTATGCGGATAACGTCGATACCAAGTTCTACTCGAGCGAGATCGAAAAAGTCACGGGCAAGAACCTCGACGGGGTCGACGAAACCGTTTATGTCGGAAGGCAATTTCTCGCTCAGTATCCGACCGAAGACGCCCTTTTCAAAGGAACGGTCCTCGATCAGATCCCGAGTTTGGCCATCATGGAAGATTACGGCACCGACAATAACACCTATGTCTTAAGGATGTGGGAGAACGTCAAGAGCAGCGGAGGCCTGGCCGCCTGGGTCATCGCCGTCTTGGGGGTCGAAGCCGGGCTGGCTATCGGGTTTGGCCTTTACTTCTTCTCCAAGAAACGAACCGCCAAGCTCTTGCGGAAGAGACGCCGCGAACCCGATCTGAAGAAATAAGCAGGGCGCTTTCCCTAAGGGAGGGCGCTTTTCGTTATTGGAAAAGACCGCTCCGATAGGATAAAATACAATCATAAATACCATGGAAAATAAAAAAAGCCTCGTCTATTTTCAGTCGGGGGGACCGACCGCGGTCATCAATTCGTCTCTCTTCGGCGTCATCGCGGAGGCCAAAAAACATCCGAAAGAACTGGATGGGATTTATGGGTCCTTGCATGGGGTCGAGGGTCTCATCAAGGATGAGATCGTCGACCTCGGCGAGGAAGATCCCAAAGAGATCGCTCTGCTGAAGCAGACCCCAGGGGCGGCTTTAGGATCCACGCGGACGCGATTGCCGGCGGAAGGCGACCCCTTATTTCAGAAGATCGTTGCCACGATCAAACGTCATAACATCGGTTACATTCTCGTCAATGGGGGTAATGATTCGATGGACACCTGCGCCCGATTGGCAAGGTTTTTCGACTATTCGGACATGAACGTGAAGGTCTTGGGGATCCCCAAGACCATCGATAACGATCTTCTCATCACCGACCATTCGATCGGCTATCCGAGCGCCGCCAAGCACGTCATGAATAGCCTCAAAATGGCGGTCATCGACGCCAAGGCCTACCGCAAAGGAAAAGTGCTACTCGTGGAGATCATGGGACGGGACACTGGATGGCTCACCGCCGCCGGCGATTTATTGCCGGTGGGAGAACGCCCGGATTTCATCTACCTGCCGGAGATGGATTTCTCGCTGGACCAATTCTTGGGCGAAGTCAAAGCCACCTATGAACGGCAGGGCTATTGCGTGGCCGCCTTATCCGAAGGCCTTCCAATGAAGCACATCAACGAAGGGGTGGTGGATTCCTTTGGCCACAAATCGCTGGAAGGGGTCTGCCTCTCTTTGGCCGGGTGCATTTCTTCGAGGCTTGGCATCGGAACCCGGACCTTCGAGCTTTCGCTCCCGCAGCGAGCCGATCCCATTTTCGTGAGCGCGGTCGATCGGAGCGAAGCCATCCGGATCGGGGGGTTCGCCGTCAAGAAACTTCTCGAAGGGGAGACGGGTCAGATGATCTGCATCCAGCGCCTTTCCTCTTCGCCTTATCGGGCTAAATTCGCTTTGGCTCCCGCTGAGAGTATCGCCAACAAAGTTAAGAAAATCCCTGCAGAATGGCTTTATGATACTCGAAGATTAAGTGATTCCTTTCGTCAATATCTGGCTCCTCTCGTGCAAGGCGAAGTCAAAGTCAAATGCGAAAACGGGGTCTTCAAGACCGCTCATCTCAAACTCACGCGCGTGAAATGATCCAAAGGTTTTTCTTTTCGCCAGTTTCCCTGGTTTCCTGAATCGAAGGCTTTGGCAATTGATAGGCAAAATGGCCGATGGTATAATCCCTTCGCTGCATCCGTAGCCAAGCGGTAAGGCAGGTGACTGCAACTCACCAACCGACGGTTCGATTCCGCCCGGATGCTCCAAAAAAGGTGGTTGCTAACCAAAAGTTAGTGAACTATAGTTGTGGGGCTATCTTCTCGATAGCCCAAAGTGCGCCAGTAGCTCAGCTGGATAGAGTAGCAGACTACGAATCTGCGGGTCACGGGTTCGAATCCTGTCTGGCGCGCCAATCTCGGGATGTAGCGCAGCTTGGTTAACGCGTCTGGTT
>Ga0224525_1000079_pt1 | contig 50593 bp, 48 predicted proteins | sample CFST100metaG_FD_179874 | JGI IMG/M metagenome (GOLD analysis project Ga0224525, IMG submission 179874) | Peat soil microbial communities from Stordalen Mire, Sweden - C.F.S.T100 | ecosystem: Environmental > Terrestrial > Soil > Wetlands > Peat | place: Sweden: Norrbotten County, Stordalen Mire...
CCTCCTTTCATTTCTGTAACTTATTTAGTAGTAATTACAGTATACGGAAGGCCTGCTATTTTGTTGTTACTTATGTTGCAAAGGTGGTGAGTTAATACGTAACTCTTGCAAAGGGAGATCTTTATTTGAACTAAGTAACTCCCCTGCAAGAGTACATAATGATAAAAATAAATCATCACTATGTTAATTCCTATCAATTGTGAAAAAATCTTCTGTTTCATTCTCCTTACGATTAGGCTGATGCCTTACTACTAGATATGGAGTCGACATAGCTGGTAATGCAAGAAGTATTACTGGTAATGCTGAATCTGTGCAGACAACAGCGATAGCAACTAGAAAAAAGCTGAATAACAACTCCCATTTTGCTAGATAAAGGGCCTCGCTAAATGCAATATTTTTAGTGTCCTTCGGTGTAACAAGAAAAATAGAACTGCCAAACATTGATTTTATTGAGGCTCTTAGGCTCGTGAGATACATACTTCCGTATAAAAGCATTGAACCGCCGCTGTATGATAAAAGGCTTAGCTTATTCATATTTTTCCAATGGTAAATTACATCATTCAGCATTGGTGCCACTAAAAACAAAATTGTTGGTATTAATGTCCACAGAGGATACTGAATGCTTGCGTGCATTAACGGCAAAGCAATAACATTTATTATTATAAATAAGGAAAAGGCTGCCGTTAATGGTAGCGAGTAAGTAAACAAAACTATATCTAGCTTCTCGTACCACTTAAGCTGGTGTGAAGTAAAAATCATGCCAGTGTTCCTTTTAATGAACTCCATATTACCTTGGGTCCATTTATTGTGCCGCTTGCGGAATGCTAAATAATCTATTGGAAATTCTTCCTGACAAAGTATATCTGGTGCAAATATGGTTTTAAAGCCAGCCTCACGCGCTACGAGCGAAAAACAGATGTCTTCGGCAACAACAAGCGGAAAACCGCCGGTTGCGTCGTAGCAAGATTTGCTCACCATAGCACCATGACCAAGCAATGACATGAAACCGCACTTATCTTTGACAGACTGATATACTGGCCAGTGAGAATTTACCCCAATTGCAAATTTTTTCTGGAAAAATGTAGCATTACGGGTAGCCTCATGATTACCTTGAACGATACCAACACTTTGGTCGCAATAAAAATAATCAAGCATACGACGAATAAAATTAGCCGGTATTATCTCGTCACTATCAAGTATGACGAAAAAATCATATTCAGCATTTTTCAAAAAATTATTTAGGTTTCCAGCTTTAAAACCGATCCGATCATTGCGTCGTATAACTTTCATACTATGACTGAAAGCAAATTCGTTAATTTGGTCCCTGTATGCTTCATGATCGCTGTCATCAAGAATTACTGTCTCAAAATTATGATAATTTTGTTTCATAGATTGTTCTAATGAGTTAGCATTAAAATCGTTCCTCGTGCAGTATACCAAAATAATGTGCGGTTCATCTTTTAGATCAAACAAAGGAGCTGTGCGATATTTTGGTTTTACAATGAAGTAATACCAAATGACATAAAGGATGTCTTTAGTGCCATTCAGCCAAAAATAACCGATGAATATTAATGTTATTACAGTAAGTATGCCAGGAACAACCGCTCCATTTACAGTATCTTCAATCTGCAAATATGAGGTAGCTAAAGCTGTGCTGAATAATGCAACCCAACAACCTAAAATTGTTAAATACAAATCTGCTGTTTTTTTCACTCATAATCATCTCCTTTTTTTGTGTATAGCTCTTTTCCAAGTTTTCACGATGACAACTACAATTGCTAATATGACAATTGTAGTGCCGACTATGATATCGATGTGAGTACCAACGGGTAGCGTAAAAAAAGTTGCTAAGTGGCCAAACATTACATTGATTGAACCATTCTCGTACATAAGATTCACCTCCCACAAAAGATAGAAATTTTGAACGTACAACCCTACCCCATCTATTCAGTAGAATACATTTTAATAATGACACAAATAAGCAACTTAAGTAAAGTTATGCAACTTATATATGAAATTAACTATTTAGTACTTACTAAAAGTATTTTCAACATTGTGCCACATTAATTTAAGAATAAAGTATTCATACGCCTAAAACACTAAGAGCGCTAGCTATTGACAATCTATAGTATTATGCTATTATAGGTATATCTTATTCATTTAGGATTGTCTTAGTAAAAACGTAACTATAAAAAATATGGAGGTGTTCAGCATAGCTACTGATTTTTTTGAAGCTTTTAGCGATAAACCAGATTATGCTTATTGTAAAGGTTGTTATAAAAAAGGAGTTATCTATTGTTCTAACCTTGTCCGTCGTTATGAAATAAAGAGTATGCTTAATCAGAATGACGGCTTGAGAATGATGGAAGGAATGGATTTTGCAGATAATCTAGACTGGGATTTGTATGCAAATAATGTTGATGAATTTACTAAAAGAATTGTAATTTTCGCTAACAACTGGGCCTGTACTATACAAAAAAATGCTTTACTAGAAGTAACTGATGATAGAAAAATTTTAATTGATGCAGCCCTCGTGGCTGGAAGTTTGAATCTTCCAAAATCAGCTATTCATGAAGCAATTATTTTACTAAAAAAATATTGGAAATATAGTTACATGTTTATTAATTATGATGTCTACTAAGGCAGAGGATGATTTTTATAATCATCCTCTTTTATTTATTAGGTAGTACATAGAGCTAGGTATAATATAGATAGAATATGGATAAAAAAATTGATGCGATAATCACTGATGTCGATGGTGTAATGATTGGTAATAGAAAAGGTGTTAATTTTCCTTATCCGAGCAATGACGTTACTAATGCTCTTGTTAATATTTCAAATAAAATTCCAGTAATTCTGTGTAGCGGAAAATATAAAAAAACGGTTGCTGACTTGGCAATTCACCTAGGCCTAAATAACTATCATATTGCTGATGGCGGATCATCAATATTTAACCCATATACAGGTGACGATATTGGCAATAAATTTATAGATAATGATTTCGTTAGCCAATTTATAGATAATGAGCTATTAGACAGTTTCCATGTCGAATTTTATTATGCTGATAATTACAAACTTATTAATGATAGTAAAATTGATGATTTTATTTTGAATAAGCGAGTTGAAATACTAGGTGATCAACCAATAAAAGCTAGTAGACAAGACATATTAAATACGAATAATAATTTGTTGAAACTGGTTGTAGTTGTAAAAGACGACGAAAAAGATAGACTAAATCAACTGGTAGATGATTGTAAAAGTGTTTTTGGCGAGGTTGCATCTTTTTGGACTTCACATCCCTACCTAGAAAATTACTCATTATTTGTGATTACACCAAATGGTGTTTCTAAGAACTATGCTACAAAAGAAATAATTAGCAAGCTTGGATTGTCAGATAATATTCTAGGGATTGGTGATAGCTTTAGCGATTGGAGCTTCATGCAAAATTTAAAATATGTTGCATGCATAAAGAATAGCCAAGAATGTGCACTAGAAAGTATTATACGGGAACAAAGAAAAGATAATTTTGTAATAGCAAAATCTGTAAATGAAGACGGTCTAATGGATGTCTTTAATGAACTTTCTCTTATTTAGTTTTTGCTAATGAAGCTAGCTTATGTGCAAAAATGAGCCATGATTTTTTGTAGTTATCGTTCCATGTAGTAAGCCTTATTATATCAGTAAGTCTCTCCCCTATTCTCTTTAGACTTTCCATGTCATCTGGAAACCAAGATAGATTTTTGACAACTTCAATGGTGTTTTTCACACCCTTATCTAATTGTTGTTTGAACTGTTCTTGAACTTCATCATCTGACTCTGATGGCATCCAGGTCGTATTAGATCTACTTATATGGCCGAATATATTCCATCTACTTATATTATCTTGAAAACCAATGGCATCTTCACCAATAACGTATTGCATATTTACGTGCAACAAAACAAATTTTGCAAATAACATTGTTTCAACTTCTGGAAATACCGTTTCTGTAACTTTTTGAACAGTAGGCTCATTAATAGATACCGAGTAGTCTTGAAGACCTTTAATCCACTTTGTATAGCTATATGAAGCACTCATTAATACATTGTGCTCTTTTACTAAATTGTCCATTGTAATAGTAAATTCTTTTGGAAAATGCTCGATAATTTCTTCGTCATTTTTTGATTTTGCAAAGAAAGTAATAAATGCAGGCATAAACAATTGTTCAAGATTTATGATTTTGATATTTCCAGTTGGAATAGAACGCATGATACTTCCGATAGATTCGTAATAGTTGCTATCACTAGTAAATCTGTCCGTAATTATTTTTAGAAATTTTGATGCCTGAAGAATATGATTTTCATAAAAGTGCTCATTTTTAAAGATTCTTTTGATTGCTCCGCTACCTGCTGATAACCAAACGGTACTTATGTCACATCTAGATAAAAAATTAAAAAATGTGGTCCACAGATGATACTCATTCCTGTCTTTAGGCTCACTATTTATAGCTAAAGCTATCCAGTGACAGAATTTTTTTAATGTTAATTCTTCGCTGAGCTGTGAACGCCATACTAGAACATCATTATCCGAACTGTCGTCGTCGTGTGAATGTTGCGTTTTGCCTAGCGTTAAATTAGCAAGTTCACTCATTATTTTTTTAGTAGGCAGACTTGAATCTTTTGGATTTAATCCAGCTACATTATAAATATTGATCTGGTTACCCATATAAAACGCTACATAGAAAACATGTACGAGAACAAAAATTCCATAGAGTAAGGTCGTATAGAATAATGCATTGCTGCCGATAAATATAGGCAAAATAAGCCCCATTACCATAAATATAGATATGCTAGCCAACGGATCGTTTAAATATCTTTTTTGGACTTGTTTGTCCCATTCTTCATCAAGTTGTGCTTTTTGGCCTAAATTATGCACCTGAAACTGTTCTTGCCACAGTTCAATAACAACAGGTATCAGGACTGCCATAATAACGACGATAAAGGATAAGTAATTGGCTACTCTATCGTGTGATGCGCTAATTGAATAGCAGTGCCAATTAGCGCTGCATAATTTATCGCCATATTTTTCGATTAGAAAATAAAAAAAGCCGTCTATAATTAGTGCGATTAACCACTTTGGTGTTTTTTTAATTAGCTTCATACATAATCATTATACTAAATAGCTACATATAATGATTATCTAAAATTATTTAAATTGGAATAACTAGCATTGAACAGGCATTTTAATAGACTGATATCTCTACTTTATTATTAATAATACTATTAGTACCAAAATTATAAGTAGAGAGGCTGCACTAGAAAATAGCATGCTTTTTTTGAAGGAGTCAGAAGAAAAAACTTTGATTTTTTGAAAATCAATCTTATTGATACTATCAACTAACTCGGCTTTGTTCTTTATATTACTTGAATACCCTGGGCTATCTGAAACAAAATGTTGAGCATATGGAAAACAAACTATTTGTGACGGTGAATTTGCGAATAAACCACTAAACCAGTTATTACATGAAATGTTAGCGCTTTTTACTGGTATAGTGTAAGCCTCTGCTACTTCATGAGGCTCAAACTTAAGAGAAAATATATCAGGTGTTTTTGACAGATTTGTTCCATAACCGATAGATAGATTGCCTTCTAGCCATAATCGTTGATTTAACTTTTTAAATTGTGCATTCTTAATATTTATATTAAAAATAAGTTTTCTATTACTGTTATTAACAATTTCTGAATAAATATCAGCGTTATGATCTATTTCGAAAATAGCTGTTTTGCAGTTTGGTGACCTTAAACCGTGTGCCTGATCATAGCTTATAGTGTCTGTGTCGTAGTCGATTATTAGCCAGCTTAAAAGGCCGGTTGCATCATTTTGAGCGATAATATAGCATTCTGCCCTGGTTCCCCAGAAGGCGCTCGTATGCGATCTAAAACAGCCAAAAAGACAATAATACTTTGGTATATCGTCATCGAATATACTCGTTTTTATTAGTGAAAAACCTTTAGGAATAAGTTTTTTAACAGTTTCAATATTTATAATCTCATAACAAAGGAATGTTGCGTATGGCTCGACAACGAACCCCATGAATGGAATTTTCTTTGCGGATGATTTTACTAATATTTTTTGTATGCTTTTTGGAATATATTGGTTAAAAGATTGTATAAAATGTAGTGATCCAACACTAATCGGATTTATAAGTTTTTCAACATTTTTTGAAAAAATGCTACCCATCTATGTATTACTTATACAGTAACTTCAAATGACTGTAAACAGTATAAATATTGTGCTTATTTGTAACATATATTTCAGCAATAATAGATTAATGTTTACTGTAATATAAACATTTGTCAACAAACTGATTATATTATATTATAAAACTAATGAACAATATAATTGTTGCTTATGACAAGAATCGCGCCATTGGAAATAACGGCGGACTACTTTGGGAAAAAAGTGAAATGTCCACTGATATGAAGCGATTTCGAGAGATTACTAAGCGCAATATTGTTGTTATGGGAAGAAAAACTCTTGAGTCAATAGGAATAGCGTTGCCAAATAGAAGAAACATCGTTATGACATCTGCTGACGAACTGCCTTACAACAACATTGATATAGCGCACTCATTAGATGATGTTCATGCACTAACGAAGGAATCGGATGATGTATTTTATATAGGCGGTGGAAAAATATATGAGCAAGCTCTTCAGGAAGTTGAAAAAATATATGCGACTGAAATAGATGCTGAAATAGAACCAGCTGATACCTATTTCCCTGAAATCAATGATAAGGAGTGGAGTGTGGAAGAGGCTGAATATTACCAAGCTGATGAAAAAAATAAGTATCCATTCTCGTTCAAGACCTACAAGAGAAACAAATAAATAAGATAGTATCTGTTGTATAATAACTGACATGAAACAATCGAATAGACTGTTTCATGTACTTTATAATTAGGGGGTAAATGGAATATGCAACAGTATTTAAATCTTCTAAGGACTATTTTAAGTAGTGGAACCGATGTAAAAGATCGTACAGGCATTGGAACGAGATCGTTACCAGGTTATTGGTATCAGGTAAAACTTGAGGAGGACGATAATAAAATTGTTCATAATTATCCGCTCCTAACCACCAAAAAAGTTTTTTTAAGAGGAACATTTGAAGAACTTATGTGGAAATTGCGTGGTGAGACAAATATCAAAAATCTCATCGCTAAGAATGTCCATATATGGTCAGAATGGCCATTCAAAAAATGGCTAGAACAAACCAACCAAATAAAAATGTTTGATTGGTATGCAGACTCTGAAAAGACAGATTACAGTAACGAATGGAAAGCACGCCTCAAGAATTTTGAGGAAATGATTGCTAGTGATTCGAACATGTATCAGTGGGGAGAGCTTGGTCCAACCTACGGTCATCATATGAGAAATTTTGGTGAAGTACGTGAAGACTACGATGGGGACAATAGAATTCTTGTACCAGGCATTGATCAGCTGAAAGATGTTTACAATAGAATTACTAATAATCCCTATGATAGACGCATAATTATGAGTTTATGGAATCCAAGAGACAATTTTTCTACACTCCTTCCGCCCTGCCCGTGTTTTTATCAATTTTTTGCCAATCAAGACGGGATGCTTCATCTTAATGTCTACCAGCGTTCATGCGATTCATTTTTAGGCGTCCCTTTTAATGATTCACAAGATGCCTTGCTTCTAATCTTATTAGCAAAATTAACTGGTAGAAAGCCAGGCGTTTTTAATCATTTTTTCGGCGATGTCCATATTTATGCAAATCATTTTAAGCAAGTTGAGCTTCAATTGACTAGGCAGCCGCGTATGCTACCATCTATTCGCATAAATCGCGAATTCAATGGTGACTTTGAGTCTATGCTTGAGGCTGAATGGAAAGACATCGAACTAATCGGTTATGATCCTTATCCAGTGATTAAAGCACCTGTTGCTGTATAATTTCCGCACCACGGGTTTAAGCACCCGTGGTTTTTTATTTTATTTTTATTTTTATACCAATTACGCCAAGTTCTAGCTGTCGCTCATTTGAATAAAAGTTGCATCTTTGTGCTTTTTAGCTATAATTACTTTTAATTTTATGGAAGAACAGTTTATTTATACTGATTATCAATCATTTCTTGATTATCTCAATTTAAATAAAGAAACCTCGTTTGCTGAGTTTCAGAGAAAACTTATTCCTAATGAGAAAATTTTAGGTGTAAGAACGCCAAAGTTAAGATTGATTGCTAAATTAATTGCTCGAAGTAATTGGCAAAAATTCCTTTATGAAGTAAAGGGAGACACGCTTGAAGAAGTCATTATTCATGGTCTAGTTATTTGTAATCTTAAATTGAGTTACATAGATTCAATAGAACTTATAAAAGATTTTGTGCCAAACATAAAAAGTTGGGCATCTTGTGATATTTGTAGCTCTTCTTTCAAATTTTTTAAAGATGATCAAGCATTATCCTTTAGCTTTTTAAAGTCATGCCTTTCAAGCGATGATCAATTCTCTGTGAGATTTGGAATAATTGTTCTTATGGATTTTTTTATTAATGACCAATATATCAGTAAGTTATTCCCTCTTTTTGATGATATTAAAAACGACGGCTTTTATGTGAAAATGGCAATTGCTTGGGCCATATCAAATTGTTTTATAAAATATCCAGAAGTAACAATGAAATATCTTAAGGCGGATAAGCTTGATGACTGGACTTACAACAAGGCTCTTCAAAAAATAGTTGAGTCCCGTCGAATTGATGATAAGACTAAAGACATCGTTCGCTCTATGAAAAGAAAAAGTATCCGTTAATCGGTATATGTCAGCATAGAAACGTCTTCTCTTTTCTGTAACTTGTTAGTTGTAGTAGCTTTGTTATAGTAAGTGTATATGTCAGATGTCGGTCTAATTATAAAAAGAAATTTATTGACACCAATTGTTCTAGCAATTTTTGTTTTAGCGACCATCCTACTCTTTTTGGGCGATGGTCGTGATGCTTGGTTTGTCTCGGTAGTTATTAGCATAAATACGTTAGTTGGAATAATTCAAGAATTAAGGGCCCGACAGGCTTTAAAAAAATTAGAATTAATGAATCAACCACAAGCTCGTAAAAAATTAAAAGATGATCAAATTAAGATTGTTGCTTTTGATGAATTAAGTCGTGGCAATATTGTTATGTTACAAGCTGGAGATATAGTTCCAGCGGACGGATTTATCCAAGAAAATCACGGCTTGGAAGTTGATGAAAGTCTTTTCAGCGGTGAAGCAGCGCCAGTCACTAAAGGCAATGGTGATATAGTATTGGCGTCGACAACAATAACAGCTGGTTCGGCCGAAATGAAAGTAACGGCAGCTGCATCAGAAACAAAATCGGCAAAATTGTCAGCCAATTTAAAAAATTATCAGCCTGTAGTAACACCACTTCAAAAAAATCTTCAAAATTTAATTTGGTGGTTAACCTTTGGGGCTTTAGCAGCAGCTGTTTTAGTCTACATCATCTATTCATTAATGGGCTTACCTGTGCTATCAATTTTTAAAGCAATTACATCAGCAGTTGTCTCGATTGTGCCAGAAGGTCTGCTATTAGCTAGCACGCTGATGCTAACTTATGGTTGTTTACGCCTTGCAGCTGCTCGAATTTTACCGCAAAAATTAGCCAGTATCGAAGCGATGGCACTACTGAATGTATTATGTCTTGATAAAACAGGTACCCTGACTGATGAAAAAATAAGTTTTGAAGATATTATTGCATTTAGTGCGGCGCCACTTAATCTGAATGAATTGATTGCTATTGTCGCTAAAGAGACTGGAAATGGTAGCAGCACATCTGAGGCAATTTTAGAAGCTAATAAATTACCTGAAAAATATGAAATTAGAGATAGCCTAGCCTTTAGTTCAGCTCGTAAATTAAGCGGTGTAAAGATCAAATTACGTGGTAATTCAGTAACTATTTTACTTGGTGCACCTGAATACTTGAGCAAGATTGTTACATTAGAAGACAAGCAGCTAGCTAAAATTGATGAGCTAAACAATGACGGTAAGCGAACATTGCTAGTGGTTGAGCTAAAAGAAACTGATAAGTTAAGACCACTACCGACAAGTGGCGGCAAAGCGCTAGGACTTGTTGTTTTGAGAAATAGTTTGCGTGATGGTGCTAAAACGACAATCAGTTTTCTGCAACATAGTGGGGTAAAGATAAAAATTATTAGCGGTGATCATCCGCAGACGGTCAAAGCGATTGCCGAATTAGCAGGGGTACATAATAGCGACCGAATAATGACCGGCGATGAATTATCCAATTTAGCACCTGAGGATTGGCCGAAAAGAATTCAATATACTACGATTTTTGCCAGAACTTTGCCAGAGCAAAAGGCAAAAATTATTGAGACTTGTAAAGCCAACGGTCTATTTACCGGTATGATTGGTGATGGTGTCAATGATGCGCCCAGTCTGAAAGCGGCTGATCTTGGTGTAGCAATGTCGTCAGGCAGTTCTTCTACCAAACGGGTAGCTGATATGATACTTCTTGATAATTCTTTTGCTTCATTGCCGATGGGAATGAAACTTGGTAATCATGTGATTCAGTCAATTGAGCTAATTGCAGTTCTATTTTTTCACAAAATTATTTATGGTATTGTTTTGCTTACGATTACTCTATTATTGGGAAAAATTTATCCGTTCGTGCCACGCCATATTACCTTTATGAACATTTTTTTAGTGACCATGCCAACGGCAATGTGGATGCTTTTTGCCCCTGTGCCTAAACATAAATTATTACCGAAGGACTTTTGGAGAGATACGCTTTTTTCGGTCATGCCAATTGCAATCTTATCGGGTTTAATGGTGGCTACTACCTATTTAACACTTCTAGCATTTTATCCAAATAATGCACGCGGTGTGTCGACTACTACGGTGCTTGTAGCTACGCTGCTGGGTGTATATTTAGTATTTTTGGCACCAAGAATGTTTGACCTAAAGAACAAACGTATAAATCATCTAATACAATTAGCCTATGTACTAATTACAGTAGTAATTGCTGTTTTCGCTTTGAACCTCGGCTTAATCCGTAATTTTTTTGATTTTTCAAAACCGGTTTGGTATAGCGGATGGTCTTTACTGGTAGTGCTAGCTGTGGTCATGACGATACAGTGGTTTGTGGCTAGTCATGCCGGTAGGCGAATAAAAAATAAGGGTAATAATTAAAATAGAAATAATTTAGCGCCCTGCAATGTGATATCTAAATATTAATAGCTGAAATTTGTTTTTTATCTTTTTTTACGATTTGCCATCCCTCGTTTTCTAATTTCTCTGCTTGATGAGATGGGAGACGAAAATAGTGGTCGTAAAGAGTTCCTTTGCCTTTTACTACTCGCCAATAAGGTGTATCGAGTTTTTCTTCCTCTATATAGTTGGCTATTATTGAAATGAATATTCCCGCAGTTAATTGGCAGGTAAAATCAACCTGATGTTTTTTGGTCAGTTTAGCGGCAATTTGAGCTATTGTCATTACCTTCCCTGTTGGAATCTTGTTAATGATTTGTAAAATTTCCTTAGGTGATGATATGTACATCAATCCCTTATTTGTTTGCTTTTTAATCGCGCTTTTGGCATTCGTGTCCTCATATTTTTGCTTAGCACTTTTTACCATAGAGTCTCCTTAAATAGATGCTATTTCTAGAATATAATCAGAGAATAATTATGTAAATTTGATTTTATTAAAAATTGTGATACAATGAATAGTATTGTTTCTGATGAATCCTGAGTAGACACTTATTTAGACTCTATGTTTCATTGAAAACAGTCTAAATAATTTAAACGAAGGGATTATCGTGTCTCAAAACTATAGAGGCCGCTCAGTTCGTAATAACGGACAGTCTGGTCATTTTAACAGCCACTCTAATAATAGAAGAAGTGGTGGTAACAATCGAAAAAAACAATATATAGATCCAATTAAGTTTGTCAAAAAAGCTAACCCGCAAAAAGAAAGAACAGTTTATGTTCCTGAAAATTCTTTTGCTGATCTAAATATAAATGACATAATCAAGAAAAATTTGTCTAATATGAATTTTTCTAGCATGTCACCTATTCAGGATAAAGCTATTCCACTTGGACTAAGTGGAAGAGATATTCTTGGCATTGCTAATACGGGTACCGGCAAAACTGCGGCTTTTGCAATACCACTAATTAATAGGCTAATAGCGGAACCAGACAGTAAGGCTATAATATTGGCACCAACTCGAGAGCTAGCAGAACAGATTGAAGAGCAGTGCCATGCAATTGGTAGAAATAGCGGTCTTAATTGTGCTCTTTTAATCGGTGGCGTAGCTATGCAACCACAGCTTAGAGAATTATATTCTAACCCAAGAGCCATTATTGGAACCCCTGGAAGAGTCAAGGATCACGTGAATCGTGGTACATTAAATCTTTCTAACTGTAATGTTGTTGTACTTGATGAAGTCGACAGATTACTTGATATGGGATTTATTAGTGATATTAAAGATATTGTTGAACGAACTAACGAAAATCGACAAAATATGTTCTTTTCGGCAACTATGGACAATAAGGTAAAGGGCATTATAGAATCATTTGCCAATAATCCAGCAGTAATATCAGTAAAATCCGAAGACACAAGTGATCTTGTTGAACAGAACATAGTCACTTATAGCCACGAAGGCTCTAAGATGGATAAACTACAGGATATATTAATACAAGAAACTACTCTTAAGACAATTATATTTGATGATACGCATCACACAGTTGAAGATATTGCTAAGGAATTAGCAAGTCGTGGATTCTTAGTTGATTCTATACATGGTGGTAAATCACAATCACAGAGACAAAGAGTGCTTAAAAACTTTAAAGAAAATAGGATCAACGTTCTAGTTGCAACTGATGTAGCAGCTCGTGGTCTTGATGTCTCTGACATAACTCACGTAATAAACTATTCTCTGCCACAATCATATGATGATTATATTCATAGGATAGGACGTACAGGAAGAGCTGGAAAAGTTGGCTGTGCTCTAACTTTCGTAAAGCGTTAGTCACCATAATCTTACAAGATTAGTTTTACCATGTTGGTAAAATCAGTTCCCTGCCTGATGAAATCAATTATTAAAAGAGCATCTGATATTATTCAGATGCTCTTGATCGTATTAAAGGGTTATCAAATCTTGTAAAGGCATAAATCTTGATGCTCTAAGGGCTGACAATCTGCTGAAATGAGATACTTCTTGAGAGTTAACTTTGTTTGGTTGGCTAATTCAGGTAGAACAGTCGAACAACAAACTCGATTAACCTTAGTCTTAAAGTCTCTTAAATTTCCGCTTTCCTGAATTGCTATAAGTGTTCCACAAGGACAATTATTCGACAAAGATTGTATATCGCGATACCATTCTTGAGCTAGCGAAGCCTTCTTTATTATTAACGGCGTGAAAAAGCCAATACTATGATTTATATTACATGGTAAATGCCTTAGTTCAGATGACTTTAGATTTTCAAATAAAAGACGGAAACTGCCGTTGTAATAGGTTGAGTATGTACTACCAAAATGTTCTTGCATTTTTTGATTTGCGTCGAATATTGACAAGTCTATAACGTTTTTACTACTTCCGGCTTTCATGAAGCCGCTAAAAGCTGAAATGAAATCTAGCATAAATAAAGACAATTTGTTACAGAGATTATTATTGCCGCATAACATTGTAAAATTCATCATTTGCTGACAGATATAATTAATTTTTTCAATAGATATTATATAGGTGGCATCTATTGGTCTAAAAATGCTAATCAAGTAATCAGCATTTATTCTAGCTATCTTTTTTAGAAAGGCATCATCTAGAACATTATGATAACGTGAGTACAAACATTTGCTAAATATATCACTCCATTTTTTGTATAAATTGTTTTCATTGTTACAAGATTGACTATAATTCCGCATAATGTAGCTTTTCGTTATTGGATATAGACTCTCGCTTTCTAGAATTAATGTCAAGAAATAAGGCATTTGACAAATTGATATATGCAATCTGACCTCTGATGGTTTAGAACCGCCTTCACTATTTGTTGAGGTGCTTTTTGACAAGGGGGATTGATTGTAGTTATGGCGTAGCGCCTTAACTGTAATTTGCATTGATAACAACTCCTTTAAAATTGATTGTAAAGAACAGCTGTCTTTGTATTGGCAGCAGATTCTTATTTTATTACAAACATAAGCACTATGAAATAATGAAAAAAATCATTATTATGGTTATGTATGTTTCTTGGCTTTAACGAGATTAAGTACGAAAAATCAAAATTTGTATTGATAGTGGTTGTCATTGCCTTGATCAGTTACTTGACGTATTTCTTAACAGGCTTAGCGTATGGTTTAGCAACGAGTTATACGCAAGGTATTGATAAATGCAGCCCGTCTGGAATTATTTTAAGCAAAGATTCTAACAATAATATTAGTCGGTCGCTTCTATTAGATAACGATTACAATAATGTAAAAGTCAGTAATAAAACTGATAAAGCGCCTCTTGGTGTCTCGGCTTCAACAGTCAATTTAAATAAAAAAATTGATGTAGCTTTGTTTGGTATAGAACAGCAAAGCTTTCTTATGCCAAATATTACTGAAGGCAATAATATTGAAAAGAGCAATGACGTAATTGCTAGTGATTCGCTTAAGTATTATGGGCTAAAGTTAAATGATTCTATACAGCTAGGCAATAGTTACGGAAAATACAAAGTTGTTGGTTTTAGTGATCATGCAACCTTTCAGACGGCGCCGATTATTTATCTACAGATGAAAGAATGGCGTACGTCAGCGGCTGATATATTAGGAATGAATAGTATGAAAAACGATTCGACAATTAATGCTATTGTCACAAGAGGTAAGATAACATCTTATTCAAGCGACAGAATGTCTTATCAAACTATTCAATCGTATTATTTTACATTGCCTGGATACCAAGCACAGGTGCTTACGTTCAGTATAATGATAGGCTTTCTCATATTTATAGCTTCATTTGTTCTGGCTATATTTATATATATATTAACAATTCAGAAAAAAAGTCTTTTTGGTGTTTTAAAGGCAGAGGGTGTATCAAATAATTATATTTCTAGATCAGTCAGGTCACAAATTATTTTACTAGTTGTAGTCGGTTCAGCAATAGGATTATTCTTAACATTTTTCACAAGTGTATTTTTATCAGGAAAAATTCCATTTTTAGTACAACCAATATTTTTTATTGGAATAACCGTACTGTTCTTGGCTTGTTCGTTAATAGGAGGAATTGCTTCAGTGTTTGTTGTCACTAAAATTGATCCTGTGAGGGCGATAAGTTAAGTATGAATGATATTCTTTTAGAATTTAAGAATGCTACAAAAACCTTCTTGCAAGGTGATGAAATAATACATGCACTAAAACCAACCAATTTTTTGATTAAGGCCGGAGAGTTCGTCATTATAATTGGTCCATCTGGATCTGGAAAGAGCACTTTTTTGACCATAGCTGGTGGATTACAGCCTCCATCATCTGGTCAAATCATAATCGATGATCAAAATATAACTGATATGAATTTAAAGCAATTATCACATATAAGATTGAAATATATAGGTTTTATTCTTCAATCATCAAACCTGGTCCCCTTTTTAACAATAGATAAGCAGCTAGAGCTTTATAATCGAGTTACTCGAACAAAAATTGATGAAAAGTTTAGGCTATCACTTTTCCAAAATCTTGGCATAGAGAAAATGAGAAAAAAATATCCTAATAATTTATCCGGTGGAGAGAGACAAAGAGCGGCTATTGCGAAGGCACTATATAGCAGACCAGAGATTATTCTAGCCGATGAACCGACTGCTAGTCTTGATACGAATAAGGCTCTTGAGGTAGTTAAAATTTTGGCTAAAGAAACGCACGAGCGTAAAAAGGCGACAATTATGGTTACTCATGACGAAAGGTTGATACCGTATTGTGATAAAGCTTATGAAATGAATGATGGTATGCTGAGCATCTACAGCAGAAAAATCTAGTTTGAATTATTGTTTTTAATTTCATTATAGACACTAGTTGCTGCAACTGATCCTTCAGCCACAGCTGTGATGATTTGTCTATTTTTACCAGAGTTTGTGGTATTGTCACCTGCCGCCCAAATGTTTTTAATATTTGTTGATTGGTCACTTTCAACTATGATATAGCCTTCGCTATCAATTGCTAGATCTTTTAATAATGATTTCGATGATTTAAAGCCAATTTCTATAAATATGCCATCAATATCTAAAGTTTTCTTATTGCTAAGTTTCAAGTGTTCGACGACATCGTGACCAATAATACTTTCAGGTTTGGCATTTGGTATTAAATTTATATTTGAAGTTTTGTTAATTTCAGCAATCCAGTTGGGTTCTGCTTTAAGGCTGTCGCTTCGATAAATTAAATATACTTCTTTGGCGATCTTTGATAAAAAGATGGCTGTTGTGCATGCGCTATCACCGCTACCTATGACGGCAACTATTTTATTCTTATAGCTAGACCCGTCTTTAACAGCACTGTAATAGACACCCTTTTTATTGAACACATCTTCACCGGGTATATTTAATTTATTGCGTTCGCTACCACTTGCTAGAATAATATTCTTTGTTTGATAAGCTCCGTTTCCTATAATTGAGAAGGAACCGTCTTCTTGTCTTTCTATCTTGTTAGCCTGATCGTTGATAATTTCTATATTAAGAGCATTAACATGTTTAATAAAACGATCATTAAGCTCTTCACCGGATATAGATGTCTCACCCAGCCAGTTCTCTATATTGTGGGCATATTTAACTTTACCACCGACGTTTGTGTCGATAATAGCGGTTTTTATCTGATATTTTTTTGCTAATACAGCTGCTGCTAGTCCAGCCGGTCCGGCACCTAAAATTATTAGTTCATACATATATAAAATTTCCTTTACTTATTTAATAAAACACTTATTCCAAATATGATTAGAGACACGACGACGATCGTGCCGCCTGCTGCTAAATTAAAATAATATGATAATAGCAAACCTATTATCACGGATATAATGCTTGTTACTACACTTATCAGCATCGTTTTTGCAAAGTTTTTCTTAAATTGTGACGCCACAACAACTGGAATAACCATCAGTGCACCTATAAGTAAGGCACCTACTATTCTCATAGACAATACTACAGTTACGGATGTTACAATAATTAGCCCATAATTTATTAGATTAGTCTTAATCCCGCTAACTTTAGCGGATTCCTCATCGAAACTAACGTACAGAAGCTGTTTATACAGGCCTAGAATAGCCAGTATGACTATTATACCGATGATTGTGATTGTATAGACGTCCGTGACTGTTACGGTTGTTATACTGCCGAATAGATAAGACAATAAGTCTACGTTAAATCCGTTGCCTATGCTCATTAAAACCACGGCCAGTCCTAAACCACCAGATATGAACATGGCTAATGCAGTGTCACCGGAGGCTAACTTTTTTGATCGTATACTTTCAATAATAAACCCAGCTATTATTGAAACAATGATGGCGGTAGCTAGAGGGTATATGCCAGACAGTAAGCCAATCGCTATACCAGCTAAGGCTACATGTGAAAGTCCATCGGCCAATAATGAATATTTCTTTGCTACGAGAAAGGTTCCGACTAATGGCGCAATTATTGATATAATTATGCCAGCCTCGAAAGCGCGCTGTATAAAAGAATATTGAAATAGGCTAAGCATTGTGTCCAGCTCCAATAAGTTCAACTATATTAAGATTTTCATTCAATATAGTTTTTACTCTTTCATCGGTCATCAGCTTGTTCGTGTCTCCGTAAAATATTAAATCTTTTTTTAGAAATGCAACTTTGTTAGTTTCATTCATAATTTTTTTAATGTCATGAGAAACCATCACTAAAGTTATTCCCTTCTCTTTGTTTAGCTTCTGAAGCAAAGTATAAAAAGAATCTTGTGCTTTAGTGTCTATGCCTGATGTTGGTTCATCAAGAAAGATAATTTTTGGTTCACTTGCAAGGGCGCGTGCTATAAACACTTTCTGCTGCTGTCCTCCGGATAAGTCTTTTAGCAAACGATCTTTATAATCTAGCATGCCAACTTCTTCAAGCGCAGTATTAATGATTTGTTTATCAGTGCTTCGCTCTATGCCAAATGGCTGAAAAAAATGGTGTTTGGCCATAGAAATAACTTCATAAACGCTGATTGGAAAGTTTGCATCAAAGTTGGTGGCTTTTTGTGATATGTAACCAATCTTTGACCAATCCTGAAAGCTACAACTATCATCTTTAAATATAGATATGCTACCGCGTTTCGTTTTTATAATTCCAAGAACCAATTTCAAAAGAGTCGATTTGCCGCCACCGTTCGGCCCGATTATACCAACATAGTCTCCTGAGTCAATGCTCATAGAAATATTGCTTATGACGTCATTCTTACCGTCATAGCTAAAGCTCAAATTATTTATTGCAACAACGTTTTCTTTCATATATCTATTTACATTCTAGAGCTATTTTAAGATTACTCAAATTATTCCCCATGATTGATATATAATTTTCGCCCAATTTATTCTCAGCTGGAGTTAATCCTTCTATAGGATTAAGTACCATGGTTTTTGCCCCAATCTCATTGGCAATTGTTTGTGATAATTTTGGACTAGCTAAACTTTCGAAGAAAATATATTTTACATTATTTTTTTTGGCAAAGTTTGCTATGTTAGATAACTGACTAGGTGATGGCTCTGAATCTGGACTCAGTCCGGAAATAGCTATTTGGTTAAAATTATAGTCCTTAGCTAAATATCCAAAAGCGGCGTGAGAAGTAATTATATTTTTGCTACTACAACTTGATAAACCATTCGTATAATCATGATCTAGCTGAGCTAATTTTTTATTAAGTGTGCTCCAATTATCTTGATAATAAACTTGATTGGTTGGATCTATCTCGTATAGTGACTCAGCTATAGTATTAGCTTCTTTCTCTGCTAATTTTGGATCAAGCCATATATGTGGATCCGTGGCGTTATTGCCATTTTCATTTTTATAAATTTCACTCGTTAAACCCTTACCGGCTACAATTACTTTTGTAGAGCTATTTTTAAATTGAGTTTGAATTTTATTACCCCAGGCCTCGAGATTGCCACCGTTCAAAACCAATAACTCACTTTTTTCAATGTTGATAATATCAGTTGTTGTCGGCTCGTAATCGTGTGGCTCTGAACCTGAAGGTGTTATATTAATGACGTTTGCTTTATCGCCAACTATTTGTTTAGTGAAATAATATAAAGGATAGAAAGATGTTGTAATGGTTTTTCCGTTATTATTTTCCGGCATTCTACCAAAGAAATTAGTTTTTATACTAATTATAAAGAATAGAACAATGCAGACAGATATAGCGACAATTGCAATTATATGTGTTTTTTTCATTTACTTGATTCCTTATCGGAGTTATTGCTAATTTTATTTTGACAATTTTGGCATATCCCAAAAAACTCTAATGTGTGTCCTAGGACTTTGAAATTATTTTTTTGATATATTATCGCTTCTTCCTTGGAAAAATTATCATTAATATTTATGCAAAAAGCTTTTTTGCATTTTGTACAATAAAGATGATGATGGTGCCCTCTCCTGCTTTCATATCTTTTCTTACCCTCGCCGAAGTCGATTTCATTTATATCATTATCTTCAACGAGCGAATTTAGCTGTCTATAAATAGTAGTTTTATTGGCATCAATTCCATTATTGTTCAAATATTCATTTATTTTTATAAAATCAATTGGCTCAGTGCTGTTATTTATAAAATCGACAATTTTATGTCGTATAGGTGTTTCTCTAACCATATTTATATGTTATGCAACTAAGTTGCATAAGTCAATATGTATTAAAAAGAGCTATCTATTGGATAGCTCCTCTAAAAGTAATAAATCGAATTCTAGAAGTTGCCTTTAACGTGTTCAATTATGATATTGATAGATACTATGAAGCTAGTAATGGAAAAGAGTTTTAGAAGACAAGCTCTAATCATTAATTTTGCTGAAGAAATCATCAGTGTATATTGAAAAAGTAATACTGAAATAAAAGCAATGATTATCGTAAATAGCAGCATATATCTTTCACCTATTATCTTATAGGCTAACCAAAATACTAGAAACACTAGACTAAAGAAAAATGATAATATTATCACTAACAGCGATATTGCAGCAGCAATATCCATGACGACGATCAACTCCTTTATCGAAATATTTGAAAGGTTCGCAGCATGTTATGTACTGTATCTATATTATATAACAATATGCCATTAAGTCAAAGACACAAACTTCATGCCTATCCCAATGTTTCCAGTCTTGAGTCAAAAAAGCAGCTCTCTTAAAAAGTTGCACCCGGTTGTGTATTGGTTTAAATACATATTGGAATTTAGAGCATTTAAAATGAGTCAAGCTGCTTATGTTACTAAGTTAGCCTGAAGAAGAAACAAGGTATATAGAATTTGAGATGTTGACATAACGGTAATATAGAAAAACTCAATAGAACCATATGAAGAATTGCTTAATGATCCTGATAGCCTATTAGACTTATGTGATAATCCATCATGGGTATAAAATAAAATAGATAACTAGAAGACCACATCAAAGTTTAAGCTACCAAGCACCTAAAGAATTTCTGCTCGGAATCTACATATTTTCCAATATGTAGTGAGCTACTACATAAAATTTGACAAGCACTATTTGTGTGTTAATAATAGCATATCTGTTATTGAGTACCTTGAAAAGGAGTGGTTATTAATGAAGCATCTCTGGAGAATCAAAAAAGAGTACTTCCTTCAACTGTTGAGTGGCGACAAAAGTATGGAGATCCGAGTTGGATACAATAGTATAAAGAAGGTTGAACAGGGTGATACTATATCATTTGAGAATTATGGTAAAAACGAGTTTAATGTACTAAAAACAACAGTGTATAGCGATTTTGAAGAAATGTTAAAGTCGGAGTCAGTTAAAGAAGTTTTGCCAGGGTATTCGTTTGCTGAAGCTTTAAAAATCCTCCGCAATATTTACCCAGCAGACAAAGAGAGACTGGGTGTTTATGCTTTTAAGTTACAGGCAGTGGTCAGCCGAGAGCCAAAGAGAATTATCGTAATTGCATCTCATTGTCTGAAAGATAACAAGAGTACATTTGCCCGTATCATTGCTGACTCGTATAAATTGACTGATTGGATTTGTAAGGATTATCCAGACCACTGTAAGCATTTTTGGACTAAGTATGTTCCAGGTATTTTTACAGGCGAAAGGGAGATAATATCATGCTATGTTGACAATAAAATAGCTGGCACTATTATCTTAAAGAAGGAAGGTCAAGAGCATAAAATATGTACACTATTTGTAGACGATAAGTTCCGTGGTCAAAAAATAGCAACTGTTTTACTTGAACAAGCATTTAAATATCTTGGGACTACAAAACCACTAATTACAATTGCCGATTATAAAATCAAGTTATTTGAAAATATCATAAAGAAATATGATTGGCAGTTAGCTCAGACGCTTGATGGTATTTATAATAATCACAGTAAAGAGCTTGTCTATAATGGCAAACTATAAAAAACTAAACAGATTTAAAGGACTGGCTTTTCGTCAGTCCTATTTTCATATAAGCTCTATTCTTATACCAACAACGCCTAAGCTAGCTTGTTTTTCTAAAGTATAAAATTCACTCAAAGTATTTAATAATTCCAGTTTAGTCATAGACTTATCGGCAAGTATGGAAATATCAAAATCATTGAACAAGTCATCAAAATTTCTATATCTAAAAAGACCAATAACTCTTGCCTGCAGTTTATCAATATCAGATTTGGAAAACTCTATAATGTCATTTAAATTAATCTTTTGTCTTTTCTCGTCATACAGACGAAGCTCGACACGCTTCGTGCCTTTATTTATAAAATCATAAAACCTTGGTTGTAGGCTCATATTGTGAATCATACTATTATTGTACTACCCAATTCTGCTTTTTGCTGACACTTAACTAATTGATTTGATTATTTTAATTTTGTTACAAAGAGTTATGGCAAATTTCGTGTCAATTTTTGTTCGTCAAGTTCGTCCCATAAAGATACCATTCAATAAGCCTAATTGAGCTAATTAACATAGGCAAATAATACAAAAACCAGGCTTAGAAACATGGCATTAATATTATAGTTATTACTTACCTGATAACCGTAGGTAGCTACAACGACGGTAAACGCGGTTTTACTGGCTGGGGAGTGCAACAAAAACTATTAGCAATTCTTGATGAATTAAGCAGTCAAAATATAAAATTTGCCCTATCCAACGTAATTACTCATAGGGTCGAAAAAATAATTTACTAGAAAACTGGATAAACAAAAACGACTATGTGATTCACGACATTGACAACAATTATTCTAACTCAAACTATCATATGAATATACGCACTAAAGGCACTGCATAAGAGGTTTTGACCACTAACTGCAGAAACACAAACCAAGGAATATAAAACGCTAATTAAATGATGGCCGCAAGGAGCTAAGTAGACTACAAACAAACCACCCCCCAATTATGAGCTAGTTGAATCGCCTAAGCCAATCGATGTTGTCTATAACGACGTACAATAAATAATGGCTTACCTTGCGTACGTATTCACTATGTCGCATTAAAACTAGATGCATGATCAACTAGCAGTTGGGTTATAAAATTAACATGGTTCCGATGGCTGGACTTGAACAGAAAAGTGGCCACTATTTATATGTTAGTTGTAGCTTAAGCTTACATCTGCTATTTAATTAAATTAATTTTATCCTTTAGAAATTGGTTTAGATACTCTGTCTGTTCGGTAGCGCTCTCTTCTCTAAAAAGTTTACGCAAAATACAATCATAATAAGTAATCGCTTACTGTCTTCTTCGTGTCAGATTTTGTCATTAATATTGATGGTATTTTCAATAATTTGTCAAAAAATGTTGTACGGCATGTTCAGTATTTTTGTAACGATATTGAATGTTAATTTTCTCTATTCTTAGGAAACAAAAACTTGTCGAAAAGCACACTACCTATTGAAGAGTTATACTCATATGTTCGTAAAATACCTTTGCCTATTGCGTCGCACATATCAGCATCACTAACTATTTTTCACTTAATGTAGCAGGTCTAATATCTTCAAGAAATTTGTTATAATCCATAGTTTCAATGATTTTAAGAACTTGTCGTGACGTCTTCTCGTCAATATTATTATCGCTAATAATTTATTTGCATTAGACAAGTGCTTAGCATTTTCTTCGCTAAACAGCTTATAATCATCAATGTCATAAAGCAGGGCTGCTAATTATACGATATTTTTATTGGTGGCTTCTTTCCCTGCAAATCTGAGACTTTTCCTTATTCACTCAACATGATCAAAACCATGCCACCGTCATGATTAAGCAACTTTTTACAGAAGCTTCAATTTTATCCGTTTTTTATATTCTATTATTAGCTACCTGTAATTAAAGCTTTTACTAAGTTAATAAAATATTTTCTATGACAAGCGTAGGTGCTAATGTATAATAACTACTTATGGATGATATTATTTCAATTAAAAATTTTTCCATGTCTTTCGGAAAGACTGAAGTTATTAAAAACTTATCTTTTGAAGTTAAACGTGGTGAAACTTTTGGATTTTTAGGCTCAAATGGTTCAGGTAAAACAACTACGATACGTGCACTTCTAGGCATGTATGTTCCGACTAGTGGAACGCTTAATATAAACGGCGCTCCTTATAGTGTTAGCGGTTCTACAAGACTTGGTTACCTGCCAGAAGAGCGTGGCCTATATAAAAAAGAATCAGTCATTGATGTTATGGTGTATTTTGGCCAGCTTAAAGGACTATCTCGCAGTGAAGCTTATGAGAAATCTATGAATTTTCTAAGTCGCGTTAAATTAGATGATAAAGCTAATATACATGTAGAAAAATTATCAGGCGGACAACAGCAAAAGATTCAACTTGGTATAACAACTATGAATGATCCTGAGTTGCTTATATTAGATGAGCCAACAAAAGGCTTTGATCCAGTAAATCGTAAGTTGCTTATGGATATTATTAAAGAACATCAGGAAAAAGGTGCTACCGTTATGATGGTAACTCATCAGATGGAAGAAGTTGAGGAAATGTGCAATCGCATCATATTGCTAAAAAACGGCATGTCTTATGCTTATGGAACCGTTGAAGAGGTTAAAGCACACTTCGGTGGTAAATCTCTGAACGATATATTTTTAACTGTCTATGGTGATGAAAACAACGAGGAGGCTGTAAATGCATAATTTATCAACAGTTATTCATTTTGAAATAGTTCGTACACTTAAGAAAAAATCTTTCTGGATTATGGCTATAGGATTTCCAGTTATGATGGCCGTTATCTTTGGTATCTCGTTTTTATCTAGTAAGGCAACCGATGACGCAGCTGGCAATTTAAAGAACCAGCATTTTTCCATTGAAGTGACTGACGACTCAAAGTTAGTTAATAGTACCCTTCTTGCATCGGTAAAGGCTAAAACTATTTCAACCAAAGAGCAAGGTATCAGCGATGTTAAAAATGGCAAGGTAGATAGCTATATCTATTACCCAACTGACTTTTCTAAGAGCTCTATAGAAGTATTTGGTAAGAATGTCGATATATTCAATAATAGTCGCTATGAAGACGTAGCTAAATATCTACTGACTACTTCAGTAGGAATGAATACTTCTCAAAAAATTAAAAATGTTCTAACGGAAAAATTCACAGTTGCATCAACTACTTATCGTGATGGTCAAGTCTATGATCCATTCAAAGAGATGATCATACCTGGAGTATTCCTAGTCCTCTTTTATCTGCTTATAGCATTTTTTGGCAACCAGATGTTAACAAGCACAATTGAGGAAAAAGAAAATCGTGTTATCGAAATGATCCTAACAACGATTGAATCAAGAACTTTGATTATTGGTAAAATAATTTCATTAATTGTTCTAGCCCTTTTCCAGGGCTTTGTAATGATAGCCCCAGCTATAATTGGCTATATAGTATTTCATAATCAGCTAAACATGCCATGGATTGATCTTAGTGCATTACCACTTAACGCCTCAAGAATTAGCATAGCAGTTGTTATTTTCTTTGCCAGCCTATTACTTTTCACAGGCTTACTAGTGCTTATTGGCTCTTCCGTACCAACGGCTAAAGAAGCGGGCAGTTTCATTGGTATCGTAATGCTACTTATATTTGGTCCATTATATGCTGTCACGCTGTTTATATCGGCGCCTAATAGCCCACTAGTGACTGCTTTGACTCTGTTTCCTCTAACAGCACCGGTACCGCTACTTTTGAGAAATGCTGTAGGCAATTTGCAAAGCTGGGAAGTAGCTGTTGCAATACCAGTACTTATAATATCGGCTGCTATAGTCATTGCACTAGCTGTTAGAACGTTCCGTTATGGTGCTTTGGAATATAGTCGTAAATTATCACTTAAAGAGATTCTTGGAAAACGCTAGATAAATATAATCTGTTAGTTATATAATACTCAGCTATTATTACTTTTGAGTTGCAATTTTATCCATGTCATTAGAACATCAATGATATATGTTTGTTCAGAGCTGTCTAGCTCGATACCTTCCGGTATTCCATACCATTTATTAAGGCACTTTCTGCAACAACAGGCGCATGCATGCTGAGCTATAAAAACAGGATGACCATGCATTGGTGTTTGCTTACCGTCATTTGATATTGTTTTTGGTGCTAGACGTTGTTTCACAAAATCACTGGCATGACGACGAATGGTACAGATACCTTTTTCTTGAATATATTCTATGTCTCTGCTTTTAAGCCTTAAGCTCAATCGAAATTTTGAAGTTGCTAATCTAGTTAGCATAGTATCTATGTTTTCCATAGCTACATAATAGTATAGCTAGCCAAGTAGTTGAATAATTGAAATTATAGACAATATCAATAAATATGATACTATGAAAAAATAGCAGAGGCTAAGTACGTTTATAGAGGATGGTGATTCATATGAAAAAGCGTCGTTATACTTTCTTTGTTCTTGTCGATGATAACAATTCGAAATTTAGCGTTTCTTTTCGAACTGGTAATTGGAGCTACCGTAAGCGTATAGGAGAAGATGTAGCGTTCAATAGTATGGTTAGAAGTATCTGTCTCATGTACAGAAAAGACAATTATGAGTCTGAAAGTTTACCATGCAATGGCTGTGTCTGTCTAAATACAGGTATATTATTGCATAGGTTAGTTGCTTGGTTTGGTCAGTGGTTACTCCTTATCATGTTTGATACTGAAGAGAATATAGAATTTATTATCGAGACTTCAGAAGGCGCTACGGACAATAATAGTCGTATGGGTGTAAATTTTGCTCATTATATGATTGATTGTTTTCAAATACAAAAATCAGCTATAACAATACATGCCCACAACCCCCTATTAATGACTGTTATGAATAAAGACTATGAAAGTTCGGCTAATATACTAGATTTTGTGGCCAAATACGATAAATATTTACCATATTAGCCCATCCTCTTGCCCACATTGATAATGTGGGCTTTATTTTTAGAGCTCCTTAAAAGCCGCTTCATTAGGAAAAAGAATTAATGCTGGATAACCGACGTAGTTGATTTCAATCTTACCAACGTTGATTCCTTTTAAAAGTTTAATCACTTGTTCAAAAAACTCTTTTGGCTTCATATCAGCATTATTGCCGATATACTCTACTTCTACAAAATCGCCCAAACCTTTAACTGAATCTATTGCAAATTCGTAGTCGTTTTTGTAATGGTATACAATTCGTCTCTTGTCTACTGTAACTATTTTTTTGAAGTTTAAGGCGTCAAATATTCTATAAAGAGAATCTATATTTTCAACTTTTGATTCATATTCATCACGATATGCATCTTTTTCATTCTCAGCAAAATGGCATTTTTTATATGTTATACTATGGACTCCATTAGAAGCTCTTAGTCTGAGCCATTCGCTAACGGGTTTCTCACTTAGATAGTTTTTATGTGGTGGGATAAAATAATCATCAACCATTTTCGATGTTGATATCTTTTGAGCATTTGATGTAAGGAATAGTATTAATGATTTTTTATTAGCTATTTTTAACTGTAACTCTATTTCTTTATTTCCGTTTGCCATATAAATCCATGTTCTATCGTTTAGTTTTTTCCAAAATTATTTTTACTAATTCATCAGTTATTTTATATTTCTCGTTTTTCAAGCCTAGCTCTGAATGATTGCCCCATAGTTTAGAATTGCTACTATGATAATCTGAACCACCGCTAATTAATAAATTAGCTTCCTCGGCAAAATTGCTAAACTCTTTAATCATATCAAATTTTTCATCATTATTGCTCTTGTTATATTGAATATTGATTGCTTCGAGACCGTCAAATTTGTTGCGGATAATAAGGTCCTTCATCATATTAAAACTAAAACCGCGCATGACATTAAAAGCAGGATGAGCGCAGATTGCGACACCGCCAGCCTTCTTAATAACTTTTACGGCTTCTGCTGAAAAAAGCTTAAATTCATTATCGACAAAAGCAGGTTTGCCTTTAATGAGGTAGTCTTCTATAAAGGTTCCTTGGAGCGGTACTTTACCATATATCTCTAGAAACTTGTTCTTATTGTCTGGGTTATCAATAACATCTCTGCCTATGTGGGCTTTTGTTACGGTCGAACCTGAGCTGAGTAGCTTGTTGGAACGAAGAATGAAACCAAGTGGTTTTAGCAACTCCTTAGTCTTAATTACCGAGTTTCTTCTTGAGCGGTTTAACTTTGCGCATAAATCCAGTAAATCCTGATTATTTAGATCTATATTTAAACCGACGACGTGGATTTTTTGTTTTGAGACCTGATCAACGGTTGAAAATTCCACACCCGGTATTAGCGTTACACCACGACTTTTAGCGTAACTGACGAGGTTATCGTTATAGGCTGTAACCGTGTCATGATCAGCAATTGATAATATAGTAATGCCTTGTTTGATAGCTAATTCTATCAACTCTTTTGGTGAGTAATCACCGTCAGAACAATTAGTATGGGTATGTAGGTCTATCATTATTTCTCCAGCTTTCTATCTTATCTATAAATGCTTGTTTTGTCGGCTCATAAGAAAGTAGAATTCCAGCTCTTTTACTTCTTTTCTTGACTATATCTAGTATATCGCTGTTGCTGTGGTTGTCTGCTATTTCGTATTGTGTCCGCTTAACAATTTCGAGTATTTCAGGGTCACATGTTTTATCATTGAAAGTACTGCTAAATATTATGTCAAAAGTAAAATCTAATTTCTTATTGACTACCCAACCGTAATGAAGTGAGTGTATATCAGGAGATATATCTAGATTTCCAAAACTTAATGAGCTCATTGAATTAATAAAATCAGTACGGCTGATTGCGTGCATGTCACATGGAAAATATACGTTATCTTCCCCTTTCTTTATATTTCCAAAAGATGCATCTATTCTCTGCAAAGTTTCATAAGCATTTTTATCGGACTGATGAAAAGACTGTTCATTTGCAACTGCTTGAATCTCATCTAATGTTGCTGGTGATGTATCTTCAGTTATAAGAAAAATATCTATATCAGGCATGACCCTCATAACGTCTCGGGGTTTGATAATTGTTTCTTGGCATGTTTTGCACAGAGCCGGATCATATTCGGATGAATTTTGGCATTGGAAACATTTCCATGCTTCTTGACCTAAGGATTTCGAAATTGAAATTTTATCAATAAAATTATTAGAATACTCAGAGAATTCGGGATTAACAATAAGCTCACCTTTTCGATTAAGTGAGTGAAATGGAAAACCTAAACCAAAGCCTTCAATAACACCGGGAACGTTTTCTTTAAGTGTGTTAATATCATTCCAAACGGTCTCAATAGTACGCTTGCAGTTTGGATCCAATTCATTATTTAAGTAATGTTTGTTCTTGTAAGCAATATCAGACAATATATTCAAACTATTTTCAGTCATATAAAACTCTAATTAATTTGTCTGTATATTATATAACTTAATTTTATTATGTCAAATATAATAGCAGTGTTGAACTTGATAAGAATTATTAAAATAACAATTGACGAATACCCGGGGTGGGTATATTATGCCATCATGATAGAAGATATAAAAAAGCGTGCCTTGCACCGTAGTAAAATTTTACAGGGACAGCTTAGAGGTTTAGAAAAAATGATTGAAAACGAAGATTATTGCATAGATATAATTACCCAATCGTTAGCCATTCAAAAGTCGCTCGGTTCTCTTAATAAGCTACTTCTTGAAAACCATCTAAGAACGCACGTTGCTGAGCAGCTAGCTAGCGACAGTGGCAATGAACCGAAAATGATTCATGAACTACTCGATTTATATGAACTAACTAATATAAGAAGTAAAAATTAAAATCTTTTAGGAGCTCTAATCTATGAATAATTATCAACATGATAATAACAAACCGGTATATACATGTCCGATGCACCACTCTATCAAAAGAGACAGTCCTGGAAAATGTTCTGAATGTGGTATGACTCTAGTTATAGCTGATAATAAATCATTAGAAAGTCATAGTGGTCATGATATGCAAATGCATGCTGGTCATGCCAACCATGATCCAGCTGTCTTTAAGCGTAAATTTTGGTGGAGTCTTTTATTGACTATGCCAGTTTTAGCGTTTTCCAGCTCAGTTCAAAGTTTTTTGAATATTCACATTTCATTTTTTGGCAGTAACTACATACCGGTATTTTTTGGGTCAGTATTGTTCATATATGGCGGCTCTACTTTTTTAAAAAGTGCTAAAGACGAATTATCAGTCCGTAAACCTGGTATGATGACACTAATTTCAATGGCCATAATTGTAGCATTCGGCTATAGTCTTGCAATATCATTGGGGCTTGTGCATGGTATGGATTTTTGGTGGGAGCTAGCGACATTAATTGCTATTATGCTTCTTGGACATTGGATAGAAATATCAGCCGTTAAAAATGCACAAAATTCTCTTCATGAATTGGCTAAACTATTACCAGATGAAGCTGATTTAATAACAAGTGATGGTAGTAAAAAAATGTCAGTCGATAATTTAAGTATTGGTGATTATATCTTATTAAGACCGGGCGCGAAAGTGCCGGCTGACGGTTTGGTTACTGAAGGTGAAACGGAAATCGATGAATCCATGTTGACTGGAGAATCCCGTATGGTAATGAAAGCTGTTGGCTCTGAGATTATTGCAGGAACTATTAATGGCAATGGATCTCTAGTTGTTAAAGTTGCTAAAACTGGTGACAATACGACACTGGCAAACATTATAAAATTAGTTTCTGATGCACAAAACAGTAAATCAAAAACACAGGTGCTAGCTGACAAAGCTGCCTTTTATCTAACATTTTTTGCTATTTTTTCAGCTATCATTACCCTATTAGGCTGGTCTTTATTTGGACATAAATCAGTTGATTTTATATTAGAACGAGTCGTTACGGTATTAGTGACAGCTTGTCCGCATGCTCTAGGCCTCGCTATTCCACTTGTAGTCGCTATATCAACGACGCTTGCTGTTAAGCAGGGTCTATTAATAAAAAAACGCACAGCATTAGAAACAGCTCGCAATATTAATACTGTCCTTTTTGATAAGACTGGTACTTTAACCACGGGCAAACAAAAAGTTGAAGATATACTGTCAGTTAGTGAATATACTGAAAAAGAAATATTACTTTTCATAGCTAGTCTTGAACAATATAGCGAACATAGTATTGGAAAAAGTATTGTTGAGAAAACACGTGAACAAGAGGCATCTCTAATTAATATAAGAGATTTTTCTGCATTACCAGGCTATGGTGTTAAAGGCGTTCTAACTGTAGATAATAAAGAATATTTTGCTGTAAGTCGCCGTTATGTAATTGATAATAGTATAGCTTTCCCTGAAAAAATTGGAGATGAAATTAAACGATTTAATTTAGATGGTAAGACAGAAGTTTATTTAATAAAAGATAAAATTATTTTAGGAATGTTAACGTTATCTGATGAAATTCGTAAAGAATCATATGAAGCAATATCAGTTCTTAAATCAATGGGTATTAGAACGGCCATGCTAACTGGAGATTCGAAAAATGTCGCTAGCTATATTGCCGGTAAACTCAATATAGATAATTTTTATGCTGAAGTACAGCCGAGTTTTAAATCAGCAAAAATTAAAGAGCTTCAGACTAATGGTGATAGAGTCGCAATGGTTGGAGACGGCGTAAATGATGCTCCCGCTCTAGCTCAAGCTGATGTTAGTATCGCCATTGGTGCAGGCACTGATGTTGCTGTAGAGTCGGCAGACATTATATTAATCTCGGATGATCCTCGAGGCGTGATAAAAGCTATTAAATTGTCTAAAGTAACCTATAGAAAAATGATACAGAATCTTATCTGGGCAACTGGATATAATATTATAGCGATACCACTAGCAGCCGGTGTATTTGCAAATTTTGGCTTTGTAATGTCACCAGCAATAGGTGCGATAATAATGTCGCTATCTACTGTAATAGTAGTGATTAATGCGCAATTACTAAGAAAAAGTAAAATATAAATTTATTTCTGATTCATCAGCTAATATTGTTACTTATTTCCTAGTTCTCGTTACTGTTCGGCTATAAACTTATCTATTACTTTAGTATATTCTTCTGGCCTTTCTTTTTGTGACCAATGCTTACAGCCTTTCATTATGTGCAACTGTCCATTTTTAACACTTTGGGATGCCTTAACTGCATCATTCAATTTAACAAGAGGATCTTTTTCTCCATTAATAAACAAAACTGGTATTTGTAGTTCTTTTAATCGCTCTGTGTAGTCAGGTATAGTTCCCTGTTTTGTCAGGGAACTTCTTTGATAATCCTGCATTGATTTTTCAGGATTTGGAATTTGACATAAGGCAAAAATTTCATTGACCAATTCCTCGGATATCTTCGATTTGTCTCCAATCAGTGAATATTTTAAACTCCATTTAACCATCCAACGATATTTTGCAAATAATTTATATGACGCTTTTAAGAGAGACGTATTGACATACCAATAATAGAAACCATGTAATGGCATCTTGCTGACTAAGCCCCATGAATCTACAGGAATTAATGCGGCTACTTTATTAGAATTTTGTAAGGCATAACCAATGGAAATTGCCCCACCCATTGAAAGACCAGATAATACAAATTTACTCAAATGCAACTGCTCAATAATGCTCGCTACGGACGATATGTGTTTTTGATAAAACGCTTTACCTTCCATTCCTTCGGGCCTATCACTTTTTCCGTATCCAAGTAAATCAACTGCATATACTTTATACCGTTCAGGCATATAGTTCATTACCTCGCGCCAAGAGAGCATTGCGGAATCAACTCCTCCGCCGTGTAGCAAAACAATTGGGATTTTTCCCATGCCGCTTTCATAAACTGCTATATTGTACTGATTATATTTTAATGTATATTCTTTCATAGTATTCGTCATCGCTATCTAATTAACGTAATAGTGATTTTTTAAAGACAACATCATTTTCTGAAACAATGGTACTATTTCATTGATTTTTTCATTATTTAAATTTTCTTGGCCGCGCATACAACCTTCTGCTATAAATAAAATAATATTTATAAGTATTTCTGCATCGGAGGCATTTTTAAATTGCTTATAATCAATGATATTTAAGAACTCTTGTATCCCCAATTTTGCCATATGTTTCTTTTCTTCCTGCAACTCATATTGAACACTGCTATCTGACTCATAGTAAGCTTTAGTTGCGAATTTAATTAAATAAGGGAAATCATGCATGATTAAAAGTCTGTGTTGAACGATTTGATTTACTAATTCAAACAAATCAAATTTTTCTTTACCATCTTTCTTTTCGTCCTTTGTCAAAGACTTTATTGCCATATTAAACAGGAATAGATAATACTCTTTTTTATTTTTAAAATAGTAAAACAATAATGATTTTGAGATATCGGCTTCATCGGCAATCATGGCTATGGAAGCTTTTTTATATGAATATAGAGCGAACGCCTTATATCCTGCGTTAACTAAATTATTCTGTTTTTCATATGGTAAATTAAAATACTTAGAGTTCATGCTTCTGCTAATTGATTAGCCCATTTGACCAATGAATTAGTTTCATCATAAAACCATTGACCGTTTTTGAGAAGACTATAAATTACTATTCCCAATAGTAATTTTGAAACTGAGTGTTTAAAAGCAACATAGCATATAGTTGAGGCACTGCTCGTTTTTATATTACCTGTTTATAGTAAAACCAGCGGTATTTGTGGTTATTGTACATAATCCAAAGATTAATCTATAATTGTACACCTAGGAGAAACTTATGGCTGTTCTTGAAATTAAGCATTTAACAAAAATTTATAAGGGTAACAAAAAAGCAGTTGACGATTTTAGTTTAACGGTTGAGTCGGGCGATATTTATGGCTTTATCGGACATAATGGCGCTGGTAAAACTACGACAATTAAAGCGATAGCTGGTATTTTAAACTTTAACGAAGGCGACGTTATTATTAACGGGCATTCCATTAAGACTAATCCGCTTGATTGCAAACGTGATTTGGCTTACATACCAGATAACCCAGATTTATATGAACATTTAACTGGTATTCAATATCTAAATTTTATAGCTGATGTCTTTGATATTGATACTTCAACTCGTAAAACTCAAATTCATAAATACGCTCAAGCTTTTGATTTATCGCCAGCCCTTGGTAATCTAATCTCATCTTACTCACACGGCATGAAACAAAAACTTGCCCTCATTTCCGGATTAATTCACTCACCTCGTCTGCTGCTACTTGACGAACCATTTGTCGGACTTGACCCCGAGGCATCAATTACACTGAAAAAAATTATGCGTGAACTTTGTGATAATGGCAGCGCCATATTCTTTTCTACTCACGTTTTGGATGTAGCTGAGAAACTTTGCAATAAGGTAGCCATTATAAAAAATGGGCGCCTGCTTGAATCGGGTGATATGGACAAGTTAATTAAGAACCAATCTCTTGAATCACTGTATATTGAGGTTGAGGATAATGAAAAATAAGTTTTGGATTCTTATAAAAAATCAGCTGATTAGTCAATCTGGTTTGAACGATTTAGTCTACGAAGCCACCCATGCCAAAAGGCGTCGAACGATTATTTTTCTGATTTTAATGTTATTTGTATCGTTGATGTTTGCTGGTTATTCTTACTACTTTGCAAAAAAGTTTTGTGAGTTGGGCTTAGGACAAGTCGTACCAGCGACTGCTTTTGCAATAACCAGTCTAGGCATTTTACTATATGCCTTATTTCAATCAAGCGATACAATTTTTTCTTTTAAAGATCGCGACCAGCTAATGTCGCTACCGCTTAAGACCACCACTATTATCGCTAGTAAGTTCGGCTCAGTCTATGGCCAGAATTTAATTTTTGCTTTAATTATCATGCTGCCAATGGGAATCACTTTCGCTGTTATGACTAAAATTAGTTGGCTTTTCTATCCAATTTGGCTTTGCTTAATGTTGATTACTCCGATTGTTCCAATTATGTTAGCCGCTATATTAGGAACGGCAGTAAAAATGGTGGCAATTCATCTTAAATACACTAAGCTAATTAATACCATATTGTCATTTGGTTTAATTATCGGTGTAATGTATTTTTGCTACTTTAACAACACGACTAATCTTAGCCAGATGCAATCGCAAAAAATCATTTCAATTAGTTCGATCTTAGTGGCTAAAATCAATCAATTTTACCCTCTGACCGTTCTAGCCAATCAGGCTGCAGTTAAATTTGATGTCTGGTCGCTATTGCTTCTAGCTCTAGTCTCGTTAGCTATGTTCTATGTCTTCACTAAATTAGTGGCCCTAAAATACCAGACAATTAGTTCGCTTCTAATATCGAGTAGCGGTAATTCGAAATATAGCATCAGCAAGTTGTCAACTTCACCGCCTCTAAAATCACTTTATAAAAAAGAGCTAAAACGTTTTTTTTCCTCAACAACTTATCTTATTAACATGTCGACTGGTATCATACTATTGCTGGTTGCGGCAATTGCCTGTTACTTCAGCGGGCTTGATACTATTTTAAAGACACTGCAACTGCCAGCCATTCCGAGCCAATTTATGCTTGTTCTACCATTCGCAATTGGTATAATTTTAGCAATGAGTTGTACAGCGGCTGTATCTTTGTCGCTCGAAGGTAAAAATCTTTGGATTATACAGTCACTGCCACTAAAACCAACCACGATTTATAAGAGTAAAATGCTTGTTAACTTGACTCTACTACTGCCAGTATCATTAATCAGTTCATTACTATTTTGCCTTAGCCTTAGGGTTAATTTTGAACTTAATTTTTGGATCTTTGTCATACCTTTGATTTATTGCTTCTTTACACCGGTTTTTAGTATGTTTGTCAACATTAAACTGCCTAATTTTAATTGGCAATCAGAGGTTACAGTTATAAAACAGGGTATGTCGTCAATGATTGGTATATTCGGTGGTATGTTAGCTGGCTTGATACCAATTATTGTCATGTTTACATTTCCTGGCTGGAACCAACACTTGATTGTCCTGTTGTCGGCAATTACCTTGGTCATATCCACGGCCATACTCTACTCATTGATCCAGCGCTCTCCGCTTCCAAGCGACGACTAAGTAGTAGAGCGATATATTAAGATTAGGTAAGTCATGCTATTAGTGCTTCAGAGAAGCCATAGGTGAGAAGATAAAAGTTATTTACGAGGCGAAACTAGCTAAGCTGAAAGACTTGCCTGTCTCTTATGTAACCGACAAAGGCAATTATGGTCGAAATACTCTCGATGGTTGCCATTCTTCTAAATAGAAGTTAGGCATGTAGCTTTAATTAAATTGGCTAAAGCTGTTAAGACCACTCTGTCCTATTTCTTCTAGACTTGTAAAATGTTTTAACATTGATAGAACAAGATAGATACGGACAGCGTTTTGCTCCCATGCTATTCTCCTTAATTAGTTTTGCAACTTTAAGGATACATAAGAGCGGCCTATTCATATCTAAAAAGACATGACTAATTTATTATTTTTCTTTTTTTGCCTTCACTAACAGCTACGAGTCGAGAAGAAACGTTTAGTTTATTGAATATACTCAGCACGTGTGTTTTTACTGTTGCCTTTGAAATACCTAGTTGGTCGGCAATATTTTGATTAGTAAATCCTTCTGCTATTTTGTTTAGCACTTGCACTTCGCGATCTGATAGTTCTTCTTTCTTGTTAATAACAAAATGCTGGTTACAAATATTTATAACCTTTTTTATAAAATCGATCTGTGATTCATTTAGTGAAGTAATTTCTTTTGATGATATAAGTTCTTCTAAAAGTGGTTTTATTATTGAACGATCAAGGTAAAAAGGTGATATTATCTGATCTTGGTATGCACTAATGATGCTTTCAACTAAAAGCACTTTGATTTCATCTGCTTTATTTTCTTTTTGCTTTTCATAAATAAACATAAATATTTTTAGTAAATTCGCTTCGACTAAATGCAATTTTCCGTGATTAGATCTAGATTTTATAGCTATATCATCAGCCTCTTTATAAGCTAACTCTTTGGAACCGTCCTTAAATAAAATTCTAGCGTGGAGTAGCTTCATAAAAGGCTCATTTTTGTATTCAGGATATTTACTAAATTCATTTAAAAAATCATTTTTTAAATGAGCCGGTAGTCTATTGGCACAGTCAAGTTCTTGAATTAAACGTCCCAATGTGAGAACGCTAAATACTGGGTATTTCGAAATAATTTTATCAACTAGTACGGCCCCTCCGTTATTATTACCACTTAAAAACTCCATTTCTGCTAGATGATAGTCTAGGGTTATATTGGCCACATTTATTTTGAGATTTTGTTTTTCAAGCAATTTCCGTGCTTTTTGTAACAATTCATTGGCTTTTGACAGTGACATCTGTCGCATACAAACTCCGGTAAGTCCAAAATAAAAGTTTGTTCCTGTAGCAGTCATTAGAAAAGGTGAACTAAGTAATGATTCAGACTTTTTATAATAATCAAAGCATGCATTTAAATAACCGGCATCTTCGTATACCTGTGCTATTTGATTATAGGCAAAAAAATCAATATAAATATTTTTATGATTATTTATTTCTAAGGCTCTGTTGATGCAACTTTTCGCTTTACTATACTGCATTGTTCTTGTTAGCGCAGCCGAATTTTCAATTAATATCATAGCTTTTGTAATTGTGCCGACTGGCAATGATTCTATCTGTTCAAAGTCTAGTATATTGTATTGGGGTAGGACATTATCGTCATTGTCTATGTACAGTTCAGCGAATTTCATAATCTTAAAGACTTTAGTGTCTTTATACCTTTTACCAAATTCGTTATATAGTTGGCGACAATGCTGAACATTTAAATTACTAAAATCATAAATAAAACATTGTGCAGCAAGATCAATATCTTTAATCAACTTATCCATAGGAATCTTATCTAGATAAGTCCAAGCTGTGGAACTGCCGCCCATGCTTTTCGCAAGTTTCATCATGTTGTCGAAATCATTAGCGATGTAAGATATTCTTATGGCTTCATCTAGATCGTTCTCTTCTTGAAATGCCTTAATTGAGTTTTGAAACAACAGTGTTCTCTTATCTGCTTCTAGATTGTCGACTAAATCTATAAGGTATTCTGATAAAATATTATGATAACGATAAATCTTATTTTTTTTATCAAGACAAATTATAAAGAGATTCTTTTTGATTAGAGATTCAACTATTGTGTCAAAATCTTTTAAAGAAAGATGACTAATTATTTTTTGGCAAATAGCCGAACTAAAATATGATAAATAACCAGTAGTAACTAAAAAGTCTTGTTCTCTATCAGTTAACGATTTAAAAATTTCTTCTGTTAAATAGTTAGTTTTAAGAAGCTTAGTTTGCTGGTTATTGGTGTCTCCTATTCCAGCTGCTGCAGCTAGCTGTAGTCCACCTATCCAACCTTCAGCGTAATCGCTTAGTTGTTTAATCTTACTTGTTTCGATATCTAATTTTAAAGTGTTTTTTAGAAAATCTATGCTCTCATTCTTTGATAATATTAGATCGTCGTCTGAAATTATAGTCAATCTATCTGATATTGCTAAAAAGCCGAGAGATATCGTAGCATCTTCTCTAGATAGCATAATTATGTGGCAATTATCTGGCATTGATTTAATAAAGAAATCGATTGTTTTAAGAAGATCCTTATCATTTAGATAATGTATGTCATCAAGTACAAATATATAATCCTTTTTACTACTTATCTGATTAATCAGCATTACAATAGTATTATCTATATTCAGATTATCAATGTTCGATTGTGCAAGTTCAATGAAATCGTTGTCATATTTAATTACTTTACTGACTGAGGCGATAAAATATAGCCAAAAGGTTCTGATATTATTGTCTAATTCATCAAGAGATAGCCATGCTACATTTTTTATGTGTCGCTCCTCGATATAAGAAGACAAAACAGTTGTTTTACCCGTTCCGGCTCCACCTTTAATATAGATAACGCTTTTTGTCAGATAATTATCAAGCTTGTTAAACAGTTTATTCCTAATTATATAACCACTTCTTGGCGATGGTCTTTTTAGTTTTGTTGAGAGTAAATTAGTAACTTTTGATAACATATTACATAATCAATTGTAACTTATCTATGCATGTTTAACGTAAATGCTCTTTAAGATAATATTTGAAATTATAAACATGATAAATGAAATGATAAGCACATATAATAATGAATCTATATTAGATACAATATTATTGTCTTGTATTGCCTGAGCGAAATTCATTAGTTGTTTCTGCGGCAATATCTTTATTACATTATCAAAAACTGTATTATTTTTTGCTAATGAGTAAAAGCTACCACTGAGTACCGATGTTAGTACTATGATTGAGTTTCCCAGCATATTAGCATTATCTGGTTTATGAATCAATGTGTTTAAAAGAAATGCAGAAGAAGTGCTAACTAGGCCAATTGTTAACATTAGAACTAAATATTCAGTAAGTGAAAAACCAATGTTCCAGCCAAGCACTTTTATAATGGCTAGTAATATAAATTCTGGCGCTAGCATTGATAGGCAGTAAGTATAATGAGCTAAGATATATGATTTAAATGAAGCTGGAGATGCAAAAACTCTTTTCAATTGTCCTTGCTCTTTGTCGTCTGCAAAAACAAACATATTAGAAAATGTTAGCATCATAATAAACATCATCATAAAGCCAATAATATTTACACCAATACTTCGCTCGCTTTGATTTAAATAATTTACTTTTACTTTTTGATTATTTAATATTGCAAGAATAGTGTTCTTATAGCTATCGCTATATAAAGTATCAACTTTATATACCCCGTTTTTGTTCACTGATATATAAGCGTCATATCTTTGTCTTATTAAGTCGGATAGCGGTGGCTTTTTATTAGTTATTGTCACATCAAGATATTTTGAATCCTTAAATGAATTTAAAGATATGTTCTTGTCGGTTACGAAGACTACGTGACTTTTTATTTGCTGAGTACTTGTTATGTATACAGCCAGAACTATCGAAACAAGTGTTAGGAGCGTAATGACTATGATAGTTATTAATCTAGGAATTGTTCGGTAATAATCATTCTTCAGTATGCTTAAGTATGATCTCATAAATAATCCTCCGGTTTAAATGTAAAGCGACACCCTATAATAAGTGCAACTGATATTAAGATACTGATTACAAAAGTTGGCAAAATATAGCTTAAGTTATTATCGAAAGCTAGTCTGAAGAAAGCAATGTTTAGCCATTTTACAGGTGATATATATGATATGAAAGCCATGGCTTTGCCCATGCCGTCTAGAGAGAAGAACGTTCCGCCAAGAGCGCTTAGAATACTAACAATCGTACTGAGAAGAGTGCTAGTGGCTTCTTCATTATGAAAAACGCAGCAGAAAAATATTCCGAACGATACAGACATAAATTCAACAGGTGCCATGGAGAGAATGAACAATGGCAGATTATTTATTGATACATGAAGGAACAGACATGCACCTACTAGGACTATTGTGTGAAATATATAATCAAAAATAAATGAAGCTAATAATTTTGAAAAATAGATAGAAAAACTGCCGGCAGGAGAATAAATAATTCTAAGATTTGGCTTTTTAATATCTCTTTCCATAAAACAGTTTGAAGCTGTCATAGCGCCACTCAAGATAGCATATATTATGAATGTAACTGTAAAATATTTATAAGCATCTTCTATATGGGCATAATTACCACCAAAGAGAAAACCCATAATGACAATTAATAAGATAATAAATATTGTGTTATAGCTAATAATAATTAAATTCTTAAATAAATTGGCTAAATCCATCTTCAAAATAACGAAAAATCTTTGCATAATGTTCCTATTAGTCTCTTAGCTTGCGCCCAGTCAGCTTTAGGAACACCATTTCTAGGCTAGCTGTTTCACTATTAATGTTAATAATTTTACTGCCATGTTTAGTAATTAGAGCAATTATTTGGTCTAGATTTTCAATATTTTTATCGGATGTAATTTTAATAGTATCGTCAGCTATTTGTGATGATTTTACGCCAATAATTTTTAAAAAGTCAGTTGGTTCAATGCTATCTGCGCTATCAATTTTAATAGTATAATGTTTTTCGTTCTCAACACTTTCTTTGAGAGATTCTTTTGTCCCTTCGGCGATAATGTTACCATGGTCCATTATGATAATCCTTGAAGAAATACTTTCAACCTCTTCCATGTAGTGTGTTGTATAGATAACGGTCATACCGTTACTCTGTAACTTTTTAATTGAGTTAAGAATATGGTTACGACTTTGTGGGTCTATCCCAACCGTTGGTTCGTCCATTATGACTATTTGTGGATGGTGTGCTATTGCACAGGCTATGTTTAACCTGCGTTTCATACCACCAGAGAATGTTTTGACTTTATCATGGCGTCGATCACTTAATCCAGAAAATTCTAAAGCCCCATCGACTGCACTATCAAGACTATTACCGTGCAGACCATATAATGAGGCAAAAAAACGAAGATTTCTTTCAGCTGTTAATTCTTCGTATAATGCGATGTCTTGAGGCACAATACCTAATAGTTGCTTGTAACCCCTTAAATTTTTGCTTATTGGTTTGCTATTAAATAACACTTCACCGCTATTACTATTCAAGGCTGCGGTTAATATGTTTATTGTAGTAGTCTTACCGGCGCCGTTAGGTCCTAATATACACAAGACTTCTCCTCTGTAGACATCAAAGCTAACATTATTCAGTACTTTGTTGTTGCCAAAAGTCTTTTCTAGATTTTTAACTTCCATTATCTTTTCCATAAATACTCCTAAGAATAAATGATATATCTTTTTATAAATAAAAAAATCAACCTTTAGGTTGATAGATTTATCATATTTGTTATCAGATATTAAGATATCTCGTTAAGTGAGTTATAGAAAATTTTGTGGAGTTTTTAGTCTAATTTAATCTGCTATTAGTTCTCAATTAATGCAACTATGATATTAATTGAGAACTAATAAAGAATCAAAAGGAAGCTATAAATATAGTCCCGCCAAACATACGCAATAAGCTGTAGAAGCGTGGCTTAGCTGCTATCGGCGCTTAGCTTGTTAGCGTACTATCAAATCTTAAAAATACCTTATGGATAGAGCGTGAAAAGAGTATACTGAAAGCTAAAGGAGAGCGATGGACAAGAATCCCAAAAAGTTTGATCACAGAAACATATGGGTTGTGCTTGTTGTCATCGGCATTGTATTTTCGTTTGTTTGGCTTCATTCGGCAAATGCAAGCACATCAACCGCTGGCAATACTATGCTATCTACCACATCATCGGGCGATAGTTCGCAGACTTCAACTACGCCAGTCTCGAATAACCCAAATAGTACAACAGCATTGACAACTTCGACTTCAACACCAGCCGCACCAAGTTGCTTTACTGCAGCGCAAGCGTGGAACGAAATCGGTCAAAGTGGATGTGTAGAGTTTAACGTTGGTTACACTCACACATCGTCAAGGTGTAACGCGTATTTAGATCAGTATAGCAATTACACAACTGGCATAGAGGTTTGGATACCTGATGGATGCAACCTTGGCGCAAGCCTCATCAGATCATATGCCGGTAAGACAATAGACGTCAGTGGTACGATTACGTTATACGACGGTGCTCCTGAGATTGAAGTGACCAGCGCATCCCAGGTAAGCCTTGCGCAGTAATATATGTAGGTCATAGCCCGTATATATTTAGGTAGGTGTTCTTGATGAAGTAGCTAATGCATCTCTTCACCGGACCTAGACCTATCCCATCAGATATGGTATGACAACGCCAAATTAGGCTTATTAAGCAGTGCCTTTATAATCGAACTGAGTGCAAAAAACTCCACGAAATTTCCTATAGCTCCATTTTTAAATAGTTTATTAATTAATGGTTTATCTATGCTTCAGCTGTCAGTGCATCAATAATTTTCTGGATTTTATCCCGGCAGCCGCCACATACGGTACCAGCGCCTGTCACCTCTTGGATTTTTTCAATGGTTGTTGCGCCATTCATATAGGCCAATTTTATGTCATCTTCATCAGTACCCTTGCAATTACATACTGTTGATAAGCCTTTCTCTGTATATGGCTCACGCCCACTATCAATCAAGTAGTTGTTGATGGCTTTTCTTAGAGCCCTGTCGCCTAAAACTGAACAATGAAATTTGTTTTTTGGTAATCCACCAAGTTTCTCTTCGATAATCTCAGGAGTAATATTGTAAGCTTCTTGTATACTCATGCCCTTAACTAGCTCAGACATCATAGATGTTGAAGCAATTGCACTGGCACAGCCGTATGTTCTCCACTTAATATCCTTAATGATATCGTTCTCTATTTTTAAGAGAACTAGCATTTGGTCCCCACATATAATGTTGCCAACAATGCCTTGGCAATTGTGATCAAAATTTGACTTATCACCTCTCAAAACATTTTTTGGTTCTAAAAAATGCTCTTTTACAATATCTGAATATACCCAACCATCTACCATTATTTTATTCTCCGTTAACTTCTACTGTTGATATACTTCTTAGCTCTTTGACTATTTTTGGCAAAAATCGCATGACACACTCAACATCTTCCATTGTATTTTCTAGACCAAAGCTAAAACGTACTGATCCATGGGCAAGCTCTGGATCGGCTTTCATAGCCATTAGTACATGTGATGGCTTTGTGTCGCCTGATGCACAAGCTGACCCAGTTGATACTTCTATCCCATTATTATCTAGAGCAAGTAATATAGATTCACCTTCTGCCCCAGCAAAAGATACATTTAAAACATTTGGCAAATTATTAGTTTGATCACCATTAACAGATACAGCCGGTATGTTCAATGTGATCCAGTCTCTTAGACAATTTTTTAGCGGTTCAATATTAGCCTTGTACTCTTCAATATTATTAGCTGCATCTTTAGATGCTTGTCCAAAGCCAATAATTCCTTGTGTATTGTAAGTAGTTGCACGTAGCCCATTCTCTTGATGCCCGCCTAGCATAAACGGATAGAACGGCGCGTTTTTTCTGACATATAAAGCTCCGATTCCCTTTGGTCCGTTTATTTTATGAGCTGAAAGGGATGCGTAGTCTGCACCAAGTTTTTTAATATCAAGAGGTATTTTACCGGCGGCCTGAACAATATCGGCGTGCATCAGTGCTCCACTAGCATGAGCGAGCCTGGTAATTTCTTCAATTTCTTGAATTGTACCAGTCTCATTATTAGCGGCCATAACTGAGACTAAGGCAGTTTTTTTCTCGTCTAGAACCTGTTTAAGAGCTGCCATATCAATACGACAATTGCGATCGACTGGTATGTAATGCACTGTAATGCCGCTCTTTCTGAGTTTCTTGGCGGGCTCTAGCACGCTTGGATGTTCAATAGAACTGACAACTAGGTTTAACTCATTATTACTTTGATTAATTAATGTTTCAGCAATGCCTATGACAGTGTTATTGCTTTCGGTTGCTCCCGATGTAAATATAATTTCATCGGCTTCAGCATTTATTAAATCAGAAACATCTTTACGAGCTTTTTCAATTAAACGTCTAGCAGCTTGTCCGTCTTTGTGAAGACTTGAGGGATTTGCGCCGAAGTTAAATGAGTCAATCATTGCTTTTATAACGCTAGAAGACATTTTTGTAGTGGCGCTGTGATCTAGGTAGACATGTTTCATATTATTTACTCAACTTTCGTTATTTCACCGTTTGTTAGCCGTAGCAACCGTTGGTTGCGGGAACCGCGGAAATTAAGACTTAGATCACGCTCGGCTAAGATAAATGGTCCGTCGATTAAAACATCTAAGCTTTTCACAAAGTCCCATTTATCTCCGCCTTCTGCTTTTAGCTCTTCGTAGGTATATCCACTAAATGACCAGATTGACCAACCCATTTCTTGTCTTGCCCAATCGGCAATTTTTTTACAAGCTTTTGGCTGTAACATTGGTTCACCGCCACAGAATGTTAAACCAGCTTGACCCTTTAAGCCTATTAGCTTGTTTTTTACATAATCAAGATCGACTACAATACCAGCGAATTCATCCCACGATTCGGGATTTTGACAGCCTGGGCAGTGTCGTCTACAGCCTTGGCACCATACCACCGCTCTCAGTCCATCGCCGTTGACAATACTGTCGGCTTCAATTGGTCCGCATAGTCTAATCTGGCTATCTTTTAACATTTAGATTTTTCCGACTAGCTTTTCTTGTTTACTCTTTTTCTCTTCGCGATCAATTTTATCAAGAACAACGGTGTGCTTAACACGAGCTTTCTCTTCAGCTCTTTTTGCATCGTTCCAGCGCTCTAGCGATCCAACAAGATAACCAGTAATTCGCCTTAGACGTTCAAAACCGTATTCTCCATCTCTTTCATTTCTACCACATGACGGACAGACGTCGCCATCGATAATTCCGGAGAAGCCACAAACAGGATCACGGTCAACTGGATGGTTAACACTACCGTAACCAACACCGGACTCTTTCATTTTGCGGATTACGGCTTCAAAAGCTGCAATATTTTTGCTTGGATCGCCATCAAGTTCTACGTAGGTTATATGTCCAGCGTTGCATAGATTATGATATGGAGATTCTGTTTCAATTTTTTCCATTGCACCTATATTGTAATAGACAGGTACATGGAACGAGTTGGTGTAGAATTCACGATCAGTGACACCTGGCAGACTACCATACTCTTTCTGATCCATCTTAGTAAATCGACCAGATAGTCCTTCGGCCGGTGTGGCTAGAAGGCTAAAGTTTAACTTATATTTCTTTGATAATTCATCCATGCGATCGCGCATGTGTCCGATAATCTCAAGACCAAGTTCTTGCGATTCTTTTGATTCACCATGATGTTTACCAGTCATGGCTACTAGAGTCTCAGCAAGCCCTATAAATCCAGCTGATAGAGTGCCATGTTTTATAACATCACGTAGCTCGTCATTAGGTCCAAGCTTTTCACTGCCCATCCAATTGCCTTCACCCATTAAAAATGGGAAGTTTCTGACTTTACGGGTAGCTTGAAATTCGAATCTCTCAAGTAGCTGATCAGCAACAAGGTCGATCATCGCATCGAGATCTTTATAGAATCCATCCCAATCTGCTTCGGTTCTTTTGCCTAAAGCGATACCATTTTTGATACCAAGTCTTGGAAGATTAATAGTTGTAAATGAACAGTTACCTCTTCCGGTGACAATTCCATCACTCTCTGGAAAGACTGATGAAAATACCCTAGTGCGACAACCCATTGTGGCTATCTCAGTTCTGTAATCACCTTTTTTGTAATACTTCAGATTAAATGGTGCATCGACGAAAACGAAATTAGGAAATAGTCGTTTACTGGAAACTTCCATTGATCGTTTGAAAAGATCATAGTTAGGGTCAGTAGGATTATAGTTAATGCCATCCTTAACTTTGAATATAGAAATTGGGAAAATTGGTGTTTCTCCTCGGCCGAGTCCTTTCATAGTAGCTTCGAGAAAAGCTTTTGAAGCTAATCTACCTTCTGGTGTAGTATCAGTACCAAAGTTTAGTGATGTGAAAGGGACTTGAGCGCCAGCACGAGAGTGCATAGTATTAAGATTGTGTATTAACCCTTCCATAGCTTGGTTTGTCTGCTCTTCTGTGTCAGCAGCAGCTTCTTTAACGGATTTAGTCAGCTGTTTGATAGTTAGGCTTTCACCTAATTTACTTTTAATTTCTTTTTGAATAGCTTTTAAAAATTCATCATCGAGTGCTGGAAAGGTCAATTTATGTTTTTCTTCGACAGCTTCAATAATGGGTTTTATCTGTGCTTTGGTGATTTCTTTTTCTGATGCGAAAGCTAGTAGCTTTTCGATATTAGCTATCACGCATTTTCTAAATGTTTTAGTGACTCCGGGTGCCATGGCATAATCAAAATTAGGAATTGATTGTCCACCATGCTGCTCGTTTTGATTAGCTTGCAATAGTATTGCTGCAAGAGCTGTATAGCTGTTTATCGAATTAGGTGTGCGCAAAAAACCATGCCCAGTATTAAAACCTTTTTCAAATAAAACTAGTGGATCGGATTGGCAGCAAGTTAAAGTACCTGTAGCCCAAAAATCCAAGTCATGAATATGAATATCTCCGTTATCATGAGCAAAAGCGTGCTCTGGTTTCATCAGAAATGATTTTGCAAATTCCTTGCTACCTTCTGAGCCGAATTGCAGCATCTTGCCCATAGCTGTATCGCCATCAACATTGGCGTTGCCTCTTTTTACCTCGCTGTCTTCTTCTGCGTCAGCATAGGCAATCATTCTATAGGTCTGCATCAGTTTAGTCTTAGCATTTCTGACCCTTGTTCGTTCTTGTCGGTAAGTAATATATTGCTTAGCTGTCTTCTTATACTTAGAATCGAGTAAAACTTCCTCGACGACATCTTGCAGCTGTTCCACTGTTGGAATTTTTTCTGATATTTTTTTCTGTGCTTGTTCAATAACTTTTTCAGTTAATTTATCTGCCTCTTTTACACCGAATTCTTCAGTAGAATTCGCTGCCTTTAAAATAGCATCGGCAATTTTTGCTGAATTAAACTTGACGACTTTTCCGTCGCGTTTGACGATAGATCTATACATACATCCCCCTCACTTTATATGCTCCGTACTTTTTTTATTTTCTACTATTTTGCGCTTTCACACATATACACGCTACATATAGTGTCTTTAGACTAATATACGCACCTAGAAATGTCAATAAAAAATGTGTTGCAAAAAATGCATATGCCAATTCTCAAATTAAATTAACCTGTTATTAATGAAAAGTGTTATATAAAATACAATCTTTATATATTGGAATAAAAAATATTAAAATTTAGAGCACATATTATGTTGCTGTTCTGTAATAGTTGTGCCATCTATTTTTAGTAGTAGTGCTATGTATTCGCATTGACAAATTATAAAAAAATGATATTATTATGACAATCTGAAAAGATAGTACTTTGGAAGGTGGAATAAAAAATGTCAGAAAACATCTCATCATGGAGACAGCGGCATGATAGTTGGTCGGTTAGAGTTAGCCAAACAATGGCTAAAAACACCAGCGGTCTGATAGCGGCCATAAAAAAGAACCCCAGCAAGTTTGACCCAAAAGGGCTATTGTTGTCTGAACTGGAATCTGTATTTGAAAGCATTTCTAAAACTAATCCTGTAGACGGTGGTTATCTACTCTGGTCTTGCGACTATGATAGTCTATTAATTCAAGCTCGAGAAAACGGAGTGTATTTTGCTCCTGAGGAACTTGAAGAAGAAGAGGAACCTGATTATGGCGAAAAGTCATTTTTTGAAAAAGATGATGACGAGCCTATCGAGGAGGAAGAAGAGTAACGTTTAGTCGTTTTTCCATCACTTAAAGGGATTCAATACTGAATCCCTTTTCTATTTATATAAACATTTTTTAGTATACAGTAGCGACCAGTCTATTTGACTAGACTGAACTTTTATGATAATTTATGTTTGCTGCATTATTTGCAAGTACTTTTTATAAAGGTGTGTTAAATTATGGATGAGAATTCAACCAAGAATGCTAGTTCAGAAAAAATTGATGTGCGCGGTCCTAGCAAAGATGGGATAGTTGCAGCACATGAGCATCACCTGCCAATTGTGCTAAAAACTGGAGCTTGCGAGATCACAGTGATTATTACAAAGATTAACCAAGATGAGTTGCCAAACATGATTATCTCCGGTATTATTGTTGGTAAAGGTACTGGCCGTTGTCATGTTTCGTATAATTGCGAAACAAAAACCGGTCAATTAGAACGAGCATCCTGATTTTTCACTATTCAGCTTATCCGGCTTGAAATATAGCCGGATTTTTTATTAGGGATAACAATTATATAAACATAAAAAACCATAGATGTTTTAAGCGCCATACTCCGTTAGCTGGCTGGATTACTTGCTAATATCTTAATAATATTGTAAAATATGCAAATTATTGGCTTTATAAGCTGATACGAAACTTCCTAATTAGGCAAAGAAAAATCTTGAGTTCCCTTCCAAATTTTATGATGCTTATGCATCAAGAGAGAGGTGCACTATGACCATGGAAGCAGAAAAACTTCAAAGGATTGGCTCGCTCCTAAGCTATTTTTACGGAGACAAAGGAAACGATTTTAAGGCGTTTTTGCACGATCCTTCTAAACTAAGGGTAGCAACATTGATTGAGGCTAAATTTGCCTTAAAAATGGCGCTGGCTATGCCTGGTGACGATGTTGACCTAAGCGCTGAATCGTCAGCAAGGATTATTGAACTTATTCCTGTAGCAACACTTGGCGAGCTTGAACTAATTTATGAAATGTTAGTCGACTTGCTCAATAGCCCCTTGTCCTTAGCCGATAAGACGGTCATTAATGGTATTTTAAGTCTTGTCGAGGCCAGGATGGCTGATCTTATACCAAATGACTCATTCGAAGAGTTATGGGCATTTTGTGAGCTAGCTGTTAGATTAGTCAATAGCGGGATATTAGAAATACAAGGCAAGTTATCATTTTACAAAATGATTGACTATGCCTTGCTCAGATTGAACGAACTATTGTTTGTTGCATCTTTTGAGGAAGCTCTGATGACTTATTCCCTGGCAGTTGATATGATTTATGATGTCTCTTTTATTGGTATGACGCCAATTATGGTTGAAATAATCAGTAAAGTAGCAGCAAAAATCGTGGAATTATTGCCGGAAATTTCTATCGATGATGTCGGTTTCGTTTTTGTTGCTATTAGTTGCGATTGTAGCAAACCATATTCGTCGAAGGATTCAGTCATCTCTGAATTAACTGCTTTTCCTGCTACCTATGGTATAACGGTCGATTTGTTTAGCTCCGATATTAAGGCAGCGGCATTGACCACTATTAAAGATCGTCTAGCTAAAGCATCTCTTGAGGAGGCTGAAGATTTCTGCGAATTCGTGTCCGACCTTCATATTAATGACTTGTCTGATGATGACATTTTGGAATTAGTTATTGTGGTTGATCTAGCGTTAGCCAGAATACTAGAATCACTGCCTACTGCGTCATTTAACCAAGTTATAGATATATATGAGATTGCTGCTGACATGATCGACATTGAACTTCTTGGAACATTATCACAATTGGATGACGTTATCGACGTATCGCTTAATAATATTATTAAGCGACTGCCTGAGGCCTCATTCAAAGAGATTTTGTCGGCTTATGAAGTAGCATCTGATTTGGTTGGTAGCGAATATGCAACGGAGTCTGTGCTAGTTGATGGAATAATTAGTGTATCTTCAGAAAAGTTTATGGAGCTTTTACCGCAATCATCATATGATGAGGCTGAATCGCTCCACGATTTAGCCACTAGATCGTCAGATCTTATTCTTGAAGTAGCAGCGCTAAAAAGGATTTTTGATCTTGCCTAATAACACTGGCCGTCTTTATATAAGAGACGGCCTTTTTTCTTGACTAGAAATCAGTAATTTTTGTTTTAGCAAGAATAATGCCTTGTCTTTTTAAATCTCTTCTGTTGTGTCTTATTTTGTTCGTAATTAGTCCATCTTTTAAATATGGTTCCTGGTGCGACAACATTTCTATGGCTAGAGCGCCAATCTTTCTGTCGGCCGGTTTAATGTCATTGTATTTTATAGCATTTTCAAAAGCTTGAATCAGATTAGTGTAGCAGCCAATGTATGTTTCATCCGGAATATACTCCATTACGACTCGTTCCATTGCTATCTCACCCATCATTGGGATAATCGATACGTTTTTATGAAGTTCATGATGAGCCTCAATCAAAAGAGGAACTTTTAGTCCCTCTTGTTCCCGTAAATATTTTGTGGGATCTAGGCAATTCCAATCAGACTGTGGAAAACAGATATGGTGCTTGTTGTAGTTCCTCACTAAGAGTAAATATATCACACCGTGCCTACGTTTTGAAACATATGTTTAGGCAGTAAAAGACACCGTATAAAGCTCAAGACCTTTGCAACATCTCAGCAGGTGTTCGTAGCTGTAAACCTAAGTGTACACGTTCATGGTTGTAATAGTCTAGGTATTGAGAGAGTTTTGTTTGTTGAGATTTAAGTGTAA
>Ga0224525_1000080_pt1 | contig 50321 bp, 39 predicted proteins | sample CFST100metaG_FD_179874 | JGI IMG/M metagenome (GOLD analysis project Ga0224525, IMG submission 179874) | Peat soil microbial communities from Stordalen Mire, Sweden - C.F.S.T100 | ecosystem: Environmental > Terrestrial > Soil > Wetlands > Peat | place: Sweden: Norrbotten County, Stordalen Mire...
TCACTATGCTTCTCTGCGAGGCATCAAGACATAAGGAGAGGTCGGCTCCGCTTCCGATGGGCACATAATTAAACATCCAGCCAAGCCAGGCTCCTTTTTCACGGAGAAAATCAAAAAATATATCGTCGGTGACCTCGAGGTAATTACGGGCATGATAACATACAGAAAAACCAAATCCGATATCCCTTTCTTTCAAAAGTTTCATGGTATTCATTACCTTGTCAAAAGTACCCCTGCCCCGCCGGGAATCGTTATTCTCACGAAATCCTTCGATGCTGATGAAGAGGTTCATATTACTCAATTTTGCCATTTCATCTGCAAAAGCTTTATCAACCAGGGTTCCATTGGTGAACAGGGCGAAAGGCAGTTTTCGGTGTTTTGAACAAAGCCGGAGAACATCATCCTTCCGCATCAAGGGTTCTCCACCGCTAAAAACGATATCGCTGATACCGAGCTTACAGGCATCTGTCAGGATCTCATCCAGTTTTTCAAAGGGAAGTTCGCTCTGCTTGTCATAATCAGCCGCCCAGCAACCCGTGCATTTCAAATTGCAGGCGTTGGTCGGATCAATCAATAAATTGAGTGGTATGGCATACTGGTGACGCCATTGTAGCCATTTCCGCCGGAAAGCTTTAAAAACGCCATTGATCAGAAGTAATGACAGAAGAGTATTTGACTCAAAAAAATGCCGGCATCGGTAAGCATAATCTTTATGATGAGGATAAGGAGGTATCTTCTTTTTTTCTCCAAGAATGGTCAGATATCTCATGTCCACTAGTTGGACCGGTATTCCGGGTTAGTTTGTAACGCTGGTATAAACAGGGAATGTAGCAGATGTGCCATCATTAAATGAGAATTGGATACCAACCAGTCCAAATTTGTGATTAGCCCAGTAGGTTACTTTACTTACTCCTGCATCCTTAAGGAAGCTGGTGTTCTCTTCAACCTGCATGACCTTGATCAGGTAAAATCCGTAGGAATAGTCGTCTGTGGTTGATTTGCTGACTACTGTCCTGACTTTCCCGGTAGAGCCAATCGGGTATGTATCGCCGACCGATGAGTTGTAGTTTGCCCAGACTCCTTGCGTGGGACCTGACAGAAATTGTATCCCTTCGGTGGTATTTTTAAATTTTATGCTGGTGGTACTGACAACATTTCCGGCAATAGTAATTTCCGGGATGTTCGCCAACAGGTTTAAAAGTGCTGCGTTGGCAACAGTTGCTGATCCCGAGTAGGTCGAGACGCCATTATTCAAAGCAGTTATCGTAGCCGCAAAATTGCTGACCCCGGCAACTTGTAATGAGGTGGAGGATACAGTGGTTCCAACATTACCCATGGGGGATTGATCACCTCCAAGTGTTGTGTTGTCGGTTGTTTTATCTTTTTTACATGACATACCGCAGACCAGCATTGATATGATGATCGGGGTAACCAGAAACAATGATTTTTTCATAGTGTAAAATTTTAGGAAAAAAATATTATGTAGCCCGTATTATGATTTGTTACAAATATATAAATATCAAGACAATAATGCAAGGTTTTTTTCATGATCTTTCATTTCGGGCAGGGCAAATCATGGAAGAAAATAAGCTGCTTTATCAATTTCAGAGATCGATTTCAATTTCCGTGGCGGATCAAGGTATTTATCCAGAAAAGAATATATCTTCAGCCGGATCTGTTTTGCAATGCGGGTATCGATGCGGTCGAAGGAGTGTCCGCCTTCCACATCTTTGAAAATTTCATATTCAAATTGCTTTCCTTCGGCTTTTAACGCCTGGATGAGGTGTTCGACTTCCAGCACATTGACATCGTCATCATTGGTATTGGTATGGATCAGTAACGGGGTTTTTAGTTTTTGCGCATTCCATGCAGGGGAACGCTTCCGGTATTCTTTGATATCAGCCTTTGCATCTTTACCCAAATGGTAATCTGCAGAGAATAGTTTCCGATACTCGTCATCCGAATACCCCATTCTTGCAACCAGGTCACTAACGGGATTTCCTGCAAAGCAAACCCGATATTTCTCCGGGTGGTCGAACACGCACATCAAGGCGATCATCCCGCCATGGCTCCAACCGATGATACCGACCCGGGCGCTGTCGACCATTTCGTAGTTCCTGACCATGTAATCCCGGCTGGCGTTCACATCATCATTCTCCAGTCCGCCGTAATCGATCTTTTCATAAAAATCCTTTCCATAACCGGTACTTCCGCGGTATTCCGGCGCAATCACAATATACTGCTGCGCCATCAGTTCACGGATGATGTGGGTATGGTATGTTGTAAAATCGGCATGAACACCTCCGTGAGGGAGAACCAGCAGCGGGTATTTTTTATCTGTTTTGATGTTTTTCGGGATGAAGATATAGCAATAGAACTTCACCGGGTTATGAACCCCCATGGCGGTAGGATTTTTCACCTGCTTTTCCGATATAGGCGGACCCGTAATATAGACTTTATCAATAAATGCAATATCGCCGATCCGGTTGTACCAGTAAATATCGTCTATCGTCTTTTGCAAGCTGGATATATCATATCCCATCGATTCGATCTTTTCTTTGATCTCTTTCAGCGAACTGTCGGCATTCTGGGCGATTCCCGGACAAATCATTGCAAACAATAAAACGGATAAAAGGATTGATCTTTTCATGGCGGAAAGAATTTGATAAACAAAGATAGATGATTAACTGACAAACTAATGAACTCACGCACTCTCTTCGCAGTCAGATCTCGTCATCGCGTGGACGTTATGCGTCACGCGTTATATGTCGAACAAATGGGCAGGATAGGGCAGATCTATGTTGATTCCGAATCTGTGCAATCGCGGGCAGATCGGATACATATAGAGAGTACAGGCATAAATTAACCCGTTTACTTCAAGTTTGAGTAAAAGGTTTGATATTGTTTCTCTCAGGTAATTAATGTGTTCAAGGATAACGCTGGCAATAACAAGATCAATTTTTTTTCCTGAAGGGCTTATGACTGGAAAATTATTGAATAAATTATAAGGTTAAATTCAAAAATCCTTAAAACGAGCCCTTCAGCCTTACAAATATGGAGGTCTGCAAAAAACTGACAAGAGCCGGATCATAGGATTGAAAAGATTGCCCTATCACCGAAAGGTCAAGGTTGTTCATGAGTGAGAATGTAAAAGTCGGGATGATGAAAACCATGCGGTTAGAAGGATTGTATATGCATGCAAGCGAAAGATTGATCAGCGGAGTGATCGGATAGGAGATATTGCCGAAAATTGAAAAACCATTCAGGAACGGATTCTTTGCATTCAGCAACCCGGGATTGTATTGATTGGTCAGAATGTTGGAGGAATTAGCGGAGTTCGAATTGTAAAAACCCTCGAATTGGATAAAGATGGAATTTCTGAATGTGTAATCATATTCCACTGAAGAAAGAAATACGCCGGTTGTATCGCCAAAATGTTTCAGGGGCTGGAACCAGCTCATCTCCCCTTTGAATCCGCCTTTTGCGATCTGGCCGGCCCATCCCATTCCCAGCACAAGATCGCTTTGGGTATATACCCCGGCCAATCCCTGGAAATCATATCTCCAGTGATTGAAGCGATATAAACCCGCAGCGGTGATCTTTTGGTCCTTCTCGGCCTTGATGGCAATTTCGGCTTTTGACGACGAGCTGGTAAAATATTGCAACCTCACTGCATCACTGCCGGGCTTTTCTTCATAATCAAAATCAAAATATGAATAGGTATTGAAAATATCATTGGGGTTCCATACATAGGTCTGGCTCCAGTTTATCCGCTGCCGTCCGGTAGTGATCTGGAAGTTGTTCCGGGTATAATCAAGCCAAACCCTGTCGATGGCGGCATTCAGGATATATGATTCCCCCTCGAAAATGTTCCATGACATGTTCACAAGTCCGTTGTCATTGGCGATGAAATTTTTGTACTGCGGATTCAAACTTGAGATTTCTCCCCAATAAAACCGGTTTCTCTCTTCCAGACAGAAAGTAAAACTCTTTGAAATGTTCCATTTGAAGTTAAAACGGTTATGGATAAGGTTGCTGGCCACCCAGTGCTGATTGATGTTATAGATGATTACAGTTTCCATGTCTTTCACATACCCGTTGAATGACCAGTTACGCTCTTTCTTTTCTACGACTGAGTCCTGGGAGAATGCATTAACAACAATGGAAAATAAAAGAAAAACCAGCATGTATGCACGGAAAAGAATTCTTCCTGTATTTATTCCTTCAAATAACGAATATGGTTTCTTCTGCATGGTCGCAAATCCTGGAAAACCTCATACCCCCACCGAAGCTGACTAATAAGTAAGATTATTTTATTTTACCGCTAAGTCGCGAAAAAGAACTTTTTGGTCCGCCCGTGAAGTGATCTTGTTCATTCAATTTTTTAAAACATCTCCGACGATCTTTCCGTCCTCAAGCGTGATCACCCTCCTGGCTTTTGCAACAACCCTTGCATCATGTGTGGAAAAAATAAACGTAATATGCTCTTCCTTATTCAGCTTTTCCATGATCTCCAGGAGGTTCTCTGCCGATTTTGAATCGAGGTTGGCTGTAGGCTCATCGGCAAGAATGAATTTCGGTTTCGAAGCCAGCGCCCTCGCAACCGCTACCCTTTGCTGCTGGCCTCCTGATAACTTGTTAGGCCGAGTATTGATTTTATCGCCTAACCCGACGGATTTGAGTAATTCGAATGTTCTTTTATCTCTTCGCGCTTTACTTACTCCCTGCAATTGCATGATGAACTCTACATTCTCTTTAGCAGTCAGTACGGGAATAAGGTTGAACGACTGAAAGACGAAGCCGATATTTCTCAGCCTGAAATCAATCAGCTTCCTCGATTTTAATCCTGTGATATCGATGTTGTCAATCCTGATTTCACCGCCGGTTGGCGAATCAAGTCCGCCCAGCAGGTTCAGCATCGTTGTTTTTCCCGATCCCGAAGGACCTACAATACTTGTAAATTCGCCCTCCCTGAAAGCCAGGTCTATACCGTTCAAAGCATAAACCGGTATCGTTTTCACATCATATACTTTGCTCAGGTTTTTAATTTCTATTATGTTCATCGTTGTTACTAATTTTTATCGTTGTTACTATAAAAGGCAATAGGCAATAGTCAATAGGTATTAGACAATAAAAACTTAACACTTAACACTTAATTCTTTACTCTAACCGGATCGCCTCCACAGGCTTTAATTTCAATGCTTTCCGTGCCGGCATAATCGCCGATAAGATACCGGTGCAGAAGACCATCAACGAAAGGTTAATATACAACTCACTGCTGATAAAAGGATAGATCTTCGGATCAAATCCATAAGCTCCCAGGCCTTTTGATACCGACGAGAGATCAATGCCTCTCTGGTGGAAAAAACCGACAAGGGCCACGCTCAGGACCATCCCGATAATACTCCCGATGACAGTCAGAAAAATTGTTTCCACCATGATCATCCTGAACACCTTGGATTTGCTCATCCCCACCGCCATCAGCATCCCAAGTTCACGGGTCCGCTCAAAAACGATCATCAGCATTGTATTGACAATACCAAAAGCAAGTGCAAATAAAATAATCCCGAGGAGGATGTAAACCTCGATGGCGATGGCCGAAGTGACCATTGCCATATCCGGTCTGATCTCCATCCAGTTTTCAACATCAAGGCCTGGCAGCCTGGTCCTGAGCGCAGTTTCTGCCACCGGGATCTTTTCAATATTATCCAGCATTATCGCAATCTCCTGTATCCCGTTGTCCCCTCCGGTTAACAAGTCAAGATCTCTTTTTTTGACAAATACATTCGTCTCATCAAAAGTTGTATTTGAAGTCTGAAAAATCCCGTTGACCGAGAACGCAGCTTCAGTCAGGTTCCCATCAGTATTCTGAAACCGTATCACAATTTTCGACTTCAACCTTACCTTGAGTTTGTCGGCCAGTTTTCTGCCAATGACAACCTGGTTCTTCCTGCTGCCTTTGAAGTATCCTCCGCCGCTATCAGGAATAGTAGTATTTAAGCTGCTCACTTTCTTTTCCTGTAATGGGTCAACCCCCACAATTTGTACCCCGGCCACCGAATTGGGAGAAGCAGCCATCCCGGTGATTCTTGTTCTGCTACAGACTGCCCTCACACTAGGCATTTTTGAGATAATTCCTGCAATGCTGTCGGCATGGGGAATAGAATACTGTGACTCATAATTCTTAAGGAATTCCGGGTTATGGACTTGGATATGTGAAACTTCATTGTTGATTCCCGTCCTGATTTTTTGCTCGACCATCCCCGTAATAATGGATGCTGTAAATATACCTCCGGCCAGGCCCAGCGTTATAGCGATGATGACAATAAAGCTCCTTACCTTATTTCTCCAAACATTCTTGAATGATATCTTAAAGATCATGACACTACTTTTATCTGTGAAGGGATTCAACAACCCTAAGTTTAATGGTCTTCCTGATTGGGTAAATGCAAGTCAGCAGCACAATCACAAGCACGCTGATTACATTTGATACAATGAACCCAGCTTTTATTGCCAGAGGCATCAGTGGTTCAATACCAAAACTTATAAAGGCCTGGGCCATATTCCCCCATAAATGCATAGGATAGATATTGAAATAAACCATGATGGGCATTGCCGCTACGACTCCTGCAAGGGTTCCTGTGAGGCCGATAAACAGCATTTCAAGCACCAGGATGAATGCCAGTCGGGTTTTCTGCATGCCCACCGAAACCATTACCCCAAACTCTTTGGTACGTTCGTTCGTCATCATGATCACGGTTCCGAAAATACCGAAACCGACAATCATGTATAGAATTGCAATGATGATCATCCCGCCTCCTGTCTTGGCCTTCAGGGCTTGCATAACTTCTATCATCATCTCATCCCAGCGCATGGTCTCGTATTTACTGCTCCCGGTTTTGTTTTTTAAATCGGCTACGGTCGTGTTAATTTCGTCCGGGTTCTTCAGGGTAACCGAAAGTGAGGTTATCCTGTTTTCTGCACTGAAAAAGTCTTGCGCAGCTGTAAGATTCATATAAACCATCTGGTTATCGAGCTGGGGCGAAGGGATGTGAACGATCCCGGAAACAGGGAATTTCCCTGCTGCACTTACTCCATGGTATCCCTGTCCCAATAGCACAAGAGTGTCGCCGGTTGTAAGTCCGAGAAATGATGCAAGCCCCTGGGAAACCAGGATGCCATTTCCCCGGATATCCAGATATTTTCCTTTAATGACTTTTCGTGAAAGGTGGGTAAGTTCATCTTCCCTTCCAGGATCCGTCCCTGCCAGCATTACAGCTTTTGTTTGCTTTCCGCAGGATGAGAGTGCAAAATATTCCAGGCGTGGTACGGTTTTGTCAACATTTTTAGTGGTTCGTATCAGGGTCATCAGGGAATCATTTAATTCAATGGAATTATTGATATCCCTGTCGTCCCAATATCCTTTTTTATGGATCTGGATATGGCCGGTGTATGATTGAATTGAGATAGCGATGAGATTATCAAACCAACCGGTTTGCAATGACCGGACGATCAATGCCAGAAATATCGCAAGAAATATGGATGCGGCAGTCAGCAGGGTTCTTCGCTTATTCCGCCAAATATTGCGCCATGCAAGCCTGAAATCACTCATACTGATTTATCTTATCTTTTTCATATTCTGTTGTGAGAAGAAATTCTCATCCAGCTTCGTATTGAATTTCATGTTATCGATTTGCATGATCGTTTTCTGGCCTTTCTTGTCCTGGGGAGCGATTTCGATACGGGTTGGAATTTTCCTGTCGCCCATCTGTCTTATATCATAGGAATTTGAAACATTCACAAGTTTGTTATCCTCATCATAATACTCCGCCATCCACTGATCATACCCGGTCGCACTGATCCACATGATCACCTTTCCCCACACAACGGCGGCATCGGGCAAAGGGATCATTTCTATCTTATAACAATCCAACTCTCTTATCTTTTCCTTCCCCAGCAACTTGTGGGTATAATCCACAACGATGGATGACTGCTTAACCAGGTCATCATTGGTAAAATCTGAGCCCATCCATGACTGAAGCATCATCGAAGGAGGTATTTTAATGGTTTTATCGATGGAAGGAACCCAGTTCCACATCTCGGTTTTTATCTTCAGGAAAACCTGCCCCTTATCCCTGGCCGGGGCGGTGATCAGCACAAGTGAATATTCCCTGCTTTTCGACCAGACCTTCATCGTAATGGTCCGCGTCCAGTCAGGCCTTACCACGGTCATCGTCATGCTTCCCTGACTTGATAATCCCCGGCTCTTTTCATCGGCTTTCCTGATAATTTCATCTGCACTAAGGCCTTGGGCATATCCCTGCAGGCTTATCAGCGAAAGGATCGTCATAATCAGCCATTTCATTTTTGTTGTCATTCTGTCTGGAATCATTTATATAAGTTGAGAATTCTTTTCCTGATCTGATCGAGGGGGTAATTTTCCGGATCTGCAATGTACTCAATAACTACCCCGCTAAATAAGGTGCTCAGGAAAGCAACTTCAACAAAGGGTTTCTTATATCTTTGTTTTTTAAAATAAAATTCAATCATCTTCAGCGGCTTCTGTGAAGCATCCAGGATCTCCTCCTTCAGTATCTGCTGAACCGCTGGTTGGCTGAAGATTGCCATGTACATCTTCCATAAAATGATATTGGATTTCAGATGCCTGAAGAATCGCTCCAAATATTGCAGCAGGTCCTTCCTATCGGACATACCTTTATGATCAGGGTCAAACAAATGCATCATTTCCGACATGATCTCATTGAAGATGGCTTTCAGTAATTCGTCCTTGCTGCTGAAGTAATTATACATCAGTCCTTTTGAAATACCCGCATGAGCCGCCAGGTTGCTGATCGTAACCGCATGATATCCTGAGGTGGCAAAACATTCAACAGCAGAATCCAGGATTTTGCGACGTTTGCTTTCGCGGATTTCTTTAAATTCCTGCCTGGTTCTTGGACACATAATTTATGACTGAACGGTCGGTCAAAGATAAAATTAATTTTGAAGCAAATAACAGAAAAAAAATCGTCACGTGTGACGCGTGACGCGTGACGTTTTACTATTTGAATAATATGTAAATATTACTATCTTTGGAATATCATTGGATGATGACGGGCAGTAAATAATAGCATTAATGTTCAACAATATTGCAAGAATTTGTTTACGCTGCTTCTTTTTGATTTTAATCCCCTTCATGACAAATGGTGAAGGGATAAGGGAGTTGATGCCGGATTCAACAGTTTCTGCAACTGATCTTTTTTTTACTTATGGATACTCAGGTGGGGAGCCCTACACAAATTTTGGTCTTATGAATTGCCCCGCCAATTACAGGCTTTATATTCATGTGAAGAATCCTGGTGAATCAATCCTGATGGGGATGAATACAGTGAATCATTATTCATTAATTCATTACAACCTTAGAAAGCCTGACGGTAGTGTCGCGCTTTCGGGAACTTGTCCTTTTACAGACGGGCAAACAGGCTATATCCGGTATTATCGCCAGGCCATAAAAGGCCCCTTCCCCTCAATCGGAGGATATAACCCACTTGTATATCAGGTCAACAACATTGCCGATACCGGGAATTATTATTTTGAGATTAGCAATATTGATGTCTGCCAAGAAGCTGATCTTCCCTTATGGGACTTCCAGGTGGTTTCAGGGGCTCATACCACTGCCCTGCCGTCGGATACCATCAACGGGAGGGTATGGTCGCAATCCTGGCAGTTTCAGGCAGATCTATCCACTTACAGGACTTTCAACGGAAGACTTTTCGTTCTCTCCAATGACGGCATCGTGACAAAACTCAAATTCACGAATGCGAGGGTGGGTGTTGTGACAATTTTTTGTAACCCCACGGGTTGCTACGATACCGGGAACCCGTTTTATGACAGGCAATCGTGGCCTACCAATACCTTTTCAAATTTTCCGGGGATTGCCCAATACAAGGTATTCCTTAATAATCCTGATACAACGGTTTATCCCAGCGGAGTATTCGGTTCGATCACCGGAGGCCCTTCACTTATCCCGGATACTGCATTTCCCCCATGCAGCGGGGAGAAGAAGGTCATTGTGGATGTAAGCAAGGCGGGCAATGCCGAAGTCGATCTCTTTTTTCCGTATGGTGCTCCTGCAACAAATGTCGGAATCTCATCACCGGTCGTGGCAGGAACAAATTATATTTCCTGGGACGGGAAGGATGGGCTGGGAAATCCGGTTCCCGACGGAACACTTGTTACTGTAAGAGTAATCTACATAAATGGTTTGACCAATCTCCCAATCTGGGACCAGGAACAAAACCCGGGAGGGTACAAGATCAACCTTTTAAGGCCATACAATCCTGTTTCACAAATTCCACTTGTTTTTTGGGATGATTCAAATATAACGGAGGGTGGCTGTCCCAATACTATTGATCTTACCGGTTGTGTTCCTTTTCCCACGGGTTGTCATGTATGGTCCGGATATGATTGTCATGATAAGATGATCAATACCTGGTGGTACGGTAGCTCGGATACGGCAGTGGCTGTCTCATCTTTCTCAGGAGCACCCCCCGTTGCGGTCGGACATGATTCTACCCGTTGCGGACCCGGAAGTGTTGTATTGCATGCAACCGTTCCGGCTAATGAAACCGTGGATTGGTATGATACCATCTCCGGCGGAAATCCCTTACTGGTTGGTGATACAACATTTGTGACACCTTTTATTTCTATGAGTACTACATTTTTTGCGGAGGCACGAAATGATTCTTCAAACTGTACCAGTGTTATCAGAACACCTGTGAATGCAATCGTGAAGCCGCTTCCGGTTCCTTCCCTAACTGGTCCACAGCATGTTTGCATCGGGTCATTCGGCAACCTTTACACTACCGACCCATTCATGACAAATTATTTTTGGACCGTGACTCCTGGAGGACTCATCACGGGCGGTTATCTTACTGACAGCATTTTTGTAACATGGATGCTTCCTGGAATTCAACAGGTCAGTATAAATTATACCGATATGAATGGTTGCAGAGGGGCCCGGCCCACCCGGTTGTTTGTTCTGGTGACACCGAAACCGGATACAGCCGGGCCTATAAGTGGTCCGCAGGAAATTTGTGCCGGTACAAACAGTGTGCTTTATTCTATTGCACCAATTCCTTATGCAAATTTTTATAAATGGACGGTACCTGCAAAGGTTATTCTTGTTTCGGGAGCCGGTACGGATTCAATTACTGTTGACTTCCCTCCGGATGCACAGTCAGGAAATTTTTCTGTTTATGCATCAGATTCATGCGGTGACGGGGTTCCATCAATTTACCCGGTAACAGTTTATCAACCTCCGGTTGCCAATGCAGGTCCTGATGATTCCATCTGCCAGGATCAACTTTACCAGGTCACCCGGGCTGCGGCATCTGATTACAAAAGCCTCTTATGGACCACTACTGGACAAGGCAGCCTTACTGATGATACAACATTATCTCCCACCTATAATCCTGCACCTGGTGAAACAGGCCCGGTGTCCCTGATCCTTACAGTGTATGGTAAGGCAAATTGCGGACCTGACACTTCCCGGATGACATTGCAAATAAAAAGCGCACCAATTCTCTCTGCAGGTTCCGATGCTTCCGTTTGTGAAGGCCGGTCTTTCCAGATTCCTAACGCTTTTGCCCTGAATTACCAGTCGCTGTTGTGGACCACCAGCGGTACCGGCCATTTCAGTGACCCGCAGCAGATCAATCCTGTTTATTTTCCGGGGAATGATGAAATTTTACAGGGTTATGCTATGCTTACCCTGTATGCTTCACCGTATGCCCCCTGTCTTACCGGATCAGATTCCATGAAATTGACCATCCAGGAAGCACCCGTTGTCAATGCAGGACCCGGTGCTGTTACCTGTGAAACTCTTCCTGTCATTATTATCGGGGCATCAGCCTCCAATTATGACAGTCTGCTATGGACACACAACGGACAAGGTACGCTGACAGGCGAGAAAACACTTTCCCCGGTTTATCTGCCAGCTGCCGGTGATACAGGAAATATCTTCCTCCTTTTGACAGCATATGGTAAGGAGGCTTGTTCCGATAGTGTTGTCCGGTCTCAAACAGGGATACATATCTATCCCCCTGTCACAGCTAATGCCGGTTCCGACCGGTTAATAGCGTATGGTTCATCGGATACATTATCAGGTTCGTTTTCGGGTGGCTCAGGGAAATTTAAGTACAGATGGGACCCGGCTTTTCTACTTCTGGATAGTATCTCCCTAAACCCTGTAACGGTTTCCCTGATTGCAGATACGATATTCATCCTCACGGTTACCGATAATCTTAGCGGGTGCAGGGCAACAGACACTGTCCGTATCAGCGTCCGGAAGCCGGCCTCCTCTGAACCTGACTGTATTGTAGTCCACAATGTGATCACCCCGAACGGTGACGGGCTCAATGACCTGTGGATCATTGATTGTATTGAGGAATTCCCGGATAACCAGGTCAAAATCTTTAACAGATGGGGTGATCTGATAAACAGCTACAACCATTATGATAATGTTCAGCAGGTATGGAAGGGAACCAATTTCGAAGATAAACCCATTCCGGATGGCACCTACTATTACCTGCTTACCATCAAAGATATGAAACCCCGGACGGGCTGGGTTTTAGTGAGGGGAGGACGGTAGTTCGATCGTAAACAATAGAGTTTCATTATTTAATATTTTTGCGGAAATCCACCAGGAAATCTTTTTCAGGCAGGAAATCTTTCCGGCTCCAGAAATACTTTTGTTCATGGCCGGGATAAGATGTTTTATCTGGAGGATAGCTGAATGACCGGATCTTTCTGTATTGTTCTGTTTCAAAGGTATATTCAGCCTTTTTCAGGGGTTCTCCCCAGTTTTTTGTTGTAGTCAGAATGTACTTTACAGTATCCTTTACCCCTTTTTGTCTGTAAAAAATATTCAGCTTAACCGTATCATTTGGCAATATATTAAGGCGAAAAACAACCGCTTGCCCCAGTTTCTCAAATCCCAGGAATTGCCCCTGTTCGATATCGAAAACATGAACAGAATCTATATCGGACATTAGTACCGGAAACGGATAATATATTTCCTTTGACACAATATTTGCCGTGTTGTTGACAAAATAATAAATGCCATTAACGGTAAATGTGGCTTCCCTGAGCCGGAATTCAATGTATTCTTCAGTGAACGATACAGGAGGCCGCTCCTGTGTCTGAAAGCAGAACAATGCAAGACAAGAAAGAAACAATAAGCTCATTCGGCTTTATTGACAATAAAACGGGCTGATCCGATGATTTTCCTTTCTCTGTTAAGGTTAGCGATATAAATCCCGTTCGACAAATCAACGGGTATATTTAATACACCCAGGCGGTTTTCAAGATTTTTTTTCAGAACATTTTTCCCGTTCATATCGTAGATATCAATATGCAGATCACCTGAATTTTCCGTCAAATCTGATGTATAGGATATCGTGATCGCGTTGGTAACCGGGTTTGGAAATATATTAAAATCTGATCCGGCTTTCTTTGGCTGGGGAGGCGTCCCCACGAGTAATGGAGTAAGCAGGTGAATATTCCTCGTTATTACTGAATCGGGAAGCATTGTATAAGATATCGGAGATAATTTTACAGCGGAGAAATGGTTTGGCCATCTTTGGTAACAAATGGTGTCCCAGGAAAATATCCTGGAGTAAATCCGTGTTGAAAAATGCCCGGTAGCATCCGTCGTAAATGGGTAATCCATTTTAAATGCCTGGTTAGGCACCGGCTGCCCGTCCATATCAAAAACGATTCCCTGCATCGTACCTAAAGTCCCGGTAGTATCATTGAGCACATAAAAGTATGGATTAATGGTTGGATTATTGGATATGGAAAAAATCTCTGGTGGATAATCTGATGGATAAAAAAAATCGCAGTAACATGTGGATTCAAACCTTGCAATCGACTGGCCGGATAAAGGTGCAACCACATCCGGATTTGAAACATTACCGAAAGCGAGTTCGCAGCTTGTCGGAGGGCAACCCCAAGAATATCCGGTAAGAACAATAACATCTCCGGTTGGGTTAATGAATAATGGTTGGGACAGATCCAGTTCTGTAAAACAATCGTAGCCATTAATTACATAGGCTATACCTGAATTTGATTGCACAGTGATGCTATCAAAAGTACCCCCGTAGTCATAATAGAATCGGAGCTCCATAATCCAGCTATTAGGACCGGTAAACATGAATTCGTTGATATGGATCTCAGGGGATGGATTTGGATTGGAATACAACCCGATGGCAAAAAAAGTTGCTATTCCTAAGAGTATAATTTTTTTCATATTTCAGGTTGATTATATTAATAAGCCAGAATTTATGTCAGACCGATAAATTTACAAAGTTTTTCAGAATCCTGCATAAAACTTATAACCTTTTTCTTAGAAGTGGGATTTGATATCATTTTCGCCGTTCATCGAAGAAGAAGTGTTATTTAACGAAAAAACTTGTCCCGGGCTGATAATCATGATTTCTTTGTATCCGAAATTAAAAACAAGCAATATGAAAACACGAATCATTCTTCTATCGCTCTTGATGATTTTCCTTCTTCAGGGCTGTCTTGTGAAATCCCTTCATCCGTTTTACACAGAAAATGATATCATTTTTAAAAAGGAACTTTTAGGCAAGTGGACTGATAAAGATTCAGCCGCCTGGGAGATCCGGCAGCATATGCGGACAACAGGAGTACTGAAGCCAGATACACCTGATAATGCATATGACATTTCATTAACTGATAACAAAGGAACTTCGCATTTTATCGCTCATTTATTCCGGTTGGAAGATCAACTTTACCTGGATTTTCTTCCTACAGATATTAACTGCCAGAATGACCTTGCCGAAATTCACCTTGTACCCACGCATTCCCTGGCAAAGATTGATCTTTCGGGAGGGAAGATCACTATAAGCTGGTATAACGAGGAATGGCTGATCGGGTTGTTCAATAGAAACAAGATTCGCATTGCCCATGAGCGGGTGCCATATGACCCTGACTTGCGGGATTCTGAATCGATGCAGGTCATCCTTACGGCCCAGACCGGGGAGCTGCAAAAATTCATCATTAAATACGGGAATGACCCGGAAGCATTTAAAAAAGAAAAAAACGGTACATCATCCGATTATACTTTTGTACTTTCGCCTAAATAACCGGGATGAAGAAAGATTTCCTGTTCCGTATTCTAAGGCAACGCTGGCTGCAGCACCTCCTCTTCTGGGGAGTAGCCTGGTACCTGCTACTTCACTTATTTGCCAGCTCAAGCATACTCATGCCGATTGATTACATCTATACATCTGTTTTCCTGGTGACCATTGCCTTAAGTGTAGCCATCAATCTTTTCATTCTCATTCCCCTATTCCTTGCGCGGCAACACTATCTCCTATATGGATTCCTCCTGTCTCTTTCTGTCGCACTCTTTGCATGGTTGAATATGTTGACTTTTTCCCGGTTTATCGATTATATCCTGCCTGGTTATTATTTTATCTCCTATTATAATTATGGAGATCTTCTTAAGTTTTTCGTTGCTTTTACCCTGATCACAACCCTATTAAAACTTTCAAAAGGCTGGTTTTTACTGATGGATGCACGGAACAAACTGGCCCGGTTGGAAAAAGAACATACGCAGGCAGCGCTTGACACATTGAAAGGACAGATTAACCCACACTTTTTATTCAACAGTTTAAATACCCTCTACTCGCTGGTCCTGAAAAAATCGGAAACAGCCCCGGAAATGATCCTCAAGCTATCCGGTTTCCTGAGATATCTCCTGTACGAAACATCTGCAGGTCGCGTGGATCTTGCCAAAGAAATATCGTATATGAAGGATTATGTGGAATTACAGAAACTCCGTTCCGGTGATCAGGCTTCAATACGATTACAGGTGACCGGAGAACCGGTTGGGAAACAGATTGCCCCGCTTCTCTTTCTTCCTTTGGTGGAAAATAGTTTTAAGCATGGGATCAAAGGGGAAACAGGCCGGACATTCGTAAATATTTTATTTGCAATAGGGGTGAAAGAAATTGAATTCACCGCAAGCAATAACAAAGGTTTTACTGATGCTTTGCCGATGAATGAAACTCGTGGAATTGGTCTCGACAACCTCCGTAAACGGCTTGAATACTTATATCCCGGTAATTTTATCCTTGAAACCAGGAATGAAGAGAATGTTTTTTTTGTAAAACTCATAGTACCTTTGCAGGATGAAGCTGAGATCGCTGATCATAGAGGATGAACCCCCTGCACAGGAGGTGCTCTCCGGGTATATCCTCGACTGCGGGCAGCTCGAACTCATAAAGATCTGTCCGGATGCATTGGCAGCCCTGGATTTCCTCCGGCAGGAACCCATCGACCTGATCTTCCTTGACATCAATCTGCCCCGGTTATCAGGGTTGAATTTCCTGAAAACACTCGACCGGCCACCTATGGTCATTTTCACGACTGCTTATCCGGAATATGCCGTGGAAGGATTTGAGGCCAATGCCGTGGACTACCTGGTTAAACCTTTTTCATTCGGACGGTTCCTGAAAGCTGTCAACAAAGCCATTGAGAAAGCCCGATATTCACAAAATCAGGCAGAGACTCAACCGCCCGATTCCCGGCAGGATTTTATTTTATTAAGGGCAGATAAAAAGCTTTACAATGTTCTTCTATCTGAAATCCTTTATATTGAAGCAACCGGAGATTATTTGAAAGTTTTTTACTCAGACAAACATCTTGTCGTTCATGGAACAGTTAGTGGGTTCCTCGAAAAATTTCCGCGAGGTGAATTCATCAGGGTTCACAAATCCTTTATCATCTCTGTTAACCAGATCAACTATATTGAAGGCAACCAGATCAGGATCGGGTCAACGTTTATTCCAATTGGCAGGAGTTATAAAGAAGAAGTGGAACGTCGTCTGAATCAGAAACCGTGACGCGTTACTCGTTACGCGTAACGAGTTTTCAATAAATGAAGAATGAAAAACAGGTTTTGGGCTGTTATGATTGTTCTCCTATGACATTTTCTTCCGACTTTAAAATTCTTCTTTTCTTTACCCTCTTAGTATAAAAAAGAGAGGCACTGATCAATATTACTGCGAGGAATAAAAAGGCTATTACCCGATAGCCAATAGACAGATTTGAAAGGTCGACAAGAAAAAGATAAACGACGGTCACGAGAAGGGTTGTAATCGCCATCCACCGGTATTTAATATTGCGCAAGAGAAAACTGAGAAGAAAATATCCGGCGGCCACTGCTGTCCACGATAAGGTGATATACCAGCCGGGAACTGCATGATAAAAAGCATAAAGAATGGTAAAGAATAAGGCAACAAGGTACATATTCCTCATCATATCGGTTTTAAGCGTCAATCTTTCTTTTTTCCAGTTCAGGATACGGGCAGTAGCAAATGCGACAAAGGCAAAGCAGAAACTGATCCTGCCGACCGGGTGAAAACTGAGCAGGTAAATAAGCAATATTCCCAAGTACAACCCTGTATTCATAACGACAATGATCCTTGACCGGAACCAAAGCGCCATGGAGACAACGAGGAAACTCTGAAGCGCCAGGAAAAAATAGGCATCCGGAAGCTTTGCATATCCGTAAACAGAAACACTCAGCGCCATGAATCCGAAGCAGGCAAAAAATGCGGGTATGAACGGATACCTGATCCTCCTATGCAGTAAGACCGATAAAAGAAGACAAAAACCAGAGATGGCGCCAAACATTCCTACATAATTCACCGGATAATAAATCGCGATTACGGGTATTATTGTCATTGCAAACCACAATCCATTCAGCAGCACGAGGGTATTCATTCCCTTTTCCGCGAATTCAGGATTTCTCCTGATAAGGGTCGACATGGAAAAAATAAAACCGCAGGCAAAAAGATATACAGGATTATATGGATGGGAAGGGAGTAATTCAAACGGATGGCCCAGGAATGGATCATTCATAAGCCAGATGATTTGGGAAAGATAAACCAGGATGAGCGACACAACCATAAGACGCCACCAGTTATAGCGATAAAAGAGATAAAGAGCAGCAGCAGCCGTAGTCGTGATAAGTAACATGGTACTATGCAATGAATCGCTGATAAGGGCCGTAATAATGAGCAGGACAATCGCTATCCCGGTCAGCAATTCCGATGACCGCCGAATAGCCAGGTAAACCTGGACCCCGATAGCCACTATCAATAAAACAAGGTCCGCTTCTTTCCATGGAATCAGAGGATGATGGGAGAAGAAATATAACCGGAGGGTGATATAATAAATCAGGAGGTGACCACTGATATTAAGCATAAAATCCATGTGGGGAAATGATCTCCTCAGGAAATACGCCAGGATAAATACACCGGCAGCTGAGGTATATCCCAGTCCGCTGGCCAGGACAGGATAACCCTGGCTGCCGACAAAGGTCATCAGGAAGATGATCCCAAATAACAGAACGAGGCTGCCGAGCCATGCCAGCCCGTATTCCCCGATTTTCGACTCAATAGCACCTTCATCCACTTCCATCATCTCATTATTGGATTCCATTGCCTCACCGGTTGCCGATGAATGTCGCCCTGATTCTGATCCTCTTCCCGATATAAACTGGGCTTCCATGGTTTCCATTCTCCTCTCCAGGGCATGAAGCCGCTCCAGGATCTTATCAGAATCTGAGTTTCCTGCAGTAACCGGTTGAGTCATGATGACCTCTTTTATTTCTTATTTTGCTTTGAACGACCTCAGGTAATGAACAATCATCCATCTGTCGTTATCATCCGTGATATTTTTCTTGAAAGAGGGCATCTTGGCCCTTCCTTCAGTGATTTTAAAGAATATGGCGCCATCCGGTTCTTTCTGGAATTTGGCCGTAGTGAAATCACCACAGGGAGCATCCAGGCTTGCAGCTTTGGAACCATCGCCGAGACCTGCAAATCCATGGCAGGATTTGCAATGCTTTGCATACAAATCTTTGCCATTTGCGATATTCTCTTTGCTGGTAGTTGTGGGATTTTTTATGGTCGTGTATTTTGCAGGAACGACCCATTCCTTAATAGTCTGGGCATTAACAATCATAAACAGCGCTGAGCTCACAAAAACCACAACAATAATCTGAACAATTTTTTTACTTACACTTTTCATAAAACCTCCAATTTTTTAAATTATGAATTATACATTATGAATTATGACCTATGATTTATGTTATTGATTCTGATTCTGGTTTTGCATGGTTCTTACCGAGATCCCTGATTCTGAAAACAGTAAAGACTACAAACATATAATGAAACCATACCAGGGAAAGAAGAATGATCAACGTATAAACCATCCACAGCGGGGCATTGGTGTCTCCCAGCCCTCTTTTTACTACAATTTCCGGCGGCAATGGTTTTCCCCAGTCGATTTTTCCGCTGGCTTCAACATTTCCGTAAGTTTCGTTGTCTTCTATTTTCGCTACCACGGTAAGTCCTCCCTGTGAATCCCCTGGCAGCGTGACCGGGAAATCAATCGAGGCTGATCCATCGGAAAGGGTGCCCTCACCCACCTTCAGCAGACTAAAAGTCCGCGGAACATAGAACTGGATTTTCAGTTCGTTGACCGGTACCGGGTTGCCGTCTTTTCCTGTTTCCCAGACCTTGCAATTTACCTGTTTGTCTGTGTCTTTCCTGGAGAAGGTGAGTTCCATGGATGCATTTCTTATTTCAACAGAAGCAGATGAATTCATATAATTCCCGGATCCCGCATAAGATGATTCAAATGAGTAGGTTCCTTTGATTCCCCCGGAAGCGATGATTTCATCGGGAATCTCAATCATGGCTTTTCCCTTTGCCCCTGTTTCCTCGGTCCCGATCAATTTCCGCTCCTTTCCGGAAACGTATGAAAAATCCAGTTTCATCCCTTCTATGGGCATATATTTACCTTCTTTCTTGGCGCTCAGTTTCCCGGTAAGGATTTTGGTTCCATCCCTGTTGAGATATTCCAGGCTCAGAACTGTTTTTATCCCGATAGTATCCTGCGCTCTGGCACTTGTGCCAAGTAATCCGGCCATCAAAAAAATGAGGACAACGGTAACCGCATTATTTTTCTTTTTCGCCTTGATTACCTGTTTCATCTCCCGATCAACAACGAGCTTGCGCAATCTTGAATAGTCTTTCTCCTCACCGGTCTTGACCACAGGCATAATTGGAATGAACTTTGAAAAAACGTAAAAGAGCAATAAAAACAAAGCGACTCCCGCGACCGTAAGCGTCCATTCAACCCAGGTGGGAGAGTAATGCACATATTCCGGACGCAGATCATGTATGGGTAGCAAAGGGGATTCCAGGGTAGGGATGATGATCAGGTATCGCTTGACCCATAGCGCAAAAACTGCAATCAAAGCAGCAAAAGCGATGGAATTTATATTTCTCAGACGCGGAACCGTAACGATGATGATGGGAAGCAATACCCCGATGAATACGGCAAAGATAAAAGCGCCATAATACTCTTTCGGGCTGAAAAGACGGAATAGCACTTCCATGTCCCATTTAATAGACCCATACCAGCTTGTAAGGTATTCGCTAAAGGTAAAATAACCGTACAACGCTCCCAGAACAATCATGATAATTCCAAGGTATTTGAAATGAATCTTGGTGATATACGATTCAAGATGATAGATCTTACGAAACACCCACATCACAACGATGAGGACCCCGGTGCCGGAATAAACGGCAGCAACGACAAAATAAGGAGCAAAGATGGTGCTGTGCCATCCCGGGCGCAGTGTCATTCCAAATATCCATGCAAGGACCGAGTGCACGAGGATTGCCAGGGGAATGATGACGATCGATAAAAGGTCTGTTACCATATTCAGCAATTCCTTTTGCTTTGTGGTGTCCTGATACCGGACTGACAGAAATCGGTAGATCGGGTTCCTCCATTTTGCCTTTTTTACCGGGTTGTCCCTCAGCAGCGCCATATCACGGATCATTGCAAGATAAAGGAAGATGATGCTCCCGGATAAATAAGTAGTAATGGCAATAACATCCCAAATGATAGGCGATTGGATCCTTCCGTGAAGCAAAAGATTCGGCAGCCGGTCCAGGCGCCCGATGCAGAGAAGGATATATGCGGGGCCGATCAGGGTAGAGATCACTGTGATCATTTCTGCCATTCGTATGATGGGTGCGCGCCAGGGAACCCTCAGAAGGTGAAGGATTCCCGAGATCAGGGCACCGGCATAACTGATCCCGATAAAAAAGATAAAATTGACAATGTATAACCCCCAGACCACATTGTCGCGCATGCCGGTCACAATATGGCCTTTTGTGATCTGGATATAAAGGGCAAACAGTCCCACGCTCAGAATCAGCAGCATGAGAATGATAAATGCAACTCCTTTTTTGCTGATCGACTCCAGCTGTGGCCTGGCAATATCCAGGTTTCTCAATGTTTTTTCATCAACCTTCATAAAGGAAAATATTATTTGGTTAGTCTGGCTTCCTGCTTGTATAATGCTATCTCTTCGTCGCTTAATCCATCGAATCCGACTTTATAGTCAAATGCCCTGTCAACAGGGGGAAGATAAAACACACTAGGTTCTGTGCCCAGCTCTTCCATAAACCGGTATGCTGCCCGGTCATGGATCAGCTCACTGAATCGGACAGTTTCAGTTCCATTGGTAACGGCATCCTCGTTTTTATCGCCGTACCAGTAAACGCCATTGGGACAAGAGGTCACGCAGGCGGGTAATTCCCCCTTTCGTATCATATCGGGACAGAAATCACATTTGCTTACGGTTCCGATTCTCGGGGGTGTGCTTGTCTCAGGAGAATAGGGTTTCCTGGAAGCACCTTTGGGGATCTTTGGTTCTTCCCAGTTGAATACCCTTGATGAATAGGGGCAGGCGGCCATGCAGAACTTGCAGCCGATACAACGTTCGTTATCGATCAGGACAATCCCGTCGGTACGTTTGAATGTAGCGCCCACCGGACAAACCTTAACACAGGGCGGATTGTTGCAATGCAGGCAGGGTTTTGGGAACCAGTAGGGAGCGGTATCCTGGCTGTCACGCATCAGGTAAAATTTGATCCATTCCATATGCGGAGGCAACATATGCATGTTTTGGCAGCCCTGCAGACATTTCCGGGCATTCCTGCATTTTGCCAGGTCAATGACCATGACCATCTTTTTACCCGGTATTCCCTGCCGTGCTTCCTGGTTGGTCACCGGCATACAGCATATTTGCCCCTTATCAACATCTGCAAGCTTTCCATCCTGGGTAAGTACTTTGACTTTTTCTCCTTTTTGTTTGTTGTCATGATCTGTAAATGCAGATAGGATTTTACTTCCTCCAAGGAACAGGGCACTGGCTCCGGCAGCAATGCCCAGTTTTAAAAACTTTCTGCGGGAAGGGATATTGTTCTTCATTCCTGATTGATTTTATTTGTTGAAATATAGTTTATCTGGCTTTTCACCCATATAGCCAGTATTTGAGGCATTTCTTTTCAAGGAGAACTTGTGATCTTTTTGGGTTATCAAAACTACCCATAAACACATTTGTATTCTTTAATATGTGAAAGTGATATTGCTGCGATTTACAGGAAATAATTTTTCATTGAAAAGGAAAGAAATCGTATAAATATTGATATATGTCAATATTTACTAACTTTACTGCAGATATGTACAGGAATACCTGATCAATAACAAATAGGGTAAAACCCATAAGAAATGCCAGATTATCTGAAAAAATCGCAAATGAATTGCATTACCTGTGAATGCAAATCTCCTTTATTCCGGTTTCTTTCCGATGAGGAGTTGAATATGGTCCAGCAAAACCGGATCAATGTGGTCTTTAAACCCGGGGAGACCATCCGTAAGCAAGGGACTTCAATGACGCATGTGATTTCGGTGAACAGCGGCCTGGCTAAATTATACCTTGAAGGGATTGAGCGCCGGAATGCTATCCTGAGACTTGTAAAGCCAAAAAACTTTATTGGTGGTCCGGGGATCTATTTAGATATGATGCACCACTATACTGTGACCGCCCTGATCGAATCATCGGTTTGCTTCATTGATATTCAAATCTTTAAAAAGATCATCAAGCAGAATAGCCTGTTTGCGGAGGAATTCATGAAGGATTTCAGCAGGAACACGCTTTCGGTCTATGACAGGTTAATTTATCTTACCCAGAAACAAATGCCCGGCCGGATGTCCGATACACTTCTTTATCTTTTCAATGAAATTTTTGAAAGTAATAAATTCCCGATGCTGATTTCAAAGCAGGATCTGGCTGATCTTTCTGCGATGTCGAAAGACAGTGCGGTGAAAGTCCTTAGGGAATTACAGAATGAAGGGATCATCAAAGTCACAGACCATGAAATGGAGCTCCTTGATGCCGAAGCTTTGGAAAAGATCAGCAGAATAGGATAGACCGACAAAGGTTAAGACAGCGTCATTGTTACCGTTGTAATTTCACCACCTGTTACTTTGACTGGTTTCTCATCCTGAACATTTTTTCCATTGATTATTCCTGTAATTTTTATTGTAACAATACCAGGATAAAGATTAGTCAAAGATGCAGTAATTCCCGAATAATCAGACACTATTCTTCCATCAAGAAAAACTGACCATGGTGTTCCACAAAAAACTCCATTTGTTACAGTAATAGATATCGCTCCTACTTCTTTAGCTTTTACAGTTGCTTTTGCTGCTTCCGCTGCAACTTTTGCTGCAGCCTCGATGTCATTGAGTGCACTTTGAAATTCAGCAACCCACTTTTGTGTTTCTTCTGAAACAATTGATTGCACTTGTTGTAAAAAAATTTTGCAATTATTGACCAAGGTTTTTATTTCCTCAGAACTAATGGTTGTACCTGCTAGCCTGTGTTTATCGCTTTCCCATGTAAAACGGAATTCTTCCAGTGCTTGGTTCAGTTTTTGAGCCGCGACAACATAGCGAATCCAGCCACTGGTAAATCCACCAAATTTATCAATTCCAATCATAAATACGGCCAATGAAACAGCTATTGCAGACCAGGCAGGATTAATTTTACAATAATCGAAAATGGTTATAAGAACGGGTAAAATTCCCGCCAATGCAATGAATACCATGGAACTATACCGGAGAATTAAACCAAAAATGCGTTTGGGATTTCTTTTAAAATAATACCAATCTATCGCTTTCTTTGCCTTATCGGTTACATAATTATACAGTTCTTCAATAGCCTGGGTTGTTTCTTCAGGAGTCCATAACAACATGTTTGTCGTTGGCATTTTAAAATTTGATGGTTTTAAATCTTCCATATTGTTGCTGTTTTAATGATGAGAAGGAATCATATTATTGAAGAAAAAGAAAAATCAAGGAACGAACCGAATGACGGTATCTACTTGAGTTTGCCCACATATAATTGAAATAAATGCCAAGCCGGGTTTTGTTGAAGACAATAATCTGGCATGAGATAATCCGTTCAGGTCAGCGTTAACCTGATAAGATCGGCCACTATCTTGTATAGCATTTAAAAAAGAACCACGTGTTGTTTTAAATGTAATTATTCCTGAATTTGGGCCATTCTCTAATAATGCTGTTATTAGACAAAAAGTTTGTGCATTCGTAGCTTTAATTGCTGTATCACTCAGGGTGATTACTAATTTTTGATGTTTATAGAATTCCTCGAGACTCAGAATCCTAATAATTCGCTCCACGCTGAATTGTTCATCATTTATGGAAACATTAATATTGACTATTCCGGGCACTTTCCCCGAGAATAGACTTAGAGATGCAATTCCATCATTGTTTGCTTTGATTGTTGAATCCTTTTTAACAGTTTGATTATTGCGGAAAGTTCCAAGATTTGTAGAGAATAAGACATTACGTTCAGTTGCATTCTGATCAATCATCGCGGTTATCAGTATCGATGACAACCCATCTGCCGGAATGATTGAATCTGAAATTTCGCAGCTAATGACCTGGTCTGTATTAATATGTGTTTTTTCTTTATTACAGGAAAATATGAAAAAAACAATAATGAGTAAAATTCCGTATGCTCTCATAATTTTAATTTTTTCAATCATATAAAATAGATCACTTCTTTGTTACAAGTAACATTGGGTGTTACCAAACGAATTTCCATAGTGAAGTCGGTAACTGTATCGAATTTCAATCTGAATTCTTTCGTTTCATTATCCTGAAGTTTTGATATATCAATGTAAAGCAATGTCGGATTTATAAAATGATATGACAATCCATTTGCAGGAGGATTTACCTGTTTTGAGAAGTTTGATTTATTAAGTGAAAATACAAGTGTGGTGTTAATCAAGTCATCAATAGGCGGAATAAATATAAAATTTATTTGCAATTTGAATTCACCATTGTGAATTACGTTACGATCTATTGTCAGAGAATTATTGAGCTCTCCAACAATGTTCATTCTGATTCCGGATAATTTTGCTGTCATAAGTTTAATTTTTAAGAAAGACTTAATCCTTTTACAATTTATTTAATTTAACATTTTCAGCAATTCGTTCAATATATCCAACGACATCAAGATCAAGAGATAAAGAGAAAAAAAATGGTGCAGATAATTTCATTGTATTTATAGTGGGATTTTCATCTTTAAGTTTCATCCAAATCACCCCTCCACAAACACGAAGAAAATCATTTAATCTTAAGCCTAAACCGGTAACCATCCCATAATTACCAATAACTCCCCTCCATTTATCATCCATGTAATTTTCTGTTGAAAGCATGGTTACTCCAGCAACAAATGAAAGTGATTGCCCAAAACGATATAAAAGACTGCAATCAGGAGTTACTCTATTTTTCATGCTAAACAGACTGTAATGAGCCTCCCTGTTTATTGGCAAAAAACTAAAGTTCAATCCATAATAAGGAACAATCCTGGCGCCTATTCCGGTATTAACCACAACCGCTATGCCAACATCGGGACAGAAATACCATTTAGCTCTGATCTTAAAAGTCGATAGTGTATTTATATCAATAATCAGATAATTAGTAAATTGTTGCTTAACCAGTACCTTTAGTTTAGACTCAAAAACTATTTTTTTCAATTCGACAATTTCATTATCTAACTGCTTTAAATATTTAACTCTTTCGCTTAGAACATATTTTGCCTTAGTAATTACGGAGTCAGTATTATTCTTATCTATTTTCGAAATTCCAACTTCATAATTTTCCAGGTTCGCAATCATTAGTCTTAAATAGGAGGTGTCGAATAATAATGATGTACTATCATTTATATAATTTTTTAAGTTTGAGGTTCCAACAATACCTTGGAACCTACGACTAATCATATTAGGAAAGATTTTTTTAAGTTCTATTATATTTGTGTTTGTATTCTCTTTTATTTTAATTGTGTCTTTATTCTTAATTCCATTTGTGAAGTTTGCGAGATCATTATCATTAATTACCCGGTATAGATTCTTATATATATTGATTAAGGATTTCTTTATTTGAGAAGTGATTAATTGAATTTGTTTCCATTCGCTATCATACGTGGATTGACCCTCTGGATTGATGATCACATTTTTATTATTAGGACTTTTTAAATCACTAAAGGGTTTATTGAGGATCGTTTTTATTTTTGATTTTATCAATAAATCCAGGGTGCTATCTAGTTGAGAAGTATCAGTTTGATTCATCAATAATGTATAATTTGATAAAAGAGTTTTGTATAACATTGTCAATGCATCATTCGTAAAAATTTTAATTTGAGTTTCATTGGGTTTTGATTTTGAATAAAATGCGATTCTATAATTAGCATTAGCTTTAAGCGGAGGAATATTGATTACAACATCAGGTTTTTTTGCTAAATAATTTTTCCAATATCTACCCGCTTTAAGAAGCGTATCCTTGTTAACAAACTTTGTGTTTTTACAATTTCTTTGCTTTGTTTTTCCCCAGAGTTCATTGTAATTTTTTATCTTTATAAGGTCGAAATACAGGGTATCAATCTTAAGTGTATCATTTATATTATCCAGTTTTAACAAAAAAGGCACATCAAAAGGAACATTCCGTTTGTTTGGGATATTCCAATATTCTTCTTCGGATCTTATTTCGAGTTTATTTAAATCAAGAATAAATAATGATGAATTTGCAAATCCGATCGTATCTTTTGTACTAGGCTTATCAGTTGTTCCTTTTGGAGTGGTCTGAGCGTGACCAGTTATAATTATTGCGGAGATAATGAATAAAACGAAGATTTTTTGTTTTATTGAATCCATATCAATGTTATTGTGGTGTTTCCCTCCGTTGCCCAGGTATGTAACTTCTTTATAAAGGTCTTCATTATTTCCAACATTTATAGTGCTATCATTATATGAACAGATGTTACTCATAATTAATATGGCTTATGAAATTAAAATCATTAAGACAATAATCAATCTTAATATTAATCTTGTAAATATAGGTTAAATTATATATATAAGTCAAGTGATTTGCGTTTTTTAAGGTTAATTTAAATTTCTAAGTTTATAGATTACTATCCATTTTTCTTTAAGCCATTTCTTTATCGTCTAATTTCAGTAACTTCATTCAGTAAAAGAATATACCTCTATACTTTTGCACGGTCAGCATAGTAAACGGCGGCGATTATTCAACTTAAAACCCTTCAGACTTTCAGCAATCTTTCGAAATCCCCTGTTAAGCTGTATCGCAAAACATGACGCATAACACGTTTCCAGAACACAATTACTGAAATAGCTTCTCTTTGATCTGCTTTTCCACTTGACCAATGAATATTTTCATTACTTTGGGATGCGAAATCATTTGATGCTTTCAACCTGTATTATTGATCTAACTTCCCTGAAACTAAAATGTCAAGCAAAACCATTCTTTTCCTCGTAATACTATTAATAATCTTACTGATCGTATTCATTCTCTTCCTTGCACGATCTAACCGTAAAAAGTCCAGCGCTGGTCCCGATAAAATAAACAGGCGGGAGGTTCTGAATTCAATTTCCTTTCCACAGCCGATCGCACGTTTAACGTCCTACCGGCTATATTCGGACCACTTCCACCCGGCGACGCTACATTTGTCACGGCTGAAAACGCGCTGAAGACTCCCTATCATTTTTCACTTATCCGCTATTTGCGTGAAAACAGCTATTATGCCAGCTTTTTCTATGGAGGGGATCCTTCGTTCAACAATATGGAGCGATTCCTGAATCATCAGGGAACCGATTATATCCTGAAAACATTCGGACCCGAGTATCAAAAGGTCAGTCTGAATGAAAATTTCGGTTGGGGCTATTCGGATTTCGATTTATTTAAACGGTCGTTCGAGGTTATGGACTCCGTAAAAAAATCGCCCCGTCTTGATATTTATCTAACACTGAGTCTTCATACCCCGTTTCTTGTTCCAAACCAGGAATACTACTTGTCGCTGGTGGATAAATGCATGAAAAAGGCAAGACCAACTGTTATTGCAAAGGACGATGTTAGGAATTATAAAAATATCTTCGCCACAATCCTTTATACGGATCATGCGCTGAAGGATACCTTACGCCCAGGTTTAAAATTAACGTCTTCCTGTGGACCACAGGTAAGGGAATTTATTATGCGGATGAACTGAAACTGGAATTGAAAGCCAGACGATAAAATTAAAACCGGAAAAAATTATCAGGGGTAGAACATTCATTCCGGAATGGTACAGAAGCTTTCATTTTTTTTGGATATTTGACGAACAGATCACCAAAGAGGGGATAACAAATTTTTCTTTTTTCCGTTTTCTAGTATCGTTCTGAAAATTTAAAACGGGTAACGTATGATAAACAAATATCTTCTGCTGGCAGTTATTCTCACACTGGGATTTGCATCTATGTCGAAGACCCAGATCCTGAATGAAGCCATAAAACTGGTTGAACCGGCCAAGCAAGGATTCTCCGAGAATGATGCCGTGAACGGCATAAAAGAAGCCCTTGTCAAAGGTACAGGGACGAGCGTGAACCTGGTGTCAAAAATCAATGGGTATTTTGGCAACCCGGAGATCAAGATCCCGTTCCCCGAAAATGCCAAAATCATTGAATCAAAACTGAGGGCAATCGGCCTGGGAAGTCAGGCAGACGAGGTGATCCTTTCCATCAACCGTGCTGCTGAAGATGCAGCAAAAGAGGCCGAGCCAATTTTCGTTTCCGCCATCCGGAATATGAGCATCACGGATGCAATTCAACTCGTCAGTGGGAAGAATGATGCCTGCACGCAATATCTTGCCCGGACGACCACCCCAGAGCTCAAATCGAAATTCAGTCCGGTGGTGAAAGCTTCGCTGGACAGGGTCAATGCCACCCGGCTATGGGCAGATGTCGTGAAGACCTATAACCAGATCCCTTTCGCTACCCGGCAAAACCCGAACCTGACCGAATATGTGACGGATAAGGCCATCAACGGCCTTTTTACCATGATTGCCAAAGAGGAATTGAAGATCCGTCAGAATCCTGCAGCACGGACCACCGATATCCTGAAAAAAGTTTTCGGGAAGTAAAACTACTTATCCTTTACCTGGGTTTTTCGAAGGAATCCTTTGCTTTTTAGAAGCCAAAACAGTTTTAACAATACAAGCCGGTGTATCTGCATTGAGTTTCACCTGGCGGCCTTGTCACCACGATGCACTGCGTTTTTGAATTCTGAATCTCACAAATAAAAAAATTGGGAATTAATAAATTTGTACATTTATTGCTACTACCGATACTAAGATTAAGTTAATGAAAGAACCAGTCAGACTGTTTAATTTGACATTGTTTTTACGGCTTTTCAGGTTAACAATTTTGTCGTTTTTCCTCCTTATCCTGTTATTTTTCCCCTTGCGGGCTCAGAAACAGGATTCCGTGGCCTTATTTTCACTGCTGAAGACAAAGGATAAACATAAAAAACTGAATGCACTGGAGAAAATTTATAAAGAATATTACAGGTTTTTCCCGATTGAAGCTCACCCTTATGTTTTACAAGCTCTCTCCATTTCCAGGAAACTGAATGATAAAGAAGCGGAAACAGACGCATGCAATGCCATTTCCAACTATTACTCCTCTGTCGGAAATATTGACTCAGCGTTTTACTTCGGCAAGGCCGGGTTGGAAATCAGTAAATTTATAAATTCGAAAACTTACATTGCCAAGAGCTACGGAAGGCTTGGCGAAGTTTACCGGACAAAAGGCGACAAAGCTACAGCCATTGATTTTCTTAAAAAGGCCATTGAACTAGATCCGGCAAGTCAAGGTTCTGTTGCAGGCTATTGCCAGAACCTTGGATTAATGTATGCCGACGCCGGTTGTCCGGAAAAGTCGGTGTATTATTATCTGAGAGCCTTGAAAATAAGGGAGGAGCGACACCAGCTGATTGACGCCGGTTATCTGTATTGCAACCTGTCGGGTTTTTACTTCCAGCCTCCTTACACCGACCAGGGATTTAAGACTATTGAAAAGGCAATTGACCTGTTCAGGCAGGCAAAGTTTCCCAAAGGTGAAAGTTATGCCGATAACCTCATCGGGATGAACTATTTTTCAAGAATGGATTATCAGGAAGCACTGAAATACTACAGAAAATCCCTTGCACTTAATTCCCTTGACACGTTGACCATCCGCTCAGGTTATTCATTTAACCTGACCAATATTGGAGATACCTGGCTGAAACTTAAACAGTTTGACTCAGCCCAGTTTTACTATTCCCGGGCTTTGAGTTTTTCAACCAGGGACCAGGATTATATCCCCATGGCTTGTACCTATCTTTCGCTCGGTGAGATGAATACTCAGCAAAAGAAGTACGCAAAAGCAATCGAATTCCTTAATAAAGGGCTATACTATTCAAAACTCGCCAATTTCCGGGCTCAGTGGGAAGAGGCTTACAATCTTTTATCAGAATGTTACGAGGCAAACGGTGATCAGGAGAAGGCACTGGTATACCTCAAAAAGCGAAATGAGATCAAAGACAGCATCGTTACTGAAAAGGCTCACCACGAAGTGGCCAATATGATGATAAAATATGAAACCCAAAAAAAAGATGAACAGATCAGCATTTTGAACGTCGACTCTCATAATAAGCAAACAAAAATCCGGATTGCTGTTTTCATGATCCTGATGATTTTTTCTCTTTCAGGAGTACTGGCTTATTTGGCGTGGCTGTATTACCGTAAAAAACTCATGCCGAAAGTCAGAACCTTGGACTTTATCCAGGAAAAGATCACCATTGAGAAAGAAGGTGATAACCGCAGGCTGAGGGCGCTAGACAAGATTCTTCCTCCTAAGCTTAAGCCGTTTACAACCATTCAGCAACCCTGGGCTGAAATAAATAAAGATCTGATGGTTCATCTGGAAGCTTTGCTGATCAGAGACAAGATCTATCTGAACGAAGATCTTACACTTGCCGAAACTGCCCGACAGCTTGATACGAATACCACCTATCTTTCGCGCCTGATCAATGAGCATTATCAGGTCAACTTCAGCGCTTTTTTAAACAGGTATCGTATTGAAGAAGCCAAAAAGATGATCCTGGACGATCAGTTTAACAACTTTTCGATTGAAGGAATTGCAAAAAGTTCAGGTTTCAGGTCAAAATCCACCTTCAACCAAGTCTTTAAGAATTCAACAGGCCTGACACCCACCGAGTTCGCCATCCAAAATGGCAAAGTAAGGGTTTGACCAAGAATAAAGCCATCACTAATGATGGCGGCACCAATGAATGGATTAATTACCGATGATTATTAACCAATTTCCGTTTACTTTGTTGAGAGTAGCCTCCTGGTTATCCTCTTTGCCATTATTATATTGCATCTTATACTTGACTGTTGCAGTTTTTCCATCAGTGGATATTTTTTCTTCCAGAATCTGAACGTCTTTTAAACCTTGTTTCTTTTCAAGTTCGTTCCCCGCCATAGTACATAACCCGGTCATCTTCAAAGTGTCTTCTTTTGTGAATGCAACTCCATCCTTCCTTATATAATATTTTATGATCCCTTTATAGTTTTTGTTCTTTAAGTCATTGATTGACGATTTTATAACATCGGAAGGTGTTTTACTGAGGATGCCGGTGCCTCCACCACCGCAAGAAGTCAGTAATAAGGCAAGCAAAAGGCCTGATACCAAAAAGCAAACATTGATCTTTTTCATAATAATTTTGTTTTAAATGAACACTGAATTATTGGGTACATATTTTATAAAACAGAGAACTGTTTATAAATGCAATGGGCATCAGGATTTTTCTCCTGGTCACCAGGATGTTAACCTCATCCAATCTTCGAAGCAAAGTGTTTATTTTTTGATCACCCTGCCGGTAAGCTTTTAAAACCAGTTCGGTGCAATAAAGGTTTTGATCCGTTGTGAGATCATAATAATTGTCGAAACGACATTTTTTATAATAAAAAGTTTTAGCTTGTGCAGTAACCCTGGCAAGGCTCTTCCGGTCGAGATGCGACCGGTAAATGGCGAAATGACTGGCCTTGTCGGATTGAAGGAAGGAATGCAATGGCTCTTTTTTCACAGGGTCATTTTTAAGGGAGCTTTCGCCGGGTTCTATGTGGATCACAAAAGGTTTTCCTTCTTCCATAATAATGAGCCCGATATGAGAAAAGGTGCTGTTTCTTTCGGCCTTAGCAACGGCAAAACTCTCCAAACTTTTTCCCCTGCGAAAGACCAAATCTCCATCTTGCAAGATGACGTAATCCAATACCTTTAAATTACATGTGTTTCCAGATCTAAAGATCATATATTCTGAAAGTAACAGGATAAACGGACAAAGAATTAAAAGGAAGAGAATTAATTTCCAGGGTTTCATTTGATAAAGATACTTATTAATAATGAATAATTAAAGATAACAACAGCGCCAGTATTCAAGCCATAACTGGCACTGTTTTCCTGTTCAGCTTAAGGTATTATTATTTGCTGTATAAGCTGATAAACCTTTACTTCTTATCATATTCATCTTTTGTGATGAATTTGATTTTTGCAAAATTTTCCATGTCGCTGATGGCTGTAATAGTCCAACAACCAGTAGCCTCAACTTCTGTTCCGGTTTTAAGGTCTTTCCCAAGTTCTTGTCTTATCAATGACTGAAGTTTAGTGCCTTGAATTTCTTTTCCATCCTTATCAATCGCTTTGTAATAAACCCAAATATCTTTATATTCAAATTTTATATCCGTATTAATTTTCAGGGATATCTTAATCCCAAAACCCATCGAATTAACATTATTAACAGAAATCTTGTTAATAGTGTATGGCTGATCTTTCAAGGGTTCAAATGGAAGAGGTGTAGTCAAAGGATTTGCTTTCATACTCTCTGTGATTTTAGCATCCCATTCTTCTTTTAAAAGTTGCTCTTCTTTATCGAGTTTAAAAGCTTTTCCCATGTCAGTACATGCTTTAAGCTCCTTATGTTTTTCATCGATTTTGGCGCTATAATATTTCTGAAGGGAGGGTATTTCCCCAAGAAACTCATTCTTTGATATCTTCATACCTCCACCGCAACAGGTTAACAAGAGTATTAACAAGCTGCTCAATGTCATAAAAAAATATTTTTTCGTTTTCATAGTTTCTCTTTTAAAATTGTTAATTTTTATTATTTCTTTCAGGAATCATAACCGTAACTGATTAATCACCGGGATTCATTTGATTGTATAAATAGGCTGAATTACGGATTAATAAGTTTGAATAATTACAAAATCGAAGTTCAGATTGATGAACCCTTTTACCTCCTTATCGTCGATCTTTGCTGTTGCATAGGACAAGCCATCGGAGAATTCCCCGATTTGAGTAAAATATCCGGGAGCCAGGATATCTTTCCCATCCGGTGATAAAACCCCAAAACAATACGAAATGTTCGTCCCTAAATCTTCCTTCCATAATATCCATCCGTTCTTGAGGACCTTAACCACCGTGGTATTTAGTTTTCGGACGATTTTTCCTGTTTTATCAATAATTGCATATCCACCGGCATTGTCATTATAAACAACCGCGCATCCATTCCTGAATTCACTGTTCAGCTGATAGTGGTCGTATATGAATGGAAGTACTGTTTTACCGTTCTGATCAATATAGCCCAGTTCTTCTTTTGAATTCTGAACGGCAACCAGACCCTCGGAAAAATTGCCTGGTTTCGTTTTGTAATCGAACGGTATCTTGACTTCACCCTTGACATTGATGTAGCCCCAGTACCAGTTCACATTGGTCTGAACAGGTACGAGACCTTCGCTAAAGGATCCGACTTCGGCATAGTTTGTAGGCATTATCACCCATTTCCCTTGTGTGTTTATAAATCCGTATGAACTTGTCTTACTATCGTACAGCTTTGTCAGCCCTTCATAAAAAGGTTCCAGTTTGGGCAGGGATCCGAATATCGCGCCAAAATTAATAGCACCGGGGATATCTTGTCCCTGTTTGTTTATGAAGTGGAAGGAGCGTGCCATGGTGGAACTGGTCTTTTCCACAATGGCCAGACCGCTTTCAAAGTTTGTAGCGCCAGTAAACTTCTGGGGTTTGAACAGTTGCTGCCCCTTTTTATCAATATAAATGGGCATACGTCCCATACCTGAAGGATCCTGTGTGCCTACCATGGCAATCCCCGAAGAAAATTTCGGATTCTGGAAGCCGGCCCAGGAAAAATATTTAAAGTCAACAATAACATTACCTGTCGTGTCGATAAAACCCCAGAGTTCATTTTTCTTTAATGCACATAAGCTTTCACTGAAGATATAATTCTCCCAGTTGTCGAACCTGACCTCTTTTGCATTGGCCAATGATGGTTTTTTAGCGATAGCTTCGTTGAGAACTTGGCCTGCAGGAGAACTATGACCTGAAGCTATTGCTGCCGGAGTGCCGTTTGTACCTGGAGTTTTTAATTTTGCCACTTCATCAGGATTAGCTGCAATGGCCCTGATTTTATCCACAAACCCGGCGATGAGTTTATCATCTGCTTTTTTGGAAGGGATAATGGCGTCTGCCCAAGCGTTTGAGCTGACAGTCTGCCTGTTTTTAAGTGTAATTGTCAGGGTTTCATTCTGATATGTAAAAACCAGTTTTGCCCTGTTTTTGAACAGACCTGCAGAGTATTCCCTGAAGTCGGATTCAACAAATTCGGGCATTTTCGAATTAACTACTGCAAGGTTATTGTCGTTGAGTACTTTATAAACAATGTTCCAGACCACATCCGGTTTGATCCCATTGACCTGATTTTCGGATTGGGCCATTAAACATTGTACCATGAACATTGATGCAAACAGCAGCCAGCATTTGAGTAACTTTTTCATAGAAACCATTTTTTAAGTTCGTGAATATTTAAAATTGATTATTGGACAAAACTATGATCACTACTTGTCCTAAAAAAATATTGAACGACCGGATTTATAAATCCAACCTTCATGAATCGGTTTTATAGCAAGAGTTGAAGGGACATCTGCAGTCACATGGGAAGAGTGGCTACCCTAAGCATGACAGGAACAAATGGCAAAATTTGAAATGGAAAAATGATTTTGCCATTTTTTTAATTTTTGTCCTTAGTCAGTAAGAAAATTTAATATCATATCCGGGAAGGATGATCCAAAATTTTTCGGAAATTTGAAAAAGATCCCTAAATCATCCCATTACAAGTCAGGATATGTCCCGTAAACCCAATACAGAATTTCGCCTGAGGGCTTATTACCCGAATTATTATTCCCTGCAACAGGTACTCTCGCATCCGTTTGATGATGGGGTGGCTGAAAATCTTCCCGGTTTTCTGATGCCTGAACTGGAATTTAAAAAGCCTGGAGAGCAGACTTTTCAATCGTTTCCCTTAAGAAATATAGATGTGTCCTTTCTTTGCCAGTCCGACCGGGAACAGGCACTGTTATATCTGGACATTCTCATTTCTTCTTTAAATAATAATGCCACTGCACGAAAAAAAAGAGAATCCCTTTCCAACCAATACCTGAAGTCGCTGCAATTACGGTTTGGTTCGTTAAATTTCATCGAAAACGACTCTGTAGTTCCGGCAGCAACCATAAATCCATATGATGAACTTCTTTTGAGCCAGAAAGGGAAAGTGCTGCTTGATCTCTACTAGGAAGGCTATCCTGTTCCGGATTTCTGCGTGCTTACTTCACATTCATACCAGTTAAATGCCCGGGAGAGAGAAACCTGTCTCCAGGCGGCCATCTCCAACCTGGAAAAAATGACGGGCGAAAAGCTGGGAGATCCAGATCATGCCCTGGTTTTTGCGATGCGGTCGGCCACTCCCTATTACATCCCTGGCCTGATGCCGACCTACCTGAATGTCGGGGTTACAAAGCTCAGTTTCCGGTCTCTGGAGTGTCAATACGGGCGATCGGTGGCAAATAAAATCTATCTGAATAACCTTCAGTCGCTATGCCAAATACTTGGTTCGGGAGAGGATTTTTTCCGTAAAGAGAAAGAGAACTGTGTTCCGGTTGTGGACGATATGGAGGAACAGATCGCTAATCTTTTTAAAAAGATTGAAACCATCGATGAAAGGATCTTACACGATGCAGACTATCAGGTAAAGAAGTTTATGAGCGTTTCACATAGCTTCTATACACATAACCAGGACCTGATATATACATTTCAGCGCGGCCATGGTACTTTTCCAGCATTGATCCTGCAAAAAATGGTATGGACGGTCCGGAATAAGGATTCCTACCCAGGAGTCCTCTACAGCCGTCACCCGCGCACCGGGCTTGGGATACAGATAGAAAGTGTCAGGGAAATTTTCGGGGAAGAGATCATGACGGGAACCATTCATGCGGAGCAAAGGGAGTATTTTGACCGCAACGAAATAAAGGAGGAATTTCCGGCTATTTATCACTTCACCCCCATGCTCCCAAAACTGGAAGTGAAACTCAAATCTCCTGCAACGATCGAATTTGCCGTGGAATCATTTGAAGGGATCTCGCTTTTTGCGCTTCTCCAACTGAATATGTCAGAACTCACAGGCAGGTCAACGCTTCTGACAGCCATCGACCTTTATCAGAAAAAAATCATTTCAAAAAAGAGGGTGATTCAGCTGATCCGACCTTATCATCTGCGCCAGATATTTTCCGAGCGGATCGATGACCTCTCGCTGAAATCCCTGACCTTATTCGGCTATGGTGTTTCGGTACTTCCCCGGTCCGCAGTATCGACAAAAATCTACTTCTCCATGGTAAAAGCCCTGGAAGCGAAAAAGAAGGGCGAAAAGGTCTGCCTTTGCAAAGAAAACTTCATTCCTTCTGAAACCATCTTCATGGGTGAGCTGGATGCAATCCTGAGCATGAACCCGTTGGCCATACACGTAGTGACGGCCTGCCTGGGATATGGCATCCCTGCTTTCATTAACCTGAAGAACCATCATATGTGCCTGGCTGAAAATGCCATCGCCAACGATGCCGGGATGATCATTCATGAGGGAGAGTGGATCACGGTGTCGAGCAAGCATCACTGCATCTATATTGGTAAAGCCAATTATAAGCCGGCACGTTTTCAGAAATACCTGGAAGGCAAATCCCTTGAAATGGAAGAAAAGGAAGAAAAGGTATTCGTCAATATGGCCAAAGCCTATGGTTACTACCAGGAAATCCTGGATACACTTAAGACCGAAGAGGCGATGACATTGCCGGACCTTGTCAAGCTGATCCGCAATGATTTTGATCAGCACCCCCAGAAAGCGGTTGAATTTGTGAACGGCTGGTTTGATGCCCACATGGATTATTATTGCACGGAAATTCTGAAGAGCGGGATCGGATCACACCTTGATCAGCATAAAATCTACAGTTTGCTTTCGACCGAAAGGAAGATCTTGTTTTTCAGAAGCATTATCCGGCTATGCCGGAAAGATAAGCTAAGTGGATTTTCTGCCGGGGCCTTTATGCTTGGCAGGTTTTTATGCCAACCTCATCCGCTTGCTTTTTGGAGGGCGTTTGATTCTTCCGGCATTGTTTTTCTTCTGAATGAACACATCCTGTTCGGGAAGTATATGCAGGTTCTTTCCGAATTTGGGGAACGCCATCTCAACCGTACAAAAAATAAACTGTTAATGGACGACCTGAGTATGATCACCCTGTCGTCACTGGAATCCGACTTGTTCATCACCTTGAAATTATGCTCTCCCGACTGGCAGGATCTTGAAGCCCGGATACAACCGGAACACGATAAAGACACCCGTTACCTGATCACGCTTTTGAAACGGCCTTACGGAGCGTTTTTTAATTATGATCATCCTTGGTCATTCAGCAAGTTGCAATCTATCTGTACGGCTGAAAAAGTGGAAATACCCGATCGGAAGTTCATCTAATATTTATCCTTCTTTAATTTTGAGCTTATGAATTGGTGAGCTTGTTTATTTTAGTAAAATCCTACCAATTTTGATTTTTCCTTTTGCGTTTTTTCAGGAGAACTTAACTTTTTATCAATGGTCTCCGCAAAAAATCAAAACACCTGGGATGGTATGTCATTTTTTACGGGGTATCTTCCGGATTTTCTGAGGAGCGAATTTCGTCCTCCGTAAAAATCAATTTCTCCTGCGCCCGGATCGGGTATAATTTTGTTCGTACAAAACCCCAAAAACCCAACGCCATGAAAACAATTGCAAAAACCTTCGTCGCCATCAGCATCCTGATGATTTCCTTACAAGTAATTGCCGGAAACAACCAAAACAGCATCGGTCAGGTACATTTTAAGGTACAGATTCACCTGCCGAAAGATATACCGTTTCACGTAAGAAATATCTATGTTGTCATGACCGATGGCAACAACAATCTGATTGCCAATCCCCAACTACTCCAGTACGGAACGGTTTTTTATGATTTCTATGAAGCCCAATCTGTAAATGGAACCCGGAAAGCCGCGCTGATCTATAGTGACGGTAGCACAACCAAATTATTCAATTGTGACCCGGATGTTCAGAACGGTGCATTCAAGGTCGGCAGCACTTACCTGTTCAACCTGTATGTTGTATTTCCGCCATTAAGTATAGGCGAAGAATAATTTGTCTTGTTTCCAGAGGAGGCTGTCTCAAAAGTACGAGGCAGCCTTTTTTTTGTGCCATGAATCACAAAGTGCGAATATTTACCCGAACCCGACGATAGGATTTTTCCGCATTGTTCCTGAAAAGGACAGCAATGGCAATTTATTCTGTTTTAGAAAAAAACACTTATGACATTTTGAGCTTTCAATTTTTTATAAATTTGTTTCCTTCATTGCAACCAAATATGAATAATTATCCTGCATTTAAAAAGTCCATAAAAAACACCCATGTCCGAAGAAAATATTAAAATTTCCCCTTACCGCTGGGTAATCCTGGCAATTTACATGCTTGTTGTGTCAATCAACCAACTGATGTGGATCACTTTTGCACCGGTAACCGGTATTGCAGCTTCATTTTACCATGTTTCCGATCTTTCCATCGGGTTGCTATCGATGGTATTTATGGTGGTGTATATTTTGGTTTCCATTCCTGCATCTGCGATTATCGATATTTATGGGATCAGGATTGCCGTTGGTATCGGTGCAGTTCTGACAGGCATTTTCGGATTGACGCGGGGAATCATGGGATCGTATTTTAACTGGGTTATGGTTGCCCAGATAGGTATCGCCATCGGACAGCCTTTTCTCCTAAATGCGATGACGACGGTGGCTGCCCGATGGTTTCCGATCCATGAGCGTGCAACTGCATCCGGCCTTGGATCCCTGGCCATGTATTTTGGCATTATCCTTGGAATGGCGCTTACACCTTACCTGGTAATCCATTCCGGCATGGATCGTATGTTGGTCACCTATGGAATTGTTTCGCTAATCGCGGCTGTTATCTTCCTTGCGCTCGTAAAGGAACGTCCTCCTACCCCTGCCGGAAAGGAAGAAAGATCCCTGGTTTTCGATGGTATGAAAAGCATGTTGCATCGAAAGAATTACATTCTTCTACTGGTTATTTTCTTTTTTGGTCTTGGGATATTTAATGCTGTCGCCACCTGGATCGAAGAAATCGTCAGACCGAGGGGATTCTCTGTCACCGAGGCAGGAATGGCAGGCGGATTGATGATCTTCGGTGGATTAGCAGGCGCCGCAATAATTTCCTGGCTTTCTGACCGCTACCGCAGAAGGGTTCCTTTTATCCTGCTTGCATTGGCGATTTCCAGCCTGGGACTTGTAGGAATCACCTTTGCAACAAGTTATGTCCTTCTGCTTATTTCCGCTTTTATTATGGGTTTCTTCCTGCTGAGCGCCGGCCCAATCGGATTTCAATACGGCGCCGAGATCGCTTACCCAGCTCCGGAAGGGACCTCCAATGGACTCTTATTGCTTATGGGACAGATCTCCGGCATCGCTTTTATTTTCGGAATGGACTTTTTTAAGTCTCCTGGTAACGGGTCAATGACCTCTTCTCTTCTGATCCTGACAGGGCTGCTGATACTGAGTTTTCTTCTGGCCACAAGGCTCAGGGAATCGGCGTTGCTCACAGAAAAAAAACCAGTTGAAACTACTGATATTCATCCATCATTCTAACCGGTTATAAATGATCAATCCCAGGGTTTTATGCCCGGGAGATGTATTACAGCTGTATCTCAATAGTATTATCCTGCTTATTCAACATTGCGAAAAATTGATCCGTTGGAATAACTGCCCCGCCCTGGCGATATTTGTTATCTTCATACGTGAACTCAATAAGTTTACCGTTAATGGAAATAGCTTTGGGACCAAAACAACTTTCCTTTATTTCATATATGAATGTCATCGAATGACCCATAAAATCTATTGAAGCAGATAAACCATCTAAAGAATGTGGAATTACCGGATCAACAATTATATTTCCAAATTCAGTACGCAAACCAAGCAATCGTGAAACAATCAGGCCAATATAAATCCCGGGCCCGCTGGAATAAACCCGCCATCCGCCTTTAAGAGTAATGTTTCCTGTTTTTATTTCTTCGTATCTTTCATCAGCTTCATAACGATTTTTAAAAATGACATCTGAACTACTGTAGTAACAATTTGATTGCCGAATATCCCCGCAGGGCACAATATCCCTATACGCAACCGGGTTTGCCTGACGAAGGGCTTTCAGAAAAGCATCTGCCCTGCCTGTACGGGCTTGTGATTCTGCATAACGAATATGTTCATGCACGTACATAAGGCCAATCTCGCGACCAAAGAATGTACTACTTTCGGCTCTCTGAAAAAGTGTTTGAATACCACCTTTGTATTTAAGAGGACGGTTCATCAAACGAGCGCCATCAGGACCTTTAAGGTGTTGCTCAATAAGATCCTGGTGGTGATGAGCCTGTTCTTTTGTAAAAATTTCACTGATAATGCCGCGATTCATCGGCAATAAACTATATTGGATATTGGTTTTATTATCACTTGGATGAAGCAGCAAACTGAACCTTTGATCTTCTTCAACCAAGCCATACCCTGCAACTACTCCATCTCTTATCAGATATTTGTTGAAATCTGTTTTGATCTGCTTACAGATTTCTTTCAATTCTTTAGCTTTTTTTGTATTGCCGGTCTGCTCATACACCACCTGGTATTGATTAAAGGCCTGGTAATTCATTTCAACTGTCCAGCTTGAAATCATACGTTGCGCCAGTTCCTTGCTGACAGGCTGAAGGGAATCATTCCAGTCACCACCGCCAAAGGGTACCAACGCAGTGCCTGGAATAAATGAATTCTCTATCATATTAATCAACCTGTCAATGTGTTCGCTGAGTGGCGTTTTTTCAGCACAGGCAACGCCATTTTCATGATAGTAAGGTAAAATTTCGTCGAGAAGTTTCAAATCGCCGGTAACTTTAATATAATTACTGAGAGCAATTATGCACCAGTAATAAACATCTCCATGAGAGCTGTCAGCACGGATATTTGAGTAACTGTCGAACATCCACCATTGCGGCCATCCACCATCTGTATTCTGATTTGAGAAAATGATATGCAGTACTTGTTTAGCTTCATCATATTTTTCCATACACAACAGCAGGTCAAAAGGCCCCTGGGCTATATCGCGTGTACCCCAGGCAGCTCCGCTAAATTGTTCCAACCCATAAGGTGTTAAAAAATGGGTAAGTGCATTCATACCATACCATGGCAGGATCTCCTGAATGGCTGCGGTGTCTTTTTGATCTCCTTTCAGAGACAGATTTAAACACAAATCCTTCCAGGCAGACTGGGCATCCTGGCAATCTGAAAACCACTGATCATCTGCATCTTCAATTTTAACTGTTTTGGCAGTAGAACATACCTCCCCCATAAAACTCATACAGAAATCAGATGTTTCCCGCACATCGAAAATAAAAAAAGAGCCACCACGGCCTTTATTATCGCAATACAGTACTTCATCGCCGCAAACCTTATAATCAGAATTAACACTATTAACTATTATCCTGAATTGTGCATACGGGAATTTACCTGCAATCATACTATCCGCGTTGGGTATTGCCACATACTCATCGCTTTTACTCCCAGGAACAATATTCCAGCCGTTATTATCATCAAAATGATGGGTAATTAACAATTTTACATTTTTACCACGAACAACTTTGAAGTCCATATTAACCTGTGGGGCGGTTTTAGATGTCCAGCTGCGAACCTGAAAGCAATAATCGCCATATTTATATATCCATCGGCAATGATTTAAACCGATCTCAAAAGCAGAGGGAACCCCGAGTAAATATCGACAGCTATTAATCTCAATAAAGATTCGTTGCCCTGTTTCCTGTGCGAGATTAAATTGGCTGGAACAAATTGAAAGCAGAATATTAAAATTAGTATTACCCTGAGTAAGATGCGAATTGAAAACACCATAAGCATATGAGGTTGTTGATACAATATTTTCATTTGGCACGTACCCTGCTTTAGCCTGCATAATATGTGCATGCGGGCGGTCAACAAGAATTTCTTTCGCACGCAGCATAACATGATTGTTTTGTTTGCAGAAAAATGATAACAACTGACCATTTTCTTTTTCACAATGACGCTTCTTTTTAGCAAAAAACCGATTAATCTCTTTATCACTCAAATCATCAACTGGTAAAAAAATAGATGTATTGAATATATTTTTATCCGGAGTAAATAATTCATGAGAATTTTGAGACGAAACTTCATCACCAAATTCAATCATAAGGCTGGCTAATCGGTTCAAATCATCTTCTGATGTTGCCTGAGGGTGATCTTGCAGATAAGTCACAACAAAAACACTTTTATGATGATCCCCGGTGGATAGTTTAAAGGGTTGTTCCTGCAAGGCAAGAACAGACGATTCTCCGGAATATTCGCCCCCCAGCCTGTCTGCAAGCAGACCTTCTGCAATCCCGGTTTCCCGGAAAGTTTTACCATAAAACTGCATGCCATCAACACTTGCTGCTATCGCTGTATTTTTACATCCCATCATTAACCATGGATTACCAATGGATTCTTTCATATTTTGACGACAGCATATGACAGAACCATGGTTTTTATCTTCAAGAATCCGCCGTTCAAGATATTGACTTACATAATATTCGTTAATTAATCCATCAGTTACTGGCTTTAGCCCGGCATCCTGCACGTAAATTAAATCAAGTTCGACAAGATCTTCAGAACCATTAGTAATATCAATATGCCACTGCCAGCTCAGGCTTTTTTTTGAAAGTTGCAGTACACATGAATAATCAAGTCCGGCCCAACTACCTTCAGCAATAAACGCGTCTTCCTGTATTTTAAAACGACTATTGCTCTCGGGACCTAAAAGAGCTTTGAATTCATAGGGTTTTGTTCTTTTCCTCAAATACAGGTTTGTTCCTGATTTTGAAAAAGGCGTTGCAGCTTTGAGGCTTATTCTGATCGGACCGGCTTCAATACTCTTTACTGGGCCGTTTTCCAGGAAATTAACAGTAAGTCCAAGGAGATTCTTGATATTTAATTTTTGGGATTCAGACATTTTTTTATTTTTTTACCGCAAAGTTCGCAATGTATCAGCAAAGGTCGCAAAGGACTATATTCTGTAAAACAAAACTTTGTGTTCTTTGCGGTTAATATTTTCCTGAATACTGCAAAAACCTAGGCTATTCTAATATTCAGAACCATCTCCTTCTTGTGTTTGTGACTGTAAATAAAGGCAATTCGTTTTTCGTCACTGAACATTTTAACAGTTCTGCCACGAATTGTTGCGGATTTGATTTTTTTAACGTTCGCCCCTTCAAAGACAATCTCCCCGGAAAGATCACGATCTCCGTATAGTGCAATCGCAAGCTGACCATTAATCTCTTCAACACCCAGAATATCAGAGGTACTGTGCAAAATCTTTAATCCGTCAGAAACTTCCAGGCACACAGGTGTTAATACGCCGTATAATGCCGGCCATAACATCTCATCCTGGAAGTAAGGAATTGTGACAGCTTCACCACTTTGGGGATGAGTATAGGTGATTTTACCAATCTGCTCTTCATTGTAGTAATTCCCTGCGAAAAGAACCGCAGAATTGTCACCTGTGAAACGTTCTCTTACAGCGATATTATTATTATCGGTTGATGCTTGTCTAAGCTTTGCAATGGATCTCTTCAGAATTGCTTCATAGACTGATTTATGACCTTCAGTGTCGAATCCGATCCATGTTCCCAGGTGAATCAGGGATCCGCTTCCGAGAATTTTTGTGAATCCACATGCAGTACCATTAATAGTCCGGGCAATAACTTTTGCACCGGAGAGCGATTCTTCAGAATAGGTGATCTGCGGATTGGCACACTTGATATCCTTCAGGTCATATATATCGATCAATGGTGAATCAATGGTTTCTCTTCCTGATGGTAATATCGACAGGGCATCGCGAATGATTGTACATGATCTCTGTGACATCTCACGGTCAGGCAGGTATGGGAAAAGAACACAATTGCCACCGGCTTTGGTATAATCAACAATTGTCTGCTGATCCCTGGCATTCATCTCATCAGTGCTGAATGCCCATACCTGTTTGTAGTTATTCAATTTATCAGCAGAAGCCTTACTCAGATCAATCATATCATAATCGATATTAAGTACCTGAAGCACTTTCAGCAATCCGTCGAAATATGCCGGTCTGCGGATTGCAGAAGCCGTGAATTGAAGTTCACATTCCCTTTCAACAGATCTTTCCAGTTCTGTTTCATAATATGGAGGATAAAAAAGGACACATACTTCAGCTTTACGTTTTGCATTAACGATAAGGCTTTCGGAGGTTTTCAGAATTTTACTCATTCGTTTGACCAATGGGAAAGCACTGGTGCGCTCACCTTCCGCCGTGAGAGGATTGAACCAGTAAAAAGTTTCCCCGGAATAGCCCTTGCGGCTTGGGTTGCGTCCCTGCGAGAACATATAGTAGTTCCAACCGACCAAACCGTTGGCAATGCTTGCTTTGCAGAAGAGTTCCATCTCACGTGGATTCGTTACCACATGATATTCACGGGAACCGCTCTGGAACTCAGCAGCAAACAGGGGTTTGTTCCCCTGCATTGCATAAGTTATATCATTAATGATCCTGTCATCATGCATATTGCGGTATGATAAGAATTCCGGGATATGATCGATTCCGAAAATGATTTCACTTTTATCACCAAATAGATCTTCATACATGGTGATATTGACCGGAAATTCATAACCGTGTCCATAGATCCAGCCAGGAAGATTATGATATAAAGGGACACTTATCCCTCTGTCCCTGGCCATGCCGGCCAGCATTCTTAAATAGTCTCCATAATAGGTTCTCCAGAAACAGTGCCATTCAAAATCACGGCTACGATCTCCCTTTGATGCATAAGGAAGCTTGCCGTCAGGAGGAAGTTCTATATAAGCAAAGTCCTGATAATCTGTTCCCCACAAACTATTCACTTCAACGATACTTGCGAATTTATGAGATAAAAATGAAATGAAACGATCCTTCACAGCGTTACCATAATCTCCTTGTTTCGCCAACCATGAAAATACACCTATCTCATTACAGATCTGTATCATAATTACCGGACCGCCAACTGAAATTTCGCGTTCACTAATGAATGGCATGATTTTATCATACCACAGAGCTACCTTTTCCAGATATTTCTGATTAAACAGGCTGACTCCGTCACTTTGAACTATTTCACCTTTGCGATTACGCATCTTAACTTCGTCACTATACCGATCCATAAACCAGTCTGGCAATCCGGCTCCCCGAAACTCTGCCAGAATAAATGGACCTGGTTTTATTATGCATGTTAATCCATGAGCCTTACATCGATGAAGCCAACCCTTAAGATCGCGTTCAGGACATGATGCGCCGTCAAAATCAAAAACAGATTCCTTTGATTCGTGCCATGCCCATGGGACATAAGTGCTGACGGTAGTTAAACCGGCTTCTTTAGCTGCTTCCAAATGTTTGTCCCACAGATTACGCTTAATTCTAAAATAATGGATCTCTCCCGAATTGAGAAACACTTTTTTATCGTTAAGATAAAAACCATCTCCTTTAATACTAAATGTCATTTTAACGGTTTTTCAATTTAAACGATCGCTGGTTCATTATTAGTTCCGTCTTCTTTTGAACGTTCCAAATTTCTTTGCTTCAGAAGATCTTTAATTTCATGGCTTCGTTGTTCAGTCAGAGAGTACCGGAGCACAAAGAAAATTGAAAAAATGCTTAACAGCAGCGGTAATCCTATCTCAAAGACGCGCATCATTAAAAGCGTGTATGGTGTCTGCTTTTTGAGAAACACGATTTCTCTTTCAATAGCTGAAAGTCTTTTATCGAGGAAATCGAGAGAAGATGTGGTGTTCATCTTTGCTAGCTGGTAATTCACCCCTTTGATATTCCGGATGAGCATTTCATAATGTTCTTTGCTGTTTTTGTCTTCCCGGGATTTAAGTTCCAGTCGCGACATTAGCTCATCTGAGCGTTTCCTCGCCTTAATGATCAACTCCTCAAGGTTTCCTGCCGGTCTGCCATCTTTCCGGGATATCACCTCGCTGTGCAACTCCCGGATATTCCCTTGTAAGCTATCGACTTTTGTAACTTGGGCTTCATCAAACATGGTTAATACGATCAGCGAACCAGCCACAAAGCTGGCAAGTGCAGTTCCCATTTTAATAAACCACCAGAATATTGAGTAAAAGCTTCCCTCCGCTCGGTAACCCGTTTTTAATTCGTCCTCATCACAGATATCGCCAACCATGGAAGATCCCAGTGTAAAGAAAAACAACATGCCCATAGAAAGCAAAACAGTTGGAATAATGATCAGGTATGGATATGATGGGTTGTAACAGACAATCTTGGAAAGTTGCGCAACGCACATGAGTAAAATGGCAATCGTGAGGGTATTCCGCTTACCCAATTTCGGGCTTATCCAATTAAGAGGGAAAACAGCAAGCAGTCCGGTGATTGCCCAGATGGTGCCGTTAATTCCGAGCAGCCTGGCACCTAAAACTTTATCACCTCCGAAAACGTAAAAAATAGGAATGTATGACCCGAGTAGCTGAACGAAATTAAAACCCATGGCCAGGGTGAAAATAGTCAACGTCAGCATGATAAAATTCCGGTTGCCGGCCGAGCGTTTCATATCTTCCCAGAAGGGTGTTTTTTTATGCTTTGCAGCTTTTACAAATCCCGGTTCACGTAATACGGTAAACCACCATACAGAAAGCGGGATCAGGAAGGCAGCGATCATCAAAGAAACGTATCGCATACCATCGGCTTCATTACCCCCTGTGCCTTTAAAAATTTCCAGGCTTGCAAGAGCAAAAAGCCAGGGGGTGCTCATTGCAAAAAGATTACCGACAAAACTTTTGGCGCTAAAAAGACGCGTACGTTCATGGTAATCCGTAGTCATCTCCATCCCGAGGGAACCGTGAGGGATCTCGAAAATATTTACCGCAGTGAAGAAGATCAGGAGGGAAAAAAGAATATAGGAGAGTTGAAACCAATGGTAACCCGCTTCTGTCGGAAACCAGCTCCGTACCATTTCCCCTTTAGGGATCCACCAGATGATGACAAAAGAAACTGCAACGGCTATTCCGCCGATCAACAGATATGGACGCCGGCGCCCCCATCGGGTCCGGGTATTATCAGAAAGATGACCAATAACAGGATCAGAAAGAGCATCCCATAAACGAGGGATTATTAGAATAGCGCCCAGCCAGAAGGCACTGAGCCCTAAACTTATATTGCCCATCAACCCAACGAGTATTCCGGCTATGTTGAAAAGGGCAATGGGAATAATGCCTCCGGCGCCATAGGCGGCTAACTGTGAAAAGTGAATCTGGTGTTCTGGTTTTGTATTGTGATCCGTGCTGGTTTCTTGTTCTTTCATAGAGAGCCCTTGGGGGTAAATTTATTTCAATACTATGCAACAACTTTGGTTAATAGTAAATCACTACTTCTGCAGGAAACTCTTTAACAGATATTTCCTTTTCGGTAAAATCTGTTCGCTCTTTTCCGTTAACGGTCACTTTGGTTGGAGGTCTCGATCCGTTAAAGTTTTTGATTTTAATTCCATTGGAAGGAGGTTTTACCTCACCAAAAATTGAAAAGACATATTTATCTTTATCTTTTTTTATTGAATATGAAATCTCGCCATAATAGGTTGGTAGATTTTCAACAGACATCCCTTCAGGCGAATCGATCCAATCCTGATAAAGTGCAGAAGCTAAAACAAGTGATTGATCATACTCATTTTCATAAACAAACATAGCCCGGATTGCATTGATAAAATCGCTGCCAACCCAGGTGTGCGGCATATCCCCGATACAACGTGGAATGCGGTAATCTTTCCAGACAACTTCAGCCCAGGAATTCCATCCCTGCGGACGTTGATCATTTAAGAAAAATGCTATTAACTCATGTGCTCTTTCCGGTTGATCTAAAAGTATAAATGAACCGATTAAACGATTTTCATACGGAGTATAATTAATCCAATCAGTTTTTCCGTCTCTCCGGTTTTTGAAGAATTCATAGTACTTGTCAAAAGTGTTATAAACTTGCGGTTTGGGTAAGTTGTTCAGTTCGTTACAAGGTGTTAAAGCGATTGTTGTTGATGTTGCATCAAAATCACCAAGTTCAACACAACCGGGCAGGTAATTTATTTTTCTCGTTTTCATTGCGAGTTCTAGCGAGTTGTAAAGATTTTCCTTAAAAGTATCGCGGATTTTTTTAAGTCTTTCATAAGATTCCTTTTCACCCAGTATTTTCTGGATCTCCGCAGCATCTTTCAATCCTTTCATTGTAAAGAAATTATCCCAGTAAGAGTGCATCGGTTTTGCGGAATACCCTTCGTGACTGATTGATTCCGTAACCAAGCCATAGTAGGCACGCACACTGTCGTTTCCATATTTAAAATGGTCCGTTGATCTTTCGGCAATCAGCGATTCGATGTATTCTACGGCTTTTAGTACATTTTTATTTTTTGACCTGAGAAAAGTTGTATCCTTTGTGAAGTTAAAATATTCGCGGATTAAATAAATCATTTCCCCGTGACTGTCGTTTTCGGGAACCGGATCGGGACCTCTGGAATCGACTACGCAGGGAACTTTACCGTTTTCGTATTGATGATCTGCGTACCAATCAATGAAATCTTTAACTTCTTTTACGATACCGGATTTAAGAAGTGCAGATGAAGTTAATGCGCCGTCGCGTATCCAGCTTCGTTCATACGAACGCGAGCCGGGTTGAATACCTGCTTTATCCCTGTTGATTAATATGTATGCAAGATTTGATTTGTAAGTATTTACAATCCGGTTTGCTGATTCAGGTAAGTTAAATTTAATATGACTAACTTTAGCTTTCCAGAATTCATTTGCTTTATTAGATTCTTCTTCAATATAATCATTGCTAAGTTTTTCATTCCTGGATTTCTTACCATAAAACGGAACCACAACAAAGAATCCTGTATGTTCACCAGGCTTTAAGTGAAATGAATATTTTATTACGCCATTTGCCAGCCCGCTTGGATCAACAGCAGATTTATTTGGAGGAATATTTCCTTTACGCAGAAGATCAACAATATTTCCTTCATCAAAAATACTTACCCCGAAAGAATCATATTTTTTTCCCGATAGTAATACTTTATCATCGATAACTATTACTCTGCCATCTTTTTCTTTGATTGAATTTATTTTTCCAACACCGCCGGTAAGATTCAGAAACTGGTAGTATGGATTAACCTGGTACGGGCGAATCAACAAATAAAACTCAAAATCTTTCGGCCGGTCTGAAAGATTGTTAAACGAATAGCTGATGTCAAGCATGGAATTTTTATTTGCATCTCCGCTTGACGTTACTCCGGTTACAAATTTCAGATCGTTACATTGCCAGCAGACAGACGGCACAAAATTAAAGTCACTTTTATCTTCAGAAAAGCCTAATGATTGAATGGATTTGACATTGCTCCAGTTATAAAGTGAATCATCAATTTTTATCAT